>Ga0099823_1002578_pt1 | contig 16446 bp, 4 predicted proteins | sample CowpearedBW_FD_76831 | JGI IMG/M metagenome (GOLD analysis project Ga0099823, IMG submission 76831) | Root nodule microbial communities of legume samples collected from California, USA - Cow pea red BW | ecosystem: Host-associated > Plants > Roots > Nodule | place: USA: California | collected...
AACTATTATGGTAGACACAAAAAAAAAACCTACCCTTCAGCTCGGTACTGAAAAACTGTACCGAATCATAAAGAATGGTGGTACCAGTGATATTTTTAGCTCTGTTTGTTGGTTAGATAAAATCTTTTCAACAAAATTATAAACATGAGAGAAATAAATAAGAGTAAAGATTGTTTGGTAAAAATAAATAAATAAAAATAGGTGAAGTGATTGAAATTCCGAATATATGGAGATCGTATATGAGGTGTTATTTGTTTTTAAATTTAGGGTGTTATTATAATTTTATCTTTAAAAATGTTATATTTGGTTAAAAGAGAAGTAAATATTTAAATTGTATTTGGGTTCGATTTTTAAATGATGGAAAAGTATTGAATATATGAAAATAAATCTCAGTTAGGAATTTTTTATTTTCATAAATAATGTCAATATTTTGATTTTAAATCGGTTGAAACAGCATAAATAATTAAAAAAAAATTAATCATAGATTTTTTATTTAAAAAATTCATAACTTATGTCTTACATTTTTATTCAATCATAAAAATTTAATTATTTGAGCTTTTTATTCTGATTTTTTATTTATGCGCAACTTATTTATTTGTAGTTATATATTGCTTAGGATATGGTTAATTGGGATGAAGAATTGCTAGACTTATTATCAAATGTAATCTAACAATTAATTAATATATTTTTAAAATCCAAAATTGAATAAAGTTATAAATAATTAAATATTAAGGAATAAAAACTGTGAAATAAAAGATAGAAACCAAATTTTGAATTTTTAAAATATAATAATTATAATTAAAAAAGCACAGATAAAATATATCTTTTACTAAAACCATGAGATAAATATTTATTTAAAATTTAGAGGGGTTATAAATAAAATTTTATTAAAAGAAAAGATAGGTGTGTATCTACCTCAAAACTAAAAGTGGTGTGATGTTCTTTAGGATGATTTTAGAGTAGCCGAACACGTAATTTTTTTCTAAATAAAAAATAAATAGAGAAGGGCTTTAGGCCATTAGACTTTTCTTTGTGAAAAAAAGTTACAAAAATTAAATCAATAAGGGATAATATGTTGAATGTGGTATTATTGTCCCATAACGAAAAAGTGAATCGAATCACAGTGAAATTATGATACTTGAATTATTATATTTTTAAATAAAAAAATTATAATCAAACTAATAATTATAATTTTTGACAAGAGTAACCACTCGATCCTAATATAATCAAATTCTTCATGACATTTATCTACCTCCTACTAAATAAGATTAGCTGAAAAAAAAAAAGACGTGAACTAAAATGGAATTCCGAGTTTGTGGAAAACTGTCTAAAAGGAGATAGATTTATATTTCTGATGCATATTTTAGAGACAGCCATTCAAATCGATGAATGTGACACAATTATTACAATTGAATTATATCAATGCCCCACCCAATAGTAGAAAAGACAACAAATTAAAAAGATCAAAGGAAAATAAATTGCATGCCTCGATTAACTTCAATAATATTTAGTTGAAAATATTAGATATTTTTATTCCAATTATAATAATAATTCATTTGTTGTTATGTCGCATGTTATTTTTTGTTAACAAGTTAAACTGATAAGTACTATTTATTGTTTAATTCATGTACTAGTATTCGTATTAGAAAACTATTATCATCAATTTGTATAATAGACTAGATGAGTATAAAACCACTCGTTTTTTGAACAGGGCAAACAAATTGAGAATTTTTAAAATTGTTCAAGAGAATTGAAAAAAAATAATATTATAATAGTAGAATAAAAAAATTGTTAAACTCTAAATTCATTTTTTTATAAAATAACTTATCACTAATTTATCGTTTTTTTATTTCAAAACGGCTATATTATAATTTTAAATTCTTTATTTTTTTAAGTTTTCTCTCTGTCATTCAATTACGATATTTATTAATTATAAAAAACTCTATATTTTTTTAATTACGCTAAAATCATAGTAATTTTTGTAAGGACTAGGTTTTTATTGTAAGTGTGTAAAATTAGAAAAGTTGCAAATAAGTTTGATATATGTTTAACTTTAGTATTTAAAGTATATATACAATGCTTATGGATTATGTTTAAATTTTTATTAGAATATGAAAGTTTTATTAATTTAAGGGCCGTCAGTAATTTTGGAATGTTCAGTGTGGTTAAAGGAAGTTGAGCCTTGATGTTTAGATTGTTATAAAAATAAAATAGAATCAAGATGAAAAGGGTGAGATTATAAGTATAAGGGTGCATATAACAATGTAATAAAGTAATTTCATTTCACCGAAACTCAAACTTTCGTTCTTTCAGTAAATTTTGAAATAAGTCTATTTTAAAATTTTGAACCAATTTAGCTTTTAATATCTCAAAATATATGAATTTAGTTATTTTAATAAAATTTTGTTAGGTTTATTTGATGTTTCGTATGTATTTCAGAATCGTATTTAAGTTTTTTATACTGTTTGACATATTTTTACTTCAATATTAAGTCAAATATAACTATGAAATGCCTTTGAAATGTCAAATAAACTTAAAAAAATTTGATTAAAATAACTAAATTCATGTATTTCGAGAGATGAAAGATTAAATTAGTCTAAAATTTCGAGATGTACTAATTCCAAAATTTAACGAAAGTTAAGGATAAAAAATATATTTAACTTTTTTTTTCAAGTCTCATTCACATTTTTTACTAATTTATCCTTTTTCTTTTTATGCTCATAGAAGATCAGATTCTCTTCTTCCTTTACTACAGAGCATCAGAAATTAAACTCTTGCCATAGGGTACGTTTTTCTAACTTTCATCTTTTCCTTTTTGATGAAGTAGTGTAAATAGGGTTTCATCTTATTTTTAAAATATGAAGATTAGATTCTCTTCTTCCTTTACCATGGAAAATTATTTCTTAACAATTTTTTTTGACAAACTTTTAATAATATTGATGTGGTGGTATCTCATTAGATAAAAAAGAAAAGGTTAAGTATGATTTGAACAGAGAAGAGAAAGATTTAGTGTGTCTTTAAAATAAAAAAAAATCAAAATTTATAAAAAAAGAAGTTTGTTAAACTATCAAACTCTCTTTTCTACAGAGAATCTGAAATTAAAGTCTTTTTCTAACTTTCGTCTTTTTCCTTTTTATGATAGAGTAGTGTAAATAGGGTTTTGTGGATTGAAGTGAACCTTTACTTAATCTTGACTTTGGGGTGTTTGAATTTTTGACTTAGTGAAGAGAGAAGGTGCTCTTGTGTTATTCTGCTTCAATAATTCTTTTCTAGATTTTATTTTTGTTAGAGTTTAAGGAAAGTTTTGTTAGAAAATCCAAATTTATATTTTTCTCTTTCTCTTTCTTTTTCTATATATATGTATATGCATTTACATGTTTATAACGTGTTACATTTTTCAATTCTAAAAATTACCCCTTTTAATTTTATGGCCATAGCTTCCATTGTTTTCAAATAATCTTTAAATTTATATGATTAAATTAAAAAACTGACAATTTATTCAAAAATTTAAAAGTATTTAAAAAATAATTTAAACCTCGTCTTTCAATTATACTTATTTATTTTATTCCAAGTTTATTTTTAAAATAACAACACCCACACTAATATTGAAACTGGTTTTTTTTTTTTGAAAATGACCCACAACAAACTGGTTACCCTTTAATCCTTACCCAATTTGCCAAAAAGAAAGCAACACGTTGAGAATTCCGTTTTGCCAACTAATTTCTAGACACGAACAATAATATGTACGATGCATGATTGGAGAAATTATTTTACGTTATCTGACCAAATTCGTGTGAAATTATATATTTCTTCAATGTCATTGTTTTTAATCAATATTATTATGTATTTTCATTATCATGTATTTCCTTTAACTGTTTTGTAACTTTCATTATTTTTAACTAATACAATGTCTTATAAATTTCTCGTGTATTTAAACATGTTTTACAAATTAAATAAACTAAGTTTTCTCGAAATTTTAATATTTTAACGTCAATAATTCAAAATAGGCTTAAATATCTTTTTGGTCATCATTTTCGTAGTGTTTGTTGCGGATTGTCACAGAATGTTTAAAATGATCATCATTTTGACCGAATGTTTAAAATGATCCCCATTTTCGCAATTCGTGTTTTATTTAGTCCTTTCCTGTAACGCCGTTTAAATCATTAACGGAACATTGTACCACACCTATACAGTACACGTAACGTAACATACCCTAATACAAACCGTGTCACCTGGTTTAAATCATTAACGGAGCATTGTACCACACCTATACAGTACACGTAACGTAACACACCCTAATACAAACCGTGCCACCTGTACAATGTTCCGTTAATGATTTAAACGATATTACAGAAAAGGACCAAATAAAACACGAATTGCGAAAATGGGAATCATTTTAAACATTCGGTAAAAATGATGATTATTTTAAACATTCTGTCAAAATGAGGACAATCCGCAACAAACACTACGAAAATGAAGATCAAAAAGTATTTAAGTCTTCAAAATATATATAAATATTTTATTATCAAAATTAAATATTATAAAATAGGAGTTTCTTATTATAATTAGATAATAGATTCTTGAGATACGAGAGTTTACGTATAAATAATAAATAATAATATTTTGATAATTTTTTATATTATTTAAAATAATATTTTTTAAATGATTTTAAAATATAAGAAAAATGATATATTATTTAAAATATATTACAGAAAAAAAAATCGACATTTAGTTGTTAAAAAATTATTATTTTTTAAATATATATTAGAGCACGTTTTATAAGAAGCTCAAAAGGGTTTCTGTTGTTAGATATGAACAATTTCAGCGAAACAGTAACCACAATGAAGGAGATATATGATTGTTTGCATTTTCAGATCTTGCCCATATGGCTTCACGTGCAAATATTCTTTTTTTGACTTCACCACAAGATATTCTTATTTTTTAGAGGCCAATATTTATTTTTCTCGGCTACCACAATTCTGCACAAAGACCAGTTGCTGTGTGATTTACCCATGAACTAAAATCTCATCACACTCAAATGCTCTCAGAAGGTAAAAGTAGAAATGAAGAAGAGGTTGAAACGGGGTGGGGTAAAGCATTGGATCTCAATCTCCTCTTTCTTATCTTCCAGCTGTTTGTTGGAGACTGTGTGGTTCTGCTAGAGTGTAGATCTCATTGCCTTCTTCAACATCTTATTTAATTTGTTTTTAAAATATTATTTTTATTATTCAAATTTCATTCTCATTTTACTTCAAATTTTACAGAAGCAGACCTTCTGGTACGTTCTGTAATGTCAGTACTAACTGATAAAACAACTACCTATTAACCATGTTACAGCAATAGAATGGGGTTTTCTCGGTTTAAACAGGGTTCTGTTCTGTGTATATCATTGGGAAAACAGAGAGAAAATACTGATAAAAGTAAAACGTGAATGAATGAATAAGAAAGTTGTTAGAAAGTAGATGGATAGATTTTGTTTTATAAGCGCATCGATGTTGGTACCCGAGAAAACTTATAAAACTAACACGTGAGTGAATGAATAAAAAAGTGGTTGGAAAGTGGTTGGATGGTTTTTATAACAGCACTGAGGATCGGTAATCACTGGATTATAGCTGTCTGGTTTTCCCGTATTTGGTCTGGGTAGAACAAAGCAGCAAGAAGCCATGAAAGTGGTAGAAGTTGAGAGTATAGCACCAAGCTCTGAATCCAAAGAGTTACCGACAGAGGCATCTTTCGCCCTCACCTTCTTCGACATATTATGGCTAAGGTTACCCCCTGTTCAACGTGTCTTCTTCTATGAATTTCATCATCCAAGTGATGTTTTTTTCGATACCCTTCTTCCCAAACTCAAACGCTCTCTCTCTCTTGCACTTGGCCACTTTTACCCTCTCGCTGGACACCTCACTTGGCCCACTCACTCCACCAAACCCCTCATCGTTTACAACCAGGGTGATACTCTTTCACTCACTGTAGCTGAATCTGACGCCGATTTCAACCATCTTGCAGGGACAAATTTCACCGAAGCTACAGAAACTCACCCTTTTGTACCTCCCTTGACCATATCCCACGAACAAACCACGCTTTTTGCCGTGCAAGTTACTCTCTTTCCAAACGCTGGATTTGCCATCGGAATAACCTCCCACCATGCTGTTCTTGATGGCAAGGCTTCAACAACATTTGTCAAATCGTGGGCGTATCTCTGCAGAGAAGCACAACCACCCTATTCTCTGCCAGCGGAATGGGTTCCTTTCTTTGACAGGGAAATAGTGAAAGACCCCACAAAAATAGGAGAAAAGTATTCCCGTGATTGGTTAAAGATGGGTGGACCCAACAACAGAAGCCTCAAGGTTAGCGAGATGCCAGTTCCGGAAGAAGCAACTAGAGGCTTGTTTCATTTGTCTAGCTCCGGTATCGAAAAGCTGAAGCAGATTGTGCAGAGTAAAGAGAACAACACCAACCTTCACTTGTCAACTTTTGTTCTAGCTGCAGCCTATTCGATGGTGTGCAGAGTGAAAGCAGAAGGTGGCCAAAGTACAAGCACTGGTTTCGGTCTGAACGTTGATTGCAGGCGTCAGATGGAACCGCCTGTTCCCCCGACGTATTTAGGGAACTGTGTTGGTATCACTGTTGCAATTACTGAAACAAAAGACTTGTTGGGGGAGGATGGGCTTGTTGTGGCTGTGAAAGCACTGAGTGAAGCTTTGGGAACATTGAAGAAGGAGGGTTTTCTGCACGAAGCAGAAGACTGGTGGAAGATGGTGTATGAAAGTTACAAAGTTGGTGACACAAAGACAGCTGCATTTGCAGGGTCACCGAGGTTTGACATTTACAGTAGTGATTTTGGTTGGGGGAAACCAACGAAGGTGGAGATGGTGTCTATTGACAGAACTGCAGCGTTTTGTTTTTCAGATAGCAGAACTGGTGATGGTATTGAAATAGGTTTCGTGACCAAGAAAAAAGCTATGGAGACCTTTGCTTCTCTCTTTGAAGAGGGTCTTCGATCTTGAGTCTCTATCCTATTGGTTTGGGTAGATGTTGTGCTTTTCAGGAATAAGACTCTCTATCATTTGGTAGCTTATTGTCATCTGAAATGTTGTGTCGGTGTGGAATGATGAAATAAATCATTTGACAACCATGTATTAGCAGCATAGGTGTTGATTATCCCCATGTTTGGGTAGATCATTTCTCTTTTCAGGAATAAAAGTCTGGCAAAACTTTTTATCTCTTATACTCTATCATTTGGCTAGTTATTATTATCTGAAACGCTGTGTAGGTTTGCAATAGTAAAATAAATCATTCCACTATCGTGTATTAGCACTGGTGTTGGTTATCCCCATATTTTGTTAATGTGAAGTCGTAAGGTGAAGTACTGGTGTTGATTTTTGAAAATGTTGATCCTCCCCCTCAATTTTTTGGGAGGAAGTATGAAAAGTGTTAAAAAGGAACAAAAAGAGAAGAAAGAAACTGGGTGGGAACGAGGACAAGGACAAAAGGAAAGAACTGATGATATAATCTTACAAAAACGACTTGTTAGATTTTGTGAAAGATTGATTAGAAATTAAGGTGTGTTGTTTTGACTGGACTCTTTGTAGGAACTGGAACCATTGTTTCTTGGCATTATGAACAAGCTAGTTCTTCGAGAAATACAGATGAAGATTCAATGGACAATAATTTGCCAAGTCGAAGAATCCAAACAAAAATAAACTGATATGATTCAGTCGAGGCACATTCTACACGCAGAAATAAACTTTCACTCCTAACATGATAAAATTACAATGACTAAATGACCGACTAATTCACCATGTAACTAATACACACATTACAAATCTTAGACATAGATCGACAAAAGGATGAGACTAGAAAGATTTTTGAGTGAAACACGAATCCACCAAGCTGTTTGAAAGAAAAGGACGGAAATAGTTCGGAATCACTTGGATGAATCTAGATTTTGTTTGTCTGCTTCCGTATCAACTTGTTGATAAATATAATCTTATTTATAATTTGTTGCTTTCACAACAATAATAAAATATAAGAGTAAGATTGAAAAAGACATTTTATTATGATTGAAGTGTTTTAAACATAGATTTTAGCACAATATACAATATATGGTCTGTGTTCTGTCTTTATAGATGCAATCTAAACTAAAGAAATAATAAAAGGTCATTCAACAACGAATACTTAAGACAATAAACAATCTCTATAAGACCATTTAATTGTATGATTGAACTCTTCATCATACTTTTAAAACCAATCATCACATAATTTAATATTTTATATAGTATGGCATTACACATTTCTCCCACGATGATATTTAAGATTTGAGAGATTTGGTGTGAAGGAAATTATCATCTATGGAATTTTTGGAACTGCTGGGTCTAAATTGGATTGTTTAAAGTATGAGTTATATAGAATGGATAAGATACGTCTAAGAACTTAAAAATGTAATACAAAAAATGTTATCAAAACGAAAATAAGCTAAACTTAGAAGAAGTGAAATGCAATTGGAACTGCACAATTCATCTCGTAGCTTTAAACACGTACATTGAGGGTAGGAAAAAAATTGTTGTAGAAATGACACGTACAAAAGATTCATGCAAGAAATGACACCTGTGAAGTGTGAGGAGAATTCATCAGAGAAGATTAATAATAGCTAATAGCTTAGAATCAACACATTTGAAATGTATAAGATTACAGGGCACGTTATGCAGAGAATATAATGTATATCTGTTTCAATTAACCACCTGCATCAGTTTTCTTTTCTCTTTTCCTTTTTTTCTGTTTGGTCCAAGCAACAAGAAAGAAACCATGCATGTGGTACAAGTTTTCAGCATAGCACCAACTTTGGATTCAGAAGAATTACCAACACAAACATCGCTTCCTCTCACCTTCTTTGACATACTATGGTTAAGGTCACCTCCTATTCAACGCATTCTCTTCTACCAATTCTCTCACCCAACCCCACCCTTCTTCCATACCCTTCTTCCCAAACTCATAAACTCTCTTTCTCTTGCACTAGGCCACTTTTTTCCTCTTGCAGGCCACCTCACTTGGCCCCTTCACTCCCAAAACCCCATCATCAATTACAAAACGGGTGACACCGTTTCTCTCACAGCAGCTGAATCTGATGCTGATTTCAACCATCTAGCGGGCTCAAATCTTTGGGAAAGTGAAAAAATGCACCATCTTTTACCTCACTTGACAATATCACACGAACAAGCTACGATTTTAGCCTTGCAAATCACTCTGTTTCCAAACTCCGGATTTTCCATTGGAATAACCTCACACCGTGCTGTTCTTGATGCCAAGACTTCAACATCGTTTATCAAGTCCTGGGCTTATCTTTGTCGAGAATCACGCGCAGCCACTTGTTTGCCACCTGAATTGTGTCCTTTCTATGAAAGGATACTAGTAAAAGACCCCAACCAAATAGGGGAAAAATTCGTCAATGATTGGTTAATGCAGGGAGGATCCAACAACAGAAGCCTGATGGTTTGGGATGTGCAATCTCCGGAACATGCAACTGGAGGATTATTTCAATTGTCTGGTTTAGATATTGAAAAGCTGAAGAATTGTGTCGTGTCTAAGCAGGGACAGAACAACAACATCAATCTTCACTTGTCAACGTTTGTGTTGTCTCTTGCATATGCATGGGTTTGCAGGGTGAGAGCCGAGGAAATGGAAAACGAGAGAGTTATGTTGATTCTGACAGTGGATTGCAGGGGTTGTTTGGAGCCACCTCTTCCTCCGACCTATTTTGGTAACTGTGTTGGGTTAAGACTTGCAACTGCTGAAAGAAGAGAATTGTTGGGGGAGGATGGACTATTTGTGGCTGTGGAAGCACTAAGTGAAGCTTTGGAAAGTGTGAAGAAGGATGGTGTTCTGAATGGAGCTGAAAATTGGTCATCATGGTTGCTTGAAGCTGATGTGAAGGCGATTGGAGTTGCAGGGTTACCGAATCTTGAGGCTTATAGTTGTGACTTTGGTTGGGGAGGACCAAAGAAGGTGGAGACAGTGTCTGTTGAAAGAACTACAGTGTTTAGTCTTTCAGATAGCAACAGTGGAGAAGGAATTGAGATAGGTTTTGTGTCCAAGAAAACAACAATGGAGAACTTTGCTTCTCTCTTTGCTAAAGGACTTCAATCTTGAGTTCCTCCCATGGCTTTTCAAGAATAAATTCCATTTAGGAAAATTATGTTTTGAAATGTAGCATGTAACAGCTTCTTCTTTGAAATGTTCTGTCCTTTCATAATAAAGAAGTGTTTATGGAATGTGGTTTGAGAGATATTGTTAATGGTTATGGGAACATAGCATAGAGCAAATACTTATTCACCCTTAATATAAAGTGGACAAATAAGTTAGGGTTTAGGGTTTTTAGTGTTCATACATCAAAATGAAGTTTAATGAGAAAGAGAGCTTTCTGGGACCAAATCAAATGCTCTGAAAAAGAAAACTGCAGAAATGAATTTTGAATCTAATTTGAAATTTCAGATAATTGATGAACGAAACACTCTTTTTGTGAATATTTTTCTTTTCACCCACGATCTTTTTTAAACTCTGATATTGATGGACAAACCTTCATATCTCTTTCATCAAAAGATGCTGTTTGACAATTTTTTTTTACTGAATATATTTTGAAAAATTGTTCGAGACAGAATAAGAAGAAAAAAAATAAAACATATTCATTTACAAGGAAACTCTTATGTATACATTAATATGTAAAAATGTTTTCATGTCATTTCTTTAAAATTTTATTTACTAATTTGTGTATAAGTTAATTTTAACTTATAAAAGGATATTTCATTTATTTTTATCCAAACAAAAAGAATCATATTTCTAATTGGAGAATGAAAGGTATTTTTTCTTTTCAAGGAGGTTGATCATACATCAAGTCTAGATCAGGTATAAATTTTCAAACAAAATTTTTACGTTGCCACACCTTGCAGATACAATTTTAATTCTTTTTTGGATTAAAACATATAATTTATTTTTTTTGGATCTATCTCACTCAGATCTCATTACCAAGATTCACGGATGTTTAAGATAATCAGGCCTTTTAAAAGTTTTAATGTCAATTGTTGAGACTAAAAATAAATCATATTTTGAAAGAAGACAAAAATATTCAATTAAAATATAACTCTGACTTAATAATTTTAATATTACTACCTCTGGCCAAAAAGTGAGGTATGACATTAACAATCTAACCACCCTCCCCTTACTTCTACTTTACGGAAATTTATTAACAGAGGATGAAATTACCAACTTCAAAAAAGTTGTTTTTCTACAGCTAAATCATAATTATGATTAAACCTACATTTATTAAATTAATCAGAAAACAAAAAAAATGAAAAGCTTGACCCATACACATAAAAAAAAAAGCAGGCGACAAATCATAGGGCATGCGTCCGACAAAGCAAGTTATGGAAGACAAAAATATTAGAAAGACAAAGCAAAGAGGTGACACATATCCCAACAAAACAAACCATTTGTTATGTCACGAGTTCTCTTCTATTCAGTCTCAAGAGACAAAACCTACCGTTTTTCTCTTTTCTTTTTCTTTTCCTTCTAAGTTTCTTTTGGATCATCTTTCTGTAGTCTGCTCATAACAGTAACTGCATGTCACACAGAACTGTTGAATGGAAGTTTAATTGAATCACTTCCTTATTAAGAAATATTAAATAAACTTTTGATTTTTTTTTCTTTTAATGAGTCAGTCATACAATTTTAGTCACATGGTTTCTAATTGTGTTAATTCGATTCTTAAGTATTCAAATGTACATTTTTTATCTTTAAGAAATTCAATTACAATTTATATATTGAGTTTTCATATATCAAAATTGTAAAATTTTAATTACTTCATCGATTGGGATAACTTACCCATGATATGTTTGAAAAATTAAAATTATACATTTACAGCATATAAAATATTTAACTAGAGAGTTTTTTGTTATCCGCATTTAACTAGCTAGCATAATTAAAACATGACACTAAAATCATTGCAACAATATTTGAAAAACCTGATTATCATGAAAAATTAAAGTAATACATTTGAATGCTAAAAAAATATAGAATTTTAGTTAAAACTAAAATATAATTAGTGATTTAGAAAAAGTAAAAGCCAGCACTCATAGACCGTGTTTGATCATGTTCTTTTTTTCTCTTCAAGTTGAATCTCAAAACAAGGAACAACTTTTAGTGTGTGAGGGAACCTGAAATTTCAGATTGTAATGGCTTGAAGCATGTGGATAAACTGCATTTTAGACGAACTAAATCACACCTTTATTTTTTTTCAGTGATTCTTGTATTAATTTGTCATTCAAAGCCTGGTACTAGAGATTAAAAAGATATTAATTTCTCAAGAAATTAGATATAAAGTTAGTTTTGAAAATCTAATTACTTTTTTTATTGGAACTTCAGCGTCTTTAATCCTTATCCCTTAGGAAATGACCTCACTTTATAAATATCAGTACCGAATGCTTTAGAGTACAAAAAGAAGGATAAACTTAAAAAAAATGAAGGATTATCTTGATGGTGCCAAAAAGATAAATATTTATAGTTTTTATTTGCTAAAATAATAATTATTTCAAATAGATGGAGAGTTTCTAATCGGGTAGGAGTTTGCTTAACGTTACCTCTACTTTTAAGTGTGACTGATAGCTTTCGTTCTCAATATGCATATAGTATCAGGATTTATTTGGATGAATTCATTAGTAAAATCTTCAAGGAGAAAAATACATAAAAAAGAATGAAATTAATTTTTGTAAAACTTTAAACTTAAGTTATGTATAAATTAGAAAAAGAATATAGCATAAAATACATGCTCTGAAATTTGACAAAATTGCAGTGAGCGTGAGTGACTATGACGCTTGATTCTTTAGAGATATAATAGAGCGATTGGCATTGAAAAAACTGTAACATGATTGGTGTGGCGGTGCCTTAGTCCAAGTGTTTGGCAACTATTTTTTCATGGAGGTTACTGTCTCAATTTCTACCATTATGGGGGCCACTACCATTTCTATATCATTCTTATAATACACTCTGAAAATGAAAACCTAAAACATTAGGTTTTGCATTATATTATTACACCGCAGTTCTTCTGCTGGTTAATTAGGGTAAGAGAAATGATGATATTAATGGAAATTATGCAGTTGTAAACACCCTAAAAACCTAGAGGATGTGGACAAAATTGTAGTTGTAGACTGTTTTCTAATCATCACACAACACAACATACAAATAACTTCTTTATTTTTCTCTATCTTTCTTCCTTTTGAATCACCTGCATATTACACTGTAGTTGTGATTACGATTTTAACGTGTTCTATACAGTTGTGGAAGCTATCATTTTTTTACGTTACAATTGATATTACAGTCGCATATTTTTAAAAGCTTCATAGCTGTATTGCAAATTCGTCACGAATCACCAAACTTGCATTGTTGATGAGCTTAGACTGACATGCAAAATTGAAGTTAGGAGTTGGACAAAGACACAAGATAACGTTACAGCTTACAGATAGTACGGTTGCTTCTGCTTCTGATGCGTTCTGGCAGTTTATAAAAGTGGATGATTAGTCACGAGCTCTGCGTCTGACCCAGGGTTTCTATGACGAATCTGGAAACCATTTTTTGGATCATATTGTTTCCCATACAAAGAAACCAGTCATTAGTCTGTTTATCATTTCTTTTTTTCGGATAAAACACTAGACACTGCTTGTTCATAGTCTTTTATATAGCCTCGGAAGCTTTCACGGATGACAGAAAGGAACCCTCTATTACAGTGTAAAGAATGTATATATAACCATTTTCCTTTCTCCTTTCAGAAAGTAGAAACTTGATTTTTTTCTTCCTTCTTTTCACCTTTCGCTCATGTTCTCTTGGCCGTTTATGTCTTAACTTCTTAATGTCCTACGTTATATATTAGGTATATATGATGTTCTTTTAGCTGCAAAACATATTCATATCATAGTACTCCCTTCTTCTTCGATGGTTTAAATAATGAAGCAAATTTATAACACTGTTTAGAAATGTTTGGGCTTAGTGACTGTGGAATAACTTCTTGAGCATCCATCTCTTTCAGATAATCACTCGAACCATGATGTTTTTTTTTTTTTTTTTAACGTATGCGTGATGAAAAGGAATTGGAGCCAAAGAGTCGTTTGCCTTTGTTCTTTTTGTGGAATTAAAAGAAGGCCCACTTCTTTTTCCATGGAAATTAAAGAACATTGTATCTTTAGGAATATATATAGTCTGCCTTTTTCTATTTTCTCATGCTTTTACATGTCAAATATATGCAAATTAGAAGATATTTTGTTTAGGGCATATAAGAACTTTGCTTAACACGTATCTATTAATTAAAGAAAAATCAGGTTGGTTGCTGTAGTTTTCAGATTTATTCCTTGTTTGTTAGGATGAATTTATCCATGTTAGAAACCATGAGAAGGAAAATTGTAATGAAGGCTATACTGGAACTGAGATGGTTTAGGGTTTTGAGATGAAGGCTAATCCAAATTGAAAAGTGAAAGAACATAATAGCAGTCTTTGCCAAATGAAGAAGAGAAGAAACTTGGGTTACGTTTGTGCATCAGACATATGATTAATTGACTTTGTTTTGATGAAAGCATGCGCCATAGGGTTAATAACTGTGTCAGTGTCAGCTCAATGAAAAGCCTCAACTTGCCTCCCATGCATATCTCTCTGCAAAAGTTGTGTGGTCCTGTTTGTGCTCAGTGGGTGTACGTTTCAAAAGATATCACAACATAATTGGTCCCTCACCTACCAGTACCTTTCCCTTCTCCGAAGTAGCTATCATACACATAGACATGACAATGCCCTTGGACAAGGCACCACAACTTTTTAAGTCTCGCCATTACTTATCCCAACTGGATTTCTCTGTTTGTCTTCTAAATCCTCTCCATGTGATGCCCTTACTCTTTCTGTTTTATCTCAACTTCTTTTTTTTTACCTTTTCTTTTCATCTCTGAGCCACCAACTATGAACATCCCATGCTCCAAAATATAGTAACTGTAAAAGGAAACAGATAATTCTGCCCAAGAAAAACTGTCGAGTGAAAACATTACGGATGACATATCAATCAATGATTTGTTTATACAAAAATCATTGTCACCTTTTGTTTTTTTCGTCAATCCAAAATCTCTTTCGATCTATTCTGCTGATAACTGTTATTTCGACAATACAAAGATTAATTTAACTGTCGACTCTTGGTAAAACAAAACTTGGGATTATTGTTGCAATTGGGTTGTCCAAAACTTGACTGATCAATGATTATGAGGCTGTCATGTCCTTCTGAAACTATTCATGTTCGATTATGAGAATACGTTAATGGAAAACTTCTTATACATTAATATGTTAAGAGATGCAGATATTAGTTAACAAGGCTTTTGCCCTTAATAAGAACAACATTTTTTGTTGATGCTTGCTACATCTGTGGATCCCCATGTGATGTGTTCAGTCACAAAACCTTTTGTAGTTGTCGATAAAGTGTAATCAGGCGTTTTAGAAGTGTGTATAGGAATGGTCCCCTTCTGATATTATTAACTGTGTTCATTAGGTTAAGCCCTAAAGCAAGCACTTTTTTTTTGTTAAATTAAAACCTAACAAATATAGTGAAAAATCTTTTGTACAGAAGTCAAGCCACTTTCCTTTAATAACAAACTAAGAAAACTTACCCCGAACACTTTTACCTTCCAAAAAATTAAAGTAATTTGTAACAATTTTTATCAGTAAACGTTACAAAGTTGTTTAATTGCCCTACATTAAGTACTCAAGGTTTGTGACAACAAAATATCAGAATATATAGCAACTATAACAAAGGAAATGATTGCCCATTATGCCTGACCAAAAAATGATAAGACAAAGACTACCATACTTATTTGACCAATTGGGATGTTTGCCACGTGTCAAACTATGCGCCATTGCTTTATCTTTCAGTGTGGCGTGGTAGTTGAATTCCGGCATCTTCCTTTTCCAAGCTGCAGACTCCAACTTCCACACTATTATGTGCAATTAAAGCCAAGTCAAGCTCGATCGCAAATATCAAATTTTGTTCAAGCTTGTTATTCAAAACCACAGTACAAACTTCATCCTTCTACCTTGTGGTGCATGCTTGGTATGAGAACAGGCACGTGTTCATGTGAGTTTGCAGATTTACGATCAATTATATATATATATATATATATATAACTAGGGTTTGTATAAATTAAATTTAATATTCAAGCGTAGCTACATGTTTAGCTTGTGAGCTTAAATATTAAATAGTTGCATTATTTTTCCTGATAAGTTTAATTGCACCTTCCTGACTGTGATGCAGCCTTTTGCTGCAGTTTTCTTTATGTATATATGATAGATAGATGCCTCTGCTTCTAATTTCTAAATTATTTTAGAGTATTTTAATATACAACTGCATTTGATATGATTCTTTTTGGTATTTCATAC
>Ga0099823_1002583_pt1 | contig 16432 bp, 11 predicted proteins | sample CowpearedBW_FD_76831 | JGI IMG/M metagenome (GOLD analysis project Ga0099823, IMG submission 76831) | Root nodule microbial communities of legume samples collected from California, USA - Cow pea red BW | ecosystem: Host-associated > Plants > Roots > Nodule | place: USA: California | collected...
AATAGTGAGATATATATATATATATATATATATATATATATATATATATTCTAACCATTTTTACTTTAAGCTTATTTGTCGAAATAAAAGAGGACTACAAACAAAAACAATCTCAAAATTTCAAGACTAATAAATTATAACCAACAATAAAATTATAATACAAAAATTTAGAAAAGTGATAATGAAGAAAATTAGTTAGTATAAATGGGATTTTCAAAAGTTATTTAAAACCTCACATATTAAAATACAAAAGTTGTAGTAGTATTTTACTTTTGACTTTTAAAATGATCAACTTCTCTTAAAAAAAACTTCTTAACTTGATAAAGTTGAACATTTACACATATATGGCTAATACATAAAGAGCAACGTTTGCACTCTAATTAATTACGTATAAATCATTATTCTTTTTATCTGTAGTTGATTTGAGAAGTCATAGATTGGATCTTTTAAATTAGATATGAGATTTGAATATTGACTTTTGCCCATGAAACAAACTAGAAACACATTCTTGAGTCTTCATTGCTGAAAAACTACCTGCTTATGTTTCGAAGAGCTTCGTTAATCATAAATAACAATTCTATAGCTTTTTTAAAATGTGATGTCAAAACCAAATTTCATTCACCATTTGAAGCTTTAGATAATTACATAACTGGCCATTAATTACAATGACATAGCAGAGTCTAGTGATTAAAGCTTTCTCCTGAATATTACATTCTGCCACATTTTCCCACGTCCTATCTTCGTTGATAATTACAAATTTTGCAAACACTATTTTGAAGCATCTACAGAAAATGCTTCGTAGCAATAGGAGTGGAGTTAACCTTGTATATTTTATATTATAGGGAGAAGAATGGCGTTAGATATAGGAATTGTGTGCCAATTATGTACACATCTTAAAGGAAATTGGTCCAACATATTGATAGTCATGACTCACACTGTCATAATTTACATGACATGTACACCAACTTTGTGACAACCAAAGATTATGCTCAGAAATAAACAGAAAGCATTGGTGCTCTGGATCACTGAAAACCAACACTGGACAATATGCCCCCTTAAACTACCAGCTACCATCTGAAAAATTAAAACAGTGCAAATCATCACAATGAGTAATATCTGTCATGAAAAGAGAGTATTAACAGGGTAGAGTATTGACATTTACATGACTCACGGAATGAGGCACTATTACTTGTGAAGTACTTAAATGATAGGAAGAGTGAGCAATTTAGATAATAAGAAAATGATAAGTAATAATCACAATTACCTTGGTCAATGGCTGGAGCTACCAAGATCAAAGTCCATGGTGTAATCGTACTCAATTGTTGGAATTACAGAAGCCATAAATTTTAGGAATAGAAATAGGTACCTACAAAAACAAGTATATGAGATTATATCATCTCATACTCATACACACTCAAACATTACGAACAGGTCCTTCACTTTATTAGATTCATGAACTAGAAGAAATGGGGTAAAGTCCATATCTAATGGCTATACATCTGTGGAAGTTTGTGTTGTTGGAGCCACAACATGGGGTATCAGTACTCATATAATATGGATGAATTATTTCTACATATGAAAGAAATATCTTAGGAAGAAAGGGTTTACTTGTCAACTTCAGGCTCAACACCACGTGACATCAACACATCAATGATTTTCTTCATCACTGCTCCATGTCGACATGGATGAATAGATGCATGCTTCCCAGGCAAGTGAGGATGGTCTTCAATTGTTACCTGCCATAAGTTTAGTTACACATTGTGAGAATGAGAATTAGAGCGAGAGGGCCTTTATTAGGTGAAAAACTAATAATAAAAGCCTATCTATTCATCCATTTATCTATGTATCTAATATCTCACCGTTTTGCGAGCATGGTCTTGACTAACATCTTCAAGGACAAGTTCTGGCTGCAAAAGCATTCTTGCCTGCCAACGAAAAGAGATGGAATTATTAAATTATTAACAAAGTTTCCAAGGTATAGCTGGAAATGATGAAAGGTTTATATGTTTCTACAACTATTTCAACTAAAAATAAATCATGACAGTCAAATGAGAATACAGTATGACAAGAAATTTCACAGGTTTCAAGTTAGATTTATGTCAGCGACATCTTCATTTTTACAGTGCCAATAGTTCATATAGATAACAGAGGACAGCACAAATTATTCCTTCCGTACTCATAAAACTTTGAAAAGTACATTCATTTTCGATGGATCCAAAAGTTACCAATCGGATCATTTTTTCAGTTACCTATTCCATGCATTAAATCAGTAATTCTATCTCTAACTCAAGTAGCTTTGCCACAGTCCTCCTATAGATAGTTCAAACATGACTAAATTATAGTTACAAGGATCAAGTGAATAAAACAAACCTCATCATATCCAGTAAGCCATACTCGTGGTGTTTGATAATATTTATCATACCTGCAAAATGAGCAGGGTCCAACATTAAAAATCATTGCCAGAAAACAATTTCATTCTGCTATAACACAAGAATTTTTTTTAGGGTGGGGTGGGGTTGGGAGGGGAGGGGGCCGGAAAGAGGGAAGGGGGAGAGAGACAGAAAACAGTGTTAGAGAAAAGAGGTAAGAGATAGGATAAGATATCTTCAAAAATAGAAATTCATAGAACTTCTGATGCTGCTGTACACAGAAACATGTAAAAAAGTAACCCTGTTTGCTAATGTTTGACATTTATAATTCTTAGAAACAATATAGCATTCAGTTTACAGATGTTTCGGTTTTGTTTCCAAATTAATTGCCTATAACTAAATTTTTTTTGAAATTGTGAAAATGTTTTTAAAAGAAGTAGCAGAACCAAACTAACAATGTATTTCACATGCCAAGGTTTTCCTGATATCATCATAAATAGCAACTTTGTGGAAGCAACCATAATCAGAACATCAAAGAGAAGCCATAGACATACATGAAGATATTGAAGTCATGAAGCATTTATCATATAGTGGGATACCATAATAAGCCTAGTTGAGGGTTAAAAGTATAGACTGAATGCATAAAATGACAAACATGAAAAATTATATTGAAACTCATCTTACGTGATGCTGACATCGTAAGTTCGGGTTCGTAGAATATTATCGTCATCAGGTTCATGAGCTACTAGATACGTGGACTGAAGAGTGGCCTCCCATTAACATAAGAACAAATAATTAGAGAAATCACATTTCTTAATTCAATATAAAGGTGGCTATAAACAAAGACACAGTAGTAAACAAAAATAAAAGATAATATGAAAATTATTCTGAAAAGTATGGACACCAAAAATCTCACAATTTCTCTACCTATATATATATATATATATATATATATATATATATATATATATATTTCTTTGACACTACTACATCTGAAAATAGCAGACTATATATTTCTATTTTCCTTCATTTGATTCAGTAATAGATGTAGAACGATTATGAAACACAACCCCTATTCTGAAACAGCAGTATCAACTTACAGGATCATTTTCAACAACATTGCAATTATCATCGAAGTCTGCCATATCCGGAATATCTTCGTCATCCTCGGCTCCCATGTAAGAAGGAATTTGCTTAATAGAACTCTTTTTGCTGATTTCTAGGCCTTCCATGGAAGGTAAATTATCATCCTCCTCAGATTTGTTTTCTTGAAAAAAAAAATGTAAAAGCATAAGCTATGAGGATTAAAGCCAAAGCACAATAAACAAGTCCCCCAGTCCAACAGCAATGTATACCTTTAGGTTTCCCATGAGTTGCTAGCCAGCCATCATTATCATCACCATCAAGCAGAACTTCCCCTCCGGCAGCTTCGTATTCTTCTTCAACAGATGCAGCCCTCCGAAGACAAGGCACTGTTAAGTATTAAGCAACTCCAAAAATCAGTATGATAATGAAAGAGAACATTCTAGATCATACTGTTTGCTTTCAGTAGAGGAAAACAAACATCAGAGACAAAATAATCACGCATGATATAGAGGCATATCATACTCAGATCTTAATCATACCGTTTCTAGTAATCAATATCTGTTTGTCAGGTGGCAAGTACGGCTTCCTCTTCCCTGGCTCACCCGATTCCCTATTCAAAAACAGAACCACAAAAATTAACAGCTGGTAAGAGCCTACATACTAGAGTAAATTCCACATTTACTAATACGATATGAAAAAAGAAAACCCTTTGCTACAGGACATCCTCAAAGAGTACCATGCGCTTCTATCATTCAAGCTGTGCAATCGAAATCCCTTCCAAAAGGAGCAACTTTTGGGATAAAATAGGCAGGGTGAAATTAAATACCCAATACCCATAACCAGAAAAGACGAAAAAGATTGAAAAGTAGACAAAGGGGGGAATTAGAATTACCAGGACCAGGTGGGGCATTTGGCAACGAGATTATCGCCGGCGGTAACAAACTCGGAGACACTGAGAACACCCTTTTCTTTGAAGGCGGAAACGGTTCGGGGGCCAGTGATCCTCTCAACGGTGCCTTTGAAAGCTTCGTGAAGCTTCTGAGACAAAACCATCTCTTCCTCCCACCAAAGATTTTGGGAAATTGAGAAGGAGATTGAAGGAGGAAGAGGTAAGGGTACGAGGAAGAAAGGTTTTTGAGATTGTCCCTTCAACAACACGTTCCCTTTGTCAACACCTCGTCGAATAGTATACTATTGGTGAAAACATATATTTATAGCAACACTCAAAGGGGCAAGGGCACCATCGTTCATATCACATAAGAGGCTGATATAATAACTCTGATTTCCCCTCTGAATATTTATTATTATTTTTTAGTAAATAGTTACATAGGAAAACAAAACTTTAATTTCGGTAATATACGACAAAATTATAACTACAATATATCTTTAGTTATATTTTTGAAAAATCGTTATAGTTTTATTTCTAGAGAATTTTTTTTGAATATAAATAATTACATGCATTAAACATATAAAGGTTTCTATAAAATTATCCAATTTTTTAAACACATGTTTACTTGTGGATTAAATTCACTCAAAGTTCTAGATTAAAAGATACAAAAAACCAAAACTTTTTTTTTAAAAAACAAATTTTTTACATTATAAATAAATATACCCCTCATGAACCTTAGGATTTTCATGAGTGGTTCAATGGTAAAAGGTAGCAATTTGCAGTAGTGGTTCAACAATGGATATAGAGTTGTTCAGAAGAGGAAGCAGAGGCATGAATCTCTATGAAACTGGAAGCAGTGAGCGGAGGAACACCTCTGCGTTTCATCAAATTCCGGGTGTCGGAAACAGCCTCCCACCGCCCCATTCCGGCGTAGAACTTCGCCAGAACAACGTAGCGTCCACCGTGCCCACATTCAAACTCCACCAAATATCTCCCAATTCTGTGACCCAACTCAACGTAGCCATGCATCAAGCACCCATTCACCAAACACCCCCAAATGGCTCCGTCAGCTTCCATTTCCATGCCACTAATGAACGCCACCGCCTCCTCGATCTTCCCGGCGCGAGCCAACACATCCACCACGCAACCATAGTGCTCAATCCACGCCGCAATCCCATGCTTCTCACGCATATACTCGAACAATGTAACTGCTCTACCAAACAGCTCTTTATCATTGCACGCCGTCAGAACGCCGATGAAGGTAACGCCGTTGGGCCTCGGGCCCACCTTCTCCATCTCCGCAAACAGCTCAAGGGCCCAACGGTTCTTCCCGTTGATAGCCAGGCCCAGTATCATGGCGCTCCACGCCGCAACGTCTTTGCTTTTCATCTTTCCGAACACCCTTTCAGCAGGTTCCACGCACCCGCACTTTGCGTAGAAATCGATCAACGCCGTTCCGAGCTCAACTTGGTGATATTCTAACTCTCCGTTTCGGTGTACGTAAGAGTGGATCCACCTCCCTTCTTCGAACGCGCCGATGGCAGCACACGCGCCGAGAACACTCGCCAGAAGCGAGTTATTGGGCTTCACGGTTGCAAAACAATTTTTCTTGAGGTCACGAAAAAGCTGAATGGCGTCGCGGAAAAACCCGTTTCTGACGTAGCCGGAGACCATTGCGCTGTACGACACGTCGTTTTTGTCGGGGATTGCGTCGAACACCTCCCTGGCGTCGTTTACCAAGCCGTTGTTGCAGTAGCCGGTGAGGAGGCTGGTGCAGCACGCGACGTTTTTGTCAGGACTTTCGTCGAACACGCGGCGCGCGGCTTGTGCGCAGGCGTGGTTGGAGTAGGCGGCGACGAGGGAGGTGGCGACGTAGGGATCGTCGAGGTGGCCGAGGCGGAGGATGAGGGAGTGGAGCTGTTGGAGGAAGGAGAGAGAAGGGGAGGCTTTGGAGAGGAGGAGGGTGAAGGTGCGGGCGTTGGGGCGAACGGTGTCGTTTAGCATTCGGAGGAAGAGGGAGGAGGAGCGGCGGGAGAAGGCGGCGATGATGGTGTTGTAGTGGAAGAGAGTGGGGAAAGGGATGCGAGAGAAGAGGGTGTGGGCGTGGCGGAGATCCGCGTGAGCGTAGAAAGCCAAGAGTTTGCTTGAGATGAAGGTGAAGCGAGCGAGGGAGGTGGTGATGGCGTAGGCGTGGATTTGCTTCATCTCTCTCATTGTTGAACATTGTTCCAGAAGACGAACAAGGTTGTGTTTCTGTGAGGTAGAACTCATTCCGACCAAACAACAATTTTTTCCCAGAACTTTATTTCATGAGGGGAATTTCAATTTACAACACAGCAATTGTTCCACGAATAAAAAACAAATTTTGAGGCCATTTATGAAACTATTTAGTATACTTAGAACATGACATTATTTTTCGGAAATGATTATTGAGGTTTTGGAAGCTAGAATACGAAAAAGAAAACCAAAACGGTTGAGTGAATGATGTGACAGCAGTTACCTTGTATAAGAGTGGAACAGTTTGTGGAAACACAAAAGCCTGTGTTTGAAGAAAGAGAGAGAGAGAGTGTGTGAAGGAAAATGACACAGAGTTCCAAAATATTGCATGCGAAGCTCGAAGAACTGCAGGGTATGCTGGATGATGCGTTGCTGCTTGGCCCCGATACTCACTCCCATGACTCCACCTCAAGCGACATCAAACAGAAACTCGCTTTCATGAACAACCTGTTATCTGCTGAACTCTCTTCTCATCCCTCACAACCCCATTACTTGGACCAAATCTCAGAGTGGTTATCCACAATGGAGAGGAATTTTAAAAAATGGGATTCATCAAGACCAGGGCACCACGGTCATGATATGGACAAGGATTCCACTTCCTCCAACACAGATTCCTGCGTCAACGATGATGGGGAGGCGCTTGATGAAACTGGTAAGGTTGATTTTGAAGACCCAGAAAAGGTTTGTCTTAATTCTGATGGTGAGAAGGGTATGGTGGCTGAGGAAACTGAATGTGTTGAGGAAGAGAAAGAGACGGGAGAACTGAAGAATGGATCTGATAATTTGGTATCTTCCGATTATGAAGAGGCAGAGGAGTTTTTGGAAGAGTTTGCAGGGGAGAAGGAGCTTGTGGAATTTGAGGGTAATGATTTGGAAAAAGAAGAGAGAAGAGAGAGTGCGTTTGGGGAGAGATGTGGTGCACTGGCTTGTGGGGTTGTCATTGGGATGATACTCATGACCTTCATCGTCTTCATGCTAAATACTCCTGACTGGTTTTATTATATAGAAGAACTGAGTTTTGCGGTTCCAACTTAGAAGTATGACCTACTAATGTTAAAATTTTCTTCTGTGCTTCTTCCACACAATGTACTTCCAAAAACATTCAACAACACTACTACACGCAGTTTATTTGTAATTCGGAATGAGATCAGTTCATACAATCTGGTGTGTAAATTGAAACTGAAGGTGACTTGAGTGAAGGAAAGTTGAATTCTTTTTCTTATCCAAAACTATCTGTTTGATTACTAAGAAACATTGAAACTGCAAAATAAGGGGTGTGATAGCGATGTATTTGTATTAATATATTCTTTATCTATGGGTAAGAAGACTGAAAGTCCTTCAACAAAAAGGTAAAACAAATATATTAAAAATGTACCGTTAGAATTTTTTTAAGTAAATACTCAATGAGAGACTGTACATTTTTTCTTGTGATAGAGATTATACATTTTTTACTTATTATGTTTTTGTACAGAGGAAAAAATTATGAAGAATGGGAGAAATTTGTTATAAGAGAAAACTGGTTGAGCCAACTTTTCTATTAGAAAATATGGAAAAAAATACAAAAAATTAAATAATTTATACAAATTGGTTTATGTATAAACAAGTTATAGTTTACTAAAAAGATAATTACAATATTTTTTGTATTTTGTTTTAAGCTCTTGGGAAATAACTCAGCTACACATATCCTTGTATAAATTAAGAATGCAATATCATATTAATTAAATAAATGAAATTTGGAATAGCTACACTAATTAACTTGTGATTTATGAAATATTGTAGTTATTTTGATGTAAGATTCTTGTTTTTATATTGATACTAAACTAATATATATTTTATTTTATTTCTATCATATAATTGTAAATATTATCCACCTTCCTACGGTGGACATAATGGTATGTGACAGGACTTTCTTTCCTGCATCGTACAAAATCTTGGAACATTTCCTTGCTTCAGAAGGTACCCTTCTTTAATATCCTGAAATACTCAGTTCTGAGATGAAATAGCGTGGATGATTTTTATAGAAAAAAAATGGGAAAAGTACCACTTTTTGTCGCAATAACTTAATTGTTTGGAAATGAATAATAGAAGAACCACTGCGTTTTTTTTCCTAGATGGTCCTGCTAATGTTTTTACCAAAAGTAGTGGAACAAAATCCTTTTTGTTAATAAATATATTTGATGATCAAATCCAATGGACAAGAAATAAGTAGACAACGTCATATATCCACAAAAGATTTCCTGAATAAATTTATCTCCCCATAAGCAGTAATTAAACAAGCCCTTGGATAAACCGAATTTTGAATCTAATATATGAGGAAATTAATGGTATCATTTGTATAGTGAACTTCACAAAAAATCAACAAGAGAAAAAAAAAATATGCTTTACTAAGAATGTATAAACAAAGAAATTGTCAAAATCATCCACGTTAAACAGGAACCGGAAAACCCTTCTTGGCCATGCTATCCAAAACATCGTTGAGGGCTTGACAGAGGCCTACAATCTGCAACGAAATCCATCATTAGTAAAAGCTTGAGGAAAATGAACCGTTGAAGGATGCTACTAAAGCGGCACAACACGCTAGTGAATTAAACAATATGGTCCTCAAAGAATATGTGCCAATGAACTCATAGGTTCACACATACAACGCAACGGTTCATTCTATAAGTACATTCAGGCACAAAATGCAACATACTTCAGGCTCATAGGAATTGGTATACATCATAAACTTAAACTGAAAACCAAATAATTCATTTGAGATTCGTTAATCAAGAGAACGATTCAAATTGGAAAGAATGTCTAATTTTTCAGAGTTTTAGCTATTCATATTTTCTTTAAAAGAATCCAATTATTTCACTGGAAATTTCACAAATTTAGGAAGCCGCCCCAGTTGGGGTGGAGATTCCCTGATTATTTATTTAATCCACTGATAACCACTGCATCTGGTGATATCAGATCTTTATAACAAAATTACCTGTTGGTCCCATCTCTGCAACTCTTCAGTGTCGTCATCAAAATGTATGACTGCTTCAACCTGCAATAAATCACACAAAAATTGGCCACTGCTCCTCAAAGAGGTCAAAATAAAAACCTAACAATAATGTTTTCCTCACTCTCAGAAAAGCTAATAGCTCCCCCTGGCATCATACCCCAAACCCTTTTCCTAATTACCATCTAGCAGTCCAACAAGAAGATTCCTTTAATTATTATTTCTATTATCGTTAGTTTTTTTCATAAACAGAGTTCAATGGTTATTTATACCTGATCGATAGATCCCCTCATCCTATCCTCATAAATCATTCTTGATGCTATCTTCTCAGCCTGCGAAAAATAACTGTTAAGAGAGAAAAACTAACACAAATAAAATCTAACAAACTCTACAACCAAAGACATTAAAGAGAGAAATATCATTTTCACACTCTCTACCACACTCAATTAATTCACGCATTCTGATGGTCTCAAGCATGATTGTGTAACTTTCTATCGAGAGTGTTAGAATGTGTAGCAAGCACCCCCAAAAAATACCCACGAGCAATTTACTCAAGTGTAAAGAAATAAATATATCTTCATGTGAAAAACGGACATAAAGTAAATTCAATAGAGAAGTGTGTTTCTTTCTATAAAAGGAACCATTATCAATAGTTCATACCTTGTGAGGTGGGATCCCCAACAGCGTGCCTAGCTCCCCAAAGCTGCACAGGCATACGGAGATTAAGATGCATGAAACACAAAAGTAATAATGTTAAAATAATGTAGTTATAAGAAAGAAGTAAGCAGATAGTATAATTTCCTAAACCTGATATTAGTATAAAGTTTGCTCGCGCTGAGAAGATTATGCTCAATCATAGCTCGGTCCAGCACAGTGAAATTGTCTGGAAGAAGAGCTTTCTGTGGGAAGAAGTAAAACCTGAGGCATGCCTAATATGACTCCCAAAACTATGAAGATACAATATAAATTTAGATAACCTGATGTGGTTTCAATTCTTCTGAAAAAGCATCAATTTCTGGTTTTCTTAGAATTCTCTCCAAATAAACCTGATGTAGAAGAGATTCAGATACTATGATCCAAGCGGAGAGCCATACAAGACATGATTAGTGGGGGAGAAATACCTTCTGCAATATTGGATAGATCTTCAACTTTGAACACCGCTCATCCTAATCCAATCCCACAAACCGTAATGTGATGAAACTTGACCTTTCCAAACAGGACTTTTAAAATGTTTAATGAGTGAAGCATTCACCTTGTACAGAGTAGCAAGAACACGGGAACGCTGAGGTCCTGCAGCTGCCAATATCGTGCATGTAACAGCAGCAGATAAAGCTTGTTCAAGTGCTTCTTCATTAATCTCCCTATAACATTATAATTCAATCCATGTAATAAGTAATGCCATTCAAGAAATAATTATATGTAATATAGGCTAAACATAAACCGCAATGGACACATGCAAAGTTATAACAAATATAGGTTTCATTTCAGATTAGGGTCAGTAAAGTTGAAGGTCAAGGATATGTACAACATTTATCATCATTAGACCCTCCCTCACATCACATGTTAAGTTCATTTGGTCTAATAAATGATGAGATACAACATTGAAATATAGAGTGTTAATCATGAAGTAATACTGTTTGCGAACCGAGCTGAACTGCAGTTTTGGAATTAGATTAATTATGGACCAAAAAAATGTGATTATTATGATAAGAATTACCAAAGTCCCCCACTAACTAATTTCCATGAATTTATCATGTAATGGACAATATTAACAAATATATCACAGTTTGCCAAAACTTCACATGAATTGACAGTGTGTGCTTGTATATGCATTGTCCCACTTTCCAATGGCGGATTGCCATTGAACACAGTTTGTGACTGCTTCCAAGCACAAACAACACAGTTCTGTTTACAATGTCAAAGGTTTTCATACTCTGGCACATATATCAGGCACACAAATACTGAGCATTCTGTCGAGCATCCCTGTATAGTTGTTAGTCAGAAACTTAGGGGCTATTTTATTTCAAAAATTGTTCTGCTTTTACTTTTAATTATAAAAATGGTCACCTAGTATTCACTTTGTTTCTAATTTCAAAAATTGGGATAGAATATATATAGATCAACATAGAATTATTTTTATTTTTCTTACACAAATACTTGAAAACAGAACAAAATGATAACAGTTGCAACAAAGAATGTATACAGAACATTTTATGAAACCAAACAATCCCTTATTTTCTCAATTACGACAAGCTCTAAATTATGGGATATGCAACAATAGTATCTAGAAAAGAAAATCTAAGCTGAAGAACATATAGGCAAACACAAGATACTCTTCCAACTACAATAAAGGGAGGCAATGTGACACAGAATTCAGATGCATGCAAACAGATTCCCTTCACTCACAAAAATGATTATGAAAAAACTAAAACGAGGAAAAGATAACACCGAAGGTACATACTCGTCTCCTATTTTCCTTTTCTCAATTTGAGATATATCATAATACCGCAATGCTGCTTCCAAAAACTTTCTCTTCAGATCTAAGATCCTTGCATAGCAAACCTGAAAACAAATAGGAACAAAAATGGAAAAACAGGTAAGGCTACTCTCAAGCATCCCTCTTTTGGCTCAGTTACACCTAAGCAGTTATCATTTTCAAACCTTGTACTTTAAATTGAGTACTTCATGCTGACTACTGCTGACCAAGAATGATGCTTTATTAATAAAAGCCTCAGCATTAACAGCATCATCATCCTGCAAAACAAAATTTGTTTCCAAATAAATTATGACTCGTCTTCCATTAATAGCAAGTATACCAATCATATTTTTAAATAGGGAACAGATGCCCCCATACTTACAAAATTAAAATTATTCCTTATGTACGTGCTTAAGTGTATGAGGAACGTGAATATTCCAGTTATAAAAACATTGTCCTCTTGAATATGAAGATGTAGAACAAGAATAGGTAGGACATGCTTTGAGACTATAAAAATCATAGATACTCATGCGTGTCAATTGTTATGACTCCCATTTTGGTCTTAGCCGCTACTTCAAATCAAACATGAATTTCAGTGCACAAAAGAGTCAGATACCTCAAGGTATAAACAAGCAATTTGGACACACTTTGACAACCTGAATGCATCATCAATCACCCTGATAAAATAAATCAAAGTGCAAATAAGTGAAGGTGACATTCTCAAATTCGACAGAATTATAATACTTTACATGAGCACATAAATATGGGAGGTAAGAAATTCTGAGACCTCATTCCTGAATCAAGGTCAATACCACTGAGCATTTGAGCAGCTTTTGACCATTGCTTCTCGGATTCATAAAGCTCAGCGAGTTTCTCTCTAATAACTAGAACCTGTAATAAAATAACAAGTGGCCATTAGAGTAATTGAATTGAGTAGGCCGAATACAAGAAGAAGGAAAAATGTATACTTCACCATAATAGGATGATGGATCAAAACAAAAAATATATGAAGAGATGATGAGAAACATTTTTTGCTTTGAAGCAAGAACCATTCACAATTACAAGTAACCAGTTTCCTAATAGAATTTTACTTTGGAAAAAGTGAATTTTATTTGTTTTCCTTAAAATCTAACTTCACTTTGTCTTTCAACTTCTCCATGCATCAAAAACCCTTTTGACTGGGATAGAAGCAGAGATACCTTTTTGACAAAATCTTTTGCAAGCATAACTACATTTGTGATTCTGATAGCAAAAGAATGACTATTTCCTCTCCCAGCCACTACCTCACTAAATTTATACAATTACACTAGAGAGCGCAAAAGTTGTGTTTAAAATAACTAAATCTAACTTTTTTTCCGTTTATCTTTTGCATCACATAATTTTATCCCTAAATAAGCAAATATTAGACCAAATAATAATTTATTAATAGCGAAGTGAGGACAGAGTTAGTCAAGAAAATGACAAGCATGTTTTCAAAGTGGCGTAGATATAAAATAATTGTGTTCTTGGCCTCAAAATACTAAATACCAAATACCAATTGCAATTAAGTAGTAATAACAAAAACTTTCCTATTTGCCGAAATAAAACAATACAAGCATGCAGTATTTCAGCTGAATATACAAAAATTAAACCTGCTCTTCGAACGACACAACACGAGGCTGAATTTGGGCAAGAGTGTAATGAGCAATCTCTTTCTGTATCTCAGGCTCCAATCTTCCCAACTCTTGAGCAAAAGTCTGCAAAAGCTGCCGCGACACTACTAATGGAACATCATCTGATAGCACTGAAATACGAAATATGAAGGTCTGAGAGCTTGAAATGGAGGAACACCAACCACAAGAAACCCTAGATGAGAAAAAAGATACTTAACTGTGATCTATGAATTTCCTAGACTGAGCAATGTCATTAGACGAAATGACAGCAGCGAGTATGCTCTTATACTGCTCTATTTTTTGCCTCTGGTCTGTAATCGCAGAAGCGCTTGCAAAAGCACTCTCCATCACTGTTGCACGTTAGCATTCATCAACACAATGCAATAAAATCTATAAAACCTAAATTAAGAAAAACTAGTGTAAAACTTCCGATTCTTCAATATTTCGAGCAGCTCGTGATCATTCACAAATAAAAAAACACCAAACACAAATACATTAATAAATAAGCGCTGAAAAGATAGTGTTTACGCAGTGAAGAGTGAAATCGGTTTACCTATCGGCGTTGTAGGAAGGTTGAGCGTCGCCGACAGTTACAGGTTTGGCGGCCCGTGGAGGTTGTTATTCCTCACTCCTCCGTCGTGAATTGGAATCAACGACAAACTCTCGAATTTCAACTCTGAACTCAACTCTTTTCCCTTCGTAAATTGTCAATTGGTAATGAAATTGTTCCACCCGGTTCATTTGACCCAAACAAATTTCCAACATTCGTTTTCTTGGGCCTGCACCTTCTATTTCTTGCTTTCTTTGGGCTGGGCCTAAATATTAACTACGATTACTGAATGGCAATTGCTTCCTGAACCCCAATCAAATTTTTCCTATACCCAACAATATAGAAAAGTACTCAAATATCCTTCCCCATTTCATAACACCACCGCTGCTATTGCGACCGCCGATGCTCCACCGCCACCACCACAAAGAAAAGGAGAAAAAAATACTTAATATACATTATATGTTGTGGAGAATTATTTCCGAAGCATACTTCGTATAGAAATGTTCAGGAAAAAATAGTTTTGAAAGTATTATATACATTTTAAAAAAATTGTTCCAAAAATCTATTCTGAAAAATGAATCCCGAAAGTTCTTGAAATACTATTCTAGAAAGCTTGTTATGAAATTAATAATTTGGAAGTCACTTCTAAAAAAATAAAATTATTATTTTCTAGAATGGATGGGTGCAGAAAGAAATTAACGGGGTGCAGGAAACAATTACCTTCCTGAATTCATTTTTTTATTGATATGGACCTGTTGGTAGTCAAAAACATTCTGAATTCAACTAATTGAAGTCCTGCTGTTCAATTATAGTTATTTATTATATTTTTTTATTAATATGGAATATAAAGTTTAGTATCTTACAGACAACATTTTCTAATGAGAAAAAAATATGCCATCCACAAATACAGCTGAAATTATAAATATTTTTTTTATTAAAAATAAAGCGAAAATCTTGTTTAGCCGTTTTATTAGTACGTAATTTTCATCATGTTAGTTGATAATTAATCTTTATCGAGAAAGTGGCTAGTAATATTTAATGAACATTTTTTCTATTTACAACTTTTGAATTTTAATATTTAAAACAACCTATTTCAGTGGTTCTCGATGAGCTGCAATATTTCATCTTATGAACCACTAATATTTTTACCTGTGTAATGCATTGCATTTTCTTTTTTTAAAATACTAAATATTGATGTGCTCTAACTTTTAATCCGTAAAATTAAATGTTCTTGCTTCTATATAATAATTAAAAAATAAATAAACGAATATTGAATAGATATTATACTTTAAATACTTCAATAGATAATAAAAACCCCATTATAAATTGAGGTGACAATATGGTTTTGGTTCGCAAAAAAAAGTGAGGCAGGTGAAGACGTTAAGCGCTGATCCGTAGAAGTCTAAGGTCCATGTGGATAAACTTGTTGGCCCGCATAAAAAGAAAAAACCTTGCACATGTGTATATAAGTTACTTTTTTTTTTGGACTTTTGCATAAACGTTTCAAATTATTGTATGACTGAAAACGGCAAATATTATATATTTTGTACTGTGCAAAAATTTGATTAATACATTATGTATACCAAAGTACAAACATGAATACGATGAAAACGTTGAATTATTAATTTATCATTTAACTCCTCAAAATCCTTGCTTAATTTTTTGAACTTGTTAAAGTTTCTCAGATTGTTAAACATTGAAAGTTTTATTATAAGATTTAAAAAATAAATAAATATGCAGGTTGGTCCGGGAGTCCGCGTTATGCAGGGCGAGCTAGTCCGTATGCTCGCATTATGTGGAGCGGGTCAAAATTTTCAACCCGTCTAATCCGTCAAATTGGTGAACCAAAAGACGGATTGGTTCATTCCTGACCCGTTGACTCGTTTTTATTTTTATTATTTTTAAAGTTTTAAAAAATATATATAAAAATTGAATTTTCTATGTTATATTTTTTGTATAAATGTAAATATGTAATATTATTATAATTTAAATCATTGACACATAAAAATTAAGTTCAATTATTAGTTATAATAGAATAATTTAACGTATAAATATAATAATTATTTTAATTTATCCAATTAAAGATATTACTTGATTGATAAAAAATTATAATATATATATATATATATATATATATATATATAAAC
>Ga0099823_1002590_pt1 | contig 16425 bp, 8 predicted proteins | sample CowpearedBW_FD_76831 | JGI IMG/M metagenome (GOLD analysis project Ga0099823, IMG submission 76831) | Root nodule microbial communities of legume samples collected from California, USA - Cow pea red BW | ecosystem: Host-associated > Plants > Roots > Nodule | place: USA: California | collected...
CAACTGTAATAATCAATCAAAGTTAGTTACCTTGGAAGGTCTTCACTTTGCAATAATGTAAAGCAATGACAACATGTTGATCCTCTCCAGAGGCCAGAAATGCATTTAACATATCAACATATTTACCAAATAAAGTACACTCCAGTCGCAAACTATTGCATGTAAAAAATCAGATGAAAAGAGAAACAGATGAAATCCATCAAAAAAAATTAAAAACACTAAAGAAGAAAAACAAATGAAATCCGCTTACCCATCAGCTTCAATAAGGATGACATTCATTTTGGTTTTCTTACCACCTTTCTCTAGCTCCCTCTCTGTTCCAACACCAGTAAACATTCCAATGACATCTACAAAAAAAGGAAAAAGTAAGAAAAAAAAACATTAACAAAAAGTTAAACGCAAAGAGAAAGAAAAAAAAACAAAAATATACTTACTAACTAAGTAATCTGTGTCAAAACCAGAAGCTATGATGGTTGAAAAAGGGGTGTATGAAGTTCTAGTTTCGGAACTAAGGTACTTTCAACCATATTGACCTTGGTTCCAAATTGGAAGTTGATCTTATAGGTGTGATTTGTAGTTCTATAAGAACCACCATTACATGAAACACTAAAAGATTGAATGGTGTAAACCTTATATTCTTTGATTTCAGACTGGAATTTGTATATCAATGTGCGTCTAACAGATGCATCCATTAGGAAACCCTGCAAAAACATATTCATAAATGAAAACTTATGTGTAAAAATACAAAAATTAGGAAAAGTAAAAAAATAAAAGGTGTTTATAGTTTTAGGACGGTGCCTCTTTGTCTTGAAGAACAATTTCCATGGAACATGGAGATTTTCCTTTTGTGTAATCTTCAACAAACCATAACCTTACCACTCTTGCAACAATATTCTAACTTTCCTTCTTCGGGTTGAGTTCTTGTAATGTGTTTTTGGATAACAGACATGGTGTAAGGAATGAGGGAAATTAGACAATAGTAAGGAATGAAGGAAGGTCTGGAGACATGTATTTGTACAAAACAAAAACACATAATAAAAAAATATTGGAAGATCATAAATAAAAAAGAACACCATACGCATGCTCTGGTTTTCATTTCACAAATTTAGAAACAATCGGGAAAAGCAAAAGCAATTTTTTTACATGAGTAAAGATATTTACTAAAACAATACGCAGACTGTGGTTTTAGTTAACCAAATGGAGTAAAAATTGGGAAAAGTGACTAACAAAAATATGAAGACCACAGAAGAAACCAAAAGTTGTTTTTCACATGGCTCAATGTTGTGCAAGAAAAGGAAATATGGCAGAGAGCAGTAGAAAAAGACAACATAAAGTCACTTTAAATGCTGCAAAAGGTTGACAAATAAACGAAAATAGGAAATAAAGATCTGATTTCAAATAAAAATGTCGTTTGAACATTTGAAAATTTATAACACAAAGAAGAAAAAGGAAAGAACTAAAGTAATGGAAACAGTAACATAAATGTTGTAACGTAGATGAAAAAGGAAAGAACTGACTTGATGTCTGCATATCAAAAGACATAAAATCAAATAAACAAAACGTTAAAAATCATGGAAAGGTAGGTGAATTTAAAATTTTTAAATTTAATAGGTGGACATCTTTTTTGAATAAAATTGCTTCCTTTTTTATGGAATTCCAACATTGACTAAGACAACAGTGGCAGCTTGGTTTAAAATCAAGCTATCTGAGTAATACAGGTAAAAGAAAAACCTGAAAGTATGTTTATCAGAAATATATTTTGTAATGAATGGAAAGTAATATCAACTATAAAAACTACATAAGAATTAAGTAAACTTGAAATGTTGGGGTTTCTTGAAAGTTGAGGGACAATCAAATCAAACTTCAACAGACATTAAGAATATAAGCTCAAATTACATCCTGGATGGAGAAAAGTGATTTCATCAAACATCAGAAACTCAATAACAATGGAAGACATGTTTAATCAAAACATATGTATTAATTGAGTCCATATACAAATGAAGATAAATCAATTAACAGTGAAGAATTTCCTGCTACAATTAATAAGCACCTTTCTCAGGTAATAGAAACCAATAAAAGATTAAATAGGCCACAAAAAAATAATTTTCAAACGGTAGTATGGAAGATCTTTGAATCAACAATACAACAAAAAAAAACAATACAACATATTAAAGGGATTGCATTATCAGACCAATTGCATCATTTTTTCTGGAATAGTAGGTGGACATCTTTTTTGAATAAAATTGCTTCCTTTTTCCTGGAATTCCAAAACTGACTAAGACAACAGTGGCAGCTTGGTTTGACATCAAGCTATCTGAGTAATAAAGGTAAAAAAAACAAAAATGAAAAAACCACCATAAGCTTTCAGTGATAAGCTTTAATAACCTATCTTCAACAGAAGTATATTTTGTAATGAATGAAAAGTAATAGCAACTATAAAAACTACATAAGAATTAAGTAAACCTGAAATGTTGGGGTTTCTTGAAAGTTGAGGGACAATCAGATCAAACTTCAACAGACATTAAGAATAAAAGATCAAATTACATCAAGGATGGAGAAAAGTGATTTGATCAGACATCAGAAACTCAATAACAATGGAAGACATGTTTAATCAAAACATATAAATTATTGAGTCCATATACAAATGAAGATAAATCAATTAACAGTGAAGCATTTCCTGCTACAATTAATAAGCACCTTTCTTAGGTAATAGAAACCAATAAAAGATTAAATAGGCCACAAAAAAATAATTTTCAAACGGTAGTATGGAAGATTGCTTAATTGTGATTAGAAACTGAAATCCGCAATCCTCATCATGATAAAGGTGTCATCAGAAACTGGAATCCGCAATCCTCGTCATGATGAAGGTATCTTCTTAGAGATATTGAACGAATAACCCAAAAACAATCTACACAAACAAAAAAAAAACAAAAACATGAGTTATAAGAAAAAAAATAACTGTAAAAGAAGTTGGAATCACTAAGATTAAGAAAAAAATTAGGGTTTCAAAATGAGAACTGAAGAGATCAAAATAGAAAGTATGATTAGAAGAAGATATGAGATTGAAATGCTAGGGTTTGAGGTGGCAAAGAAGTGGAGAGGTTTGAGGCGGCACAGATGCCGATTGCATTTGAGAAGGAAGATAGGTCGAGAGCGTTTGAGGTGGAAGAGAGGTGGAGACCGTTTGTGGAGGCAGAGCGATGGAAAGCATTTGAGGCGGCGCTAGAGAGGTGGCTAGGGTTTGAGGAGGCAGAAAGGTAGAGAGTGCAATTCGAAGAACATATGAGATTGAAATAGTAGGGTTTCATGTGGCACAGAACTAGAGAGGGTTTGAGTCGCAAGAAACGTCGAGAGGGTTTGAGGCGGCAGAAATGTTGAATGCGTTTGAGAAGGAAGAGAGGTGGAGAGCGTTAGAGGTGGAAGAAAGGTGAAGAGCGTTTGTGGAGGCAGAGCAAAGGAGAGCGTTTGAGGCGGCGACAGAGAGGTGGCTAGGGTTTGAGGAGGCAGAGAAGTGGAGAGTGCGAAAGACATGGTAGGGTTCGAGAGAGGGAAAGTGAAGAGAGTAGAAAAAGTGAGTGTGGTGGAAAGTGACAAAGAGGGGTTGAGAATTGATAAGAAGATGACACGTGTAATATTTTGCTTTTTATGATACTTTGAATTGTATTATAGATAGATATATTTTAATCTTCTAAAGCACAATATCTTTGAGATATTCTTCAAACATTTTGTATGGTAATTGAAGTAACTAACTTGGTGGATGGTTTTGTTGATATATATTTTTTAAAATATATGGTAATCTCTACTGATTTTGTTGATAATTTTCTTAAGTCTCTAGATTTCTACTTATCTACAAAATATAAACCAAATATTTATCTTTTCCAAATTTGTTAAATCAAACCTGAAATATATGAAAAGATAATAAAAATAAAATAAAAATAAAAGAAAAAAAACATGATAATGCCAATTACCAGTAATAGAATCAGAAATCACAACCTCATTTGATAGAAATAGTACAAAATACTTACAATTGGTGGAAATAAAAGTGAAAGTCACAAAGGGTGGAAAGAGGAAAGATCCTTGGTGGAAGGTTTTCCAATTGAAGCCTCGAGTTGTAGAGGTCTAGTACATTGCAGCTTGTTTCCTCTTCAAGTTCTTCAACCTCCTATAGCATGTTATGCAACTAGCTAGCTGTGGCAAACCGCAAAACTTGATTAAGTTCAAAACCCACAAACAATAAAACTTTTATGAACCATAACTTTACTATAGTCATCTGGGGACATTTGAAGTGCATTCCAACCATGAATTTGATTTTTTTACAAATCTAGGCACCAAGCTAGCTAGTCGCGGCTAACTGTCAAACTTGGCTAAGTTCAAAACCAACAAACCTCAAACTTTTATGCACCAAAACTTTTACAGTAGTCATTTGAGGACATTTGGAGTGCATTCCAACCACCAACACTCAAAAACCACGAATTTCATTTTTTCCAAATCTTGGGACCATGCTAGCTAGCCGCGACAAATCGTCAAACTTGGCTAAGTCTAGAACCCAAAAACCTCAAAAATTTTATGAATCATAACTTTTAAAATAGTCATTCAGAAATTGGAATGTGATACAACCTCCAAAACTTAAAAACCATGAATTTCATTTTTTCACAAATTTTGGCACCAAGCTAGCTAGTTAGCCACGACAATCCGCCAAACTTGGCTAAGTCCAAAACCCACAAACCTCAAAACTTTTATGCACCATAACTCTTAGAGTAGTCATTTAGGGATACTTTGAGTGCATTCCAACCACCAAAACTCAAAAACCACGAATTTCAAATTTTCACAAATATTGGCACAAAGCTAGCTAGTTGCGACAAACCGGACAACTTGGCTAAGTCCAAAACCTACAAACCTCAAAATTTTTGTACACCATTACTTTTACAGTAGTCATTTGGGGAAATTTGGAGTGCATTCCAGCCACCAAAACTCAAAAACCACGAATTTTAGTTTTTCACAAATTATGGCAGTAACTAACTAGCCACGACAAATTACCAAAATTGATTAAGTCCAAAACTCACAAACCTCAAAAATTTTATGCACCATAACTTTTAAAGTAGTCATTTAGGGACATTTGGAGTTCACTCCAGTTCTAAAACTTAAAAACCACAAATTTCAGTTTTTCACAAATCTTGGCACCAAGCTAGTTAGCCGCAACAAACAGCCAAACTTGGATAAGTCTAAAACTCACAAACCTCAAAACTTTAATGACCATAACTTTTAAAATAGTCATTTAGGGACATTTGTAGTCCATTCCAACCACCAAAACTCAAAAACCATGAATTTCAATTTTTCACAAATATTGGCACTAAGCTAGCTAGTTGTGGCATACCGCAAAACTTGGATAGACGGCTAAACGTAAACAACCGTGGGAGGCTCAATGCGACCCATGTGCCATGAGAAACCATGTTATGCATGCACCACATGAGGGGGAGGCTTCATGGCCCTCCCTCAAACCAACCAGTGTGTAATTGGCTAGCTCAAAGAACACTACCCCCTATAAAAGGTTAATGTGCAAAAGTCATATTTGTACAAGTAGATACACTATTTTTTTTTATTTTTTAATACCCATGATATTCATAAAATAGGGAAAAATGGAAAAGCAATGTAGTGTTCGAATTTAGACCAAATATTTTGTAGTCCACTACATGATAGAAGGAAAATACAAACTATACAAAAGATGATTTTGGTTAATATTATAATCCACACAATATATAGTTTAATTATGTGAATCAAGGGCCTAACCAAGGAATGAAAGTAAAACTTTATAATCAACGTTATTTCGTGTCTCCATTCCCATCTAAAGGGTATAAAATACCTAAATTTGAGTGTAAGGATTTAACATTAAGTGAAAACTTGAAAATGCAGTACTTCCTGAGTTCTTTGACAAAATGTGCTTTTACATGGTTCACAAATTTACCTCCAAATTCAATACATGACTAGGTTTAATTGGAAAAGAATTTTTGTGAACAGTTCTTTAGCAGAGAAACACAGGTAAGACTAATTGATGTAATGAATGTGAAAAGTTTCAATAATGAGAACATGGATGATTATTTGAATACATTTCAACGAATGAAATATAGGTATGTTACTGAAATTCCAGAACATGAGTTAGTAAGGATGACAACATCTGGTTAGAGTTCTCAATACATAAGAAATTAATAAATTTACCATTAAGGGATATGGCCTAATTGGCAGATAAAGTGAGAAGAATTAAACAAATTAAATATGAGAAAGAAAGATATTGAAGATTTGAGAAACCTATAAAGAAAGAGAAAGTATCTTATATAGGTACTTCGAGAAGTAATTTTATTAGAAATATCATAAATGAATGAGGACAATATGAGTGAAAGTTAAGAAGTTAACTTAGCTAAGTTGAAAATAGGACCACCTTATATGTGTAAATTATTACAAAAACGTGAAGTGAATATGTAAGTATTGAAATGGTTGAAATGCCAAGAAAAAGGGGGCTGAATTGGCTAGTTAAAAAATAAGGTGACTTTTAAAAACCTAAAACAGTTTTCAATTGAATCAAATCAACCACCAAGTATGGATGCAAACACTCCTAGACTAGACACTTTCAATTGATCAAAAAAAGAGTTGGCCGAGTGATTTCATTAAACAGATACAGTTCTAATATAATCAATAGGTTAAATCACAAATATAGTCGACTAAAAAATTGGGAAAAATGCAAAAATGAAAATTTGTAATTTAAAGCAAGAACAATATGAAAGATCAATCAAGATAGGTTCAAATGAGTTATACAAACATGAGAAATGTTGTAGATAATGCCAGATCACACAAGAATGTCAAAAAGATTATTCAAATCAAAATTCTTTAAACTTTAGAGTGAAATACAAGAGAGAAGGGTTAGAGAAAATAACAATGCACAAGATTTTTATACTGGTTCACTCAAACCTGAGCTACATCCAGCTAGTCAAGGTACTTTGAGCCTGACTTTGCACTATTTCAAAAGATTTACAAAGTTCACAACAGTACACTTTTAAAATATGCAAGAACACCACACAATGACTCTTGAATCACACAAGAACCAAACCAACCAACAAGACACATCTTGCAGACCTGGAAAACCACTAGGTGCAACCTAAAAGCTTGAGAAAGACCAAACTTTAGTGGTAGCATAGTCTTTCCTACCACAACCACCTTTTTCAAGCTTCAAACACCAAGCAAAATGTTCCAAGAATAATCTAAGATCAATCTTCAACAAATGCACTTTCTATGATCACAAAAGAGATAGAATTCCACAATTTCCAGAAATATTTTGTGCTCAAAAATGGTCTTCTTACCTCTCTTTCAAAAAAATATAGTTTTTATAGTCAAACTGTTACAAAATTCAACAAGTTGATTTTTAAATCAATCGGTGATTTCACTTAACTGAAGTGAAATCAGTTGATTGCAAAATAAATCAACAGATTGAATAACTCTCGGTTAAGACTACTGCAGCTAACCTTTTAATATGTTAAAAATACATTTAACAAATTAAAAGACACCATTTAACTTATTGAAAAACATTTGAACAAATTAAAAGATACAACTAAGACCATATACATCTAATTAATGCAAAATGGTTTACAATATAAATTACAATCTTCAAGCATGTTTTTCCCATGATTTATCCAGATAGAGAGCACGCACACAAGGCTTGATCAACTCATAAAAAATCAAATATTTACATCTTCATCAATGTAAGCATGGTTCAAACATGTTCCAAGACAATGGCTTAAAGTACCTTCATTAAAACTTTATCAAATCTTCAAGCACCAAATCATCCAAGTTATTTATGCCAACAAATAACAAATGGGAAATCGAACATATACATTCAATGTATCTAAAGTTGACCAAATCTTTGATATTCTTTCGAAAGATAAAGAAATGAAGTTTAATGATGACCATAAGATTCCCTCTTTAGAATAAAGAAGAGGAAGAAAATATTGTAAGTTTCACAATCCTCATTGTCATATGACTAATAACCGCATACATTTCAGGAATACTATCCAGATGCAATCACTAAAGGAAAGGTTAAATATTAGGATAAACCGAAGATACTAAATACTGACCATTTCAAGAATTAGGTGAGATATGTAGAACCAATCTTGACACTACAGATGGTGTTGGAAAATTCCTTGTGTTAAACATCATGATGGTTGATGTTAGCTCTGAAGACATGAACCCAACACATGTGAAACTTAATACATTGGAGGATCACTTCGAGAATGAGTTAGACTGATTCGAGTTCGAGTATAAAATTTATCCAAAAGCGGGAGACTCCATGATAGATTTCTTGACCAAAAAGAGAGAGAAAGATCAGGATGTGACTCTCTACCCTAGGTGCATTATTGGTTTTTATCAATGCGCTATAAAGGCTTTCAAGGTTGTCAGAAGAAAGACAGCAAGTATTACAAAAAATAAGCAAGTGGCTTAGGTCGAGAATATGCAAAGGTTTGTGAAATTTTTTGTTCCACATGCAAAGCCCCCAATGAATGAATAGGTTGGAAGATGCCCATTTTACCCTACGAATCAAAAGCTGCTCAAGAGTAAGAATGAGTTTGATAGATTGTCTTTTAGTCCAAGTATGAGAAATGAGTACCCAAAAGGCACCTAGGATGAAAAGACATGACCCTTTTGGGAGGCAAGTGCAAGAAAATAGATTCTTCGATCAAGGTATCCAGAGTTAGTCTAATCATGTTTTTTTTTAAAACTTTGATCACCCTAGCATGGATGACGAAATTAAACTACTAGGACTTAAGCGTTGGCATCATCTCAATCCTGATGGCAAAATTTCCAATTCATTATGAAAATGAGTTAAGGATGAATGATTTTCATCATGAAGATCATTATGAACCTGAGATGGAGCCAAAAGTGATATGGATATAGGAGGTTGCATTTTAAAAACCACTTAGATAGAACCACCTTCTAAAGAGACGAGGTTTCATTTAAAGCATTTGATGTTGTAAATCAAAATCGAAGGACAAATGGTGGACAAGGTTTTGGTTGATGGAGGGCCAAACAATGAAAATCTTTCCCAAAGCCATGTTGAAGAGCTCTAATCTAGCAAATCAAGATTGAGTTAAAATAATGTCATGATAATATATTTCAGCGGAAGGTCATCGATCGAGGTTGATGGGGATGATCATGCTCGATGTGACCGTAGGTACACAAGAGTCACAATGTTTATAATCATCTAATCTTAAGCAAACTTTAATATTTTGTTAGGGAGAGAATGGATTCGTGGATTTGGGGCAGTCCCTTCGACAACTCATCAAAAGTTGTTTATGTGGAATAGAGATGAACACTCGGAGGTAATGTGGCATAGGCTAATCGACCCTTGAAGAGTTTTATTATCACAAAGTCATTCACTTTTGAGACAACTACAGATTTCAACTCAAAGAAAATACATTCACCATGGGTTATCGAAATGAATCTCGAGAAGGGATTCAGATGAGAAAACCAAACTCGAAATGGCCAAAGAAGCTGGTTGGCGAGAAATACTTGTCTTTATGGACCAAACTAGAGGCCTATGTTGAGTATGTTGAGTTCAAAATTGATCAATAAAGTTAAATAATAATGGGATAGGAATACGTATAGTAATGTGGGTATAAATAAGTTGAATGTTTCGACGAAGTCAAAAAATGTAGATATAGGTGTAAGTAGGAACCTATTAGATTGTATCTATGATCAGAGCCAATTAGGATTTGAAAGGTTAATATCTTCGCATGTTAAAACAGTTCAGCCACAAGATCCTCTTGAAGAAATTAATCTGAAGGAAGAGACAAACAAACGTCCAACTTTATCAACAAATTTGCTAAGTGTAGAAATGAGAGAAAGCTTGATCGAATTTTTGCGTTAGTTTAAAAATTGTTTTCTTGGGAGTATGAAGAGATGCCTAGATTGGATAGGTACCTGTTCGTTCATCGATGGCCTATTATTGAGGAAATAATCCAATAAAATAAGCCCCGCGAAGATTTGTACCTAGAGTGATGGACAAAATCAAAGAAGAAATCGAAAGATTGTTAAAGGCAAAATTCTTCAAAACAACCATGTATGTCGATTGGATTTCAAATATAGTTCCAATATTTAAGAAAAATGGAGAATTGAGGATTTGTATTGATTTTATAGATCTTAATAAGGTTACTCGAAAGACGAGTACCATATGCTAATTTTTTAGATGTTAATTGATGCGGTGGTAGACAGTGAAATGGTAAGTTTTTTAGATGGATATTCTGGGTAGAATCATATTTTTATAGTTGAAAATCACATTTTGAAAGTAGTTTTTTGATGCTCGAGGGCATTAGGAATATATGAATGGTTAATAATGCCTTTTTTGGATTTAAAAATGTTGGAGCTAGTTATCAAAAAGCTATGAACTTGATTTTTCATGATTTAAATGTTGACTTTGTGCAAGTATATATTGATTACATTGTGATCAAATTGAAATCAAAAATTTCTAATTCAGATAATTTGAGAAAGTCTTTTGAAAGAATGAGAAAACATGGTTTGAAAATGAATCTATTAAAATGTGCATTCGGTTTAAGTGTAGGTGAATCCTTAGGATTCATTGTTTATGAAAGGCTTCGGGATTGATGGAAAAAATGTCAAAGAAATAATTGATATAATAGCTCTAACGAAGAAGAAATTGTTGCAATCACTATTGGGTAAAATAAGTTATTTTAGGAGATTTATTTCAAATTTACCAAGAAAAATTCATGTGTGTTTTCCTTTGGTAAGATTAAAAAAAGAGCAAGAGTTCAAGTGGGAGAAAGAACAAGATGAAGATTTCAAACAAGTGAAAGTGGTACTGATTAATCCTCTAGTGTTTATACTAGTGACTCAAGGAAAATCGCTGAGATTGTATGTATCAACTTCGACAAAAACAATAACAAGCATGTTAGCGCAAGAAAACTCAAATGGAGTGTAATGTGCTATATATTATTTAAGTAGAATGGTAAATGTTAAAACCCATTACAATGATATTGATAAATTGTGTTTATGTTTGTTTTATTCTTGTTCTAAGTTGAAAGAGAATGGATAGTTTCTTGAAAGAAGCATTCACAAATATAAAATTGAAGAAGTTAACAATAAAGATCAAAAGAAACATTGAGAAGAATTTACTGCTGATGTGGGCTTAGTAGACATAAAGGACACAATGTAGTGGTTTTGGACAATTATTCTAATTATTTTGTAATTTTCTTTAGTTTTATATTTTGCTTAGATGTGAAAAAGAATAGAAAATATAAATAGGTTATTTGTGTTCAAAAATAGGAAATAGATTGTATTTACAAAAAAGAAATACTTTGAGAATGTCGGGAATATGATAATGACAACTCCGATGAAGATCGTAGCAATTTGGGTCACCACTTTAATAAAAAAAGTTTACCAATTCTTATTTTATCCTCAGTAATTTAGTTTACCGCATTTATTTTCTTACATTTGTACATTGTTAGATCCTTTATTTTCTTGGTGGTTTATGTTTCACTCAGTTTCTCTTTGCAATATTTATTTTTCAAACCATCTTTAATTCACCTTCATCTTCAATATTCTGATTTATGTTACTGAAAAACAAGTATTAAGATTCCTAAATTGTCTAAGGCTTTCTAAAATCTATTTATTTGGAAGAAATGCACAAGTTATTAATTAAATGAAGTAGATATATATATATTTATAGAGTTGATTCAAAATATAAATGATTTACATATTGACTTTGTATTGATTGTTGAATCCTAAATTAAATACTCTAACTTACATTGAAAAACAATTTGTTTGTCAGTCCTATTAGAATAATCCATGTCGACTTTATTTGGTTCTCAAAAACTATTCATACTAACTTCAAGCCAACTTCTCGAGGAACAGTTTTGTATCCATATACTTATAAGTGGATCACATTATTTATATTAATATAAGCAAAATGATTGTTTGCTTAAGTCCAGACAATCTTAAAAATATTTGGCTCTATCCTCATAGACATTATTCAAGAATCCATTTTTCACCAAAAATAAGTTCATATAACTGAAACAAAAGTCGCTTACATTTTCCAAAACAATCCCAATGCACCTACCAATGAGGCCAAGAAATCTGCGCTAGTACCAAATGAAGAAAGTAAAAGCAACAGAATATAATTTCTTTTTTGTTAATTTTCCTTTTCGTTTCCATACAATCACTAGGAACTTATAAAGGAACAGTCTTTTCTCTCACTTCCTATGCCATTTTTTTGCTACAACTCCTTTAAGTGTCTTCCTTCAATCATCAATGGAAGAATGTGTTGTGTTGGGCAACCTTCTACCACGCACAAATGAACTGAATAGATGAAGTGCTCTTGAAGGTTGAGAATAAGGTACCATGTGAGCAGCACCCCTTACAGTTGCAAAAGTTAACAAATTTCCATACTCAGTCACCCAACCTCCAACCTACATGCCACCATTCACCATCAAATTATAACTTAATTAGCTCCTCAAATTGTCTTCATTCATATTGCAAAAGAACAAACTAACAATGCAAAACATTCTTAAAACTAAATATTTTAAGGTACCTGCCCTTTGTGGAACCAGGCCCCATATGGGACTGTAATCTTGAAATGCAATTCATTAGCTAGTTCACGAATCAGTGTTCGAGATCCCAATAATGGCACAACAGAATCTTGATCTCCACTGAGATCATTCAACATTAAACAATTTGAGATAAACAAAAAGGTTATTATGTATCCAATGGTACAGGGGATTTCCCTATAAGGGTGTCTATCCTTCATTGAAGTTACCTGAAAACCCATACTGGGATATGGTTTTGGACTATTCTTTTGAGAATTGGAAGGATGTTGATGTTACCATCAGTGTCACTGTAGTTTAGAAAACTACAAAGTAGAAACATGATCAATAACACAAGACAGATATGAAAGATGGAGTTGCATAGAAATTGTACTGTTCTCTGTTGTACCTTTAAAATATATTTGATGTTTTAAAATATATCGAAAAGTAGTGTATTTTGAAAGCACATATGACAACACGAAAAAACTCAAGAGAAACTGGACTCAGTTGCATATAGATCAATTTAGATAAGTTTCTTGAAATGCTCTTAGATAAAGGTACTCTACAAACCACTTCAATTTAACATGGATCTAAGTTAAACATAAACATAGAATATTCAGGCAAGTTAGTTAATAGTATTACTCTATTAATTTAAGCCCTGACCCGACATAATTTACATGGGTCTAAATACCTGTATTGTGTTGATAACAAAAATATTATATAAACCAGTAAATGTTTATATTTGTTTTAGTACATTAAAAAATCTGACATTACTTTAGAGTTAAGATCAATAAACATCATTCTTCTTTAATCCATTGATGTCTTTTCAAGACATAGTCACTGACTATTGTAAAGTTTTCTTTACTTACTTACTACACATGGACCACCTATAAGGAAGGTTTGTACGGTTTGCATGAAGAGCCTTCTGAACCTCTGGGAGATTGAAGTAAAACCGTCTTTCTAGAGTCATACACACATCCACACCTAAACTTACTTTTGTTGCCTGCGTTCAATTATAAGGATATTATAGCATACAAGTTCATAGAATAAAAGTAATACCAATAACATTTGACCAGAACAAAATTGTAAAAGGCCTACCATCTTTTTCAATCTCAGTTCCTGTTCTGCTATGGATGGATAACAAACATCTAGAATCACATCATAGTTGTTTATGTAATTGCCAACAATGACATTTGCTTCATATATGGCATTGTTGCACGAATTAGAAACGTTGTGAGGAGTTTCATAGGAATAGTCATCGAAATCACAATCATTCATGATGGCAAGGCCAACTTCATCAGAAATCATTCCATGTGACCAGAAGTATTCATATGTTGCTGGTGCATCCCGATCAAGTCTCAAAAGTGGGTTTCCAATCTAATAAAAACAAAAGGTGCATTCGATGTGACCTTTAAAATATGGGACAAATGAGACTTGTCCAATTGTAACACAAACAGAAAATTCAAGGAAAATGATGAATCAGGTGAATGGAATCTTACAGCAACTCCTTTGATGTTGAATTTGAAACCACTTGAACCAGCATTATGGTCCAAGAGAACATTAGCTAATTGAGGTACATAGTGTCCTGCATGACTTAATAAAGTTTAATAAGAAACCTAATATATCATGAGTTCAAGGCAATGAACTATAAAAAACAAAAGTAGGTACTAGGTACTATAATACTGTAGCACTACCCCTCTAGGAATGATGTCACAGTTTACTAGCATTTGCAAATTTTCATAACTAACTGTAGTCTAACTAAACCACGTCAGTTATATAGAATATTTTCAAAGAGGAGATTCTCATCAGGGAACTTCAATTGAACAAGTAAATTCTAAAACTGAATGATAATTAGTTTTCTAACCTGCATAGCTTTCTCCAGTGAGGAACAGTTCTCTTGTTCTGTATGATGGAAACTTCTTGTACCATTTCAACATGAACAAATACATATCATTGGCTGCAAAAAACAAATGTATACGTGTTCTCACAAAAATTTCTCATTTTTCACAAAGGGCATTTAGATCAAGGTCTTTTACATTATTATCATTTTAAATTTTTTTATTTGTCTTTTACCTCTATAGACTATATTTCTTGCACTTGTATTATTCTTTCACTCACAAGGCCAAAGCTTGGTGATTCTATCCTATTTTTCATATTAAGTGTCACACTAACTTTGCTTCCTAATATATTCAAATATCTATTCTTGTATTTCAACTCATCTAGCTCAATATTATTCTATCTACAATGCATACTGCTTCCATTAAATCACAAATAATAACTTCATCTCTTTTCCATTTCATTCACTCAGCTTGAATCTAAAGAAATATATCTTCCTCGATATGTATCACTTTGAATAACGTGAAATTTTAATCAGATAATTATATAAAGGAGGAAACTTACATATAGTACTCATGGTACTGTCAGTGTTGTTTTCCAATTATATTTAGAATTTCACCTTAGTAATATGCAATGCATCCAATGTAAATTACTGAAATAAAATTCCAAACGTTTGATTGGAGAACACCTGCAGCTACAATACTGTATGCAAATTTGTCCTTCTATAAAACGTTTTCCACTTTCTCAGCTTTAGATGAACACATGGGAAAACGAAGGGGCAGGGGATAATGTAAAAATAAAAGTTTGAAGCCTTAAAGAATATAAGCATAGTAACTGAAAATGACAAAAAAGAGAAAATAGGTCAATTTTGTTACCAGTGGAGAGATCTCCAGTTTTGTAATCAGAAGTTGTATTTGAGTATGACCAACCAACTCCAGCAGGAGACTCCACAAAAATGAGATTGGATGCTACAAATCACAAAAATATCAGGAAAGTGTGACTCCAAAAAATATATAAATAAAAGTTATATTTTCTTAACCTTCAGATTATACACTTCTCAACATTTATCTCATATCTTAAGTGACATTATCAAGATTCCAATTTGAACCACATTATGTGTATGTTTCATACCTTTATTCCAGGACATGGAATTTCTTCGGAGACCAAGTCCATCACCATTAGGATAAAAGGGTCCCAATTCAGAAAAAGCACCTCCTCCAACGGAAGAACACCCAGGGCCTGAAAAACAATTGAAGTTGTTGGCTTTTTTTTTTCTAGATTATTGTAATCTCCTTTTGAAACTAACAGAGTGTGAAAAATTCACGTGGGTAAGTATTATTTTATTGCAATGTTGTTTAAAATATCCAAATTAACCTTAAACACGCCGAGCTCTGTCTTCTCACACAGGTGACAATGATATAACTAAAAATATAAGTATATGATTTAGTGCAGCATTAACCAATAAACAAACATAGACTAAGTACTGTTTTGTCTACAGTGAACATGAGAAAATTTTCAATTAGAGCATGTTTGGATAGTAGTGGGAAGAGTACAAAATTGCTTTTCTTTTCCAAGCAACAATTTCTACGTTCTTCCTTTTGTTTTGTGAGGGAATTTTAAAAGCACTTTTGCAACTTTCATTCATACAAACCCTTGCACATTTCACAAAATTCTCCTTACTAGACGGCAACTGTCAATAGCTCCCCTTAAAAATAAAGAAAAATGAACCATGCTTAGAGTAAATTTTATTGTGAGCTATGTGATAGAGTGACTGACAGTCATTGAAGAAGAATCTCTGTTAAAGTATTTTCAAAAAATAGGTACTACAGAAAACCATAGCCGTTTTCACTTTTTTTTTTATCAGATATTCAGCGGGCTCTGCAAAAGAGAGCAACAGTATAAGCAAACAGCACTTTTGGTAGAGTAAAAAGACAACACAACTTGAATCACTTGTGGACAAATCAATGACACCTTCCTTGGCTTGACATGAAAAGAAAGGAAAAAGGAATCA
>Ga0099823_1002592_pt1 | contig 16424 bp, 10 predicted proteins | sample CowpearedBW_FD_76831 | JGI IMG/M metagenome (GOLD analysis project Ga0099823, IMG submission 76831) | Root nodule microbial communities of legume samples collected from California, USA - Cow pea red BW | ecosystem: Host-associated > Plants > Roots > Nodule | place: USA: California | collected...
AGAAATAACTCTGCATGCATTGCAGGCTAAGCCATATATAAGAGCATCAAAGATGGAAGAAATTGTGGATCCTGGCATCAAGGGGGGATACCATGCAGAGGCAATGTGGAGAGTGGTGGAAGTAGCACTGCAATGTCTTGAACCCTTCTCAGCATATAGACCAAGCATGGTAGACATTGTTCGTGAGCTAGAGGATGCTCTCATCATAGAAAACAATGCATCAGAATACATGAAGTCCATTGACAGTCTTGGAGGATCCAACCGCTACTCTATTGTCATAGAGAAAAGGGTGCTGCCCTCAACTTCATCAACAGCAGAATCAACCATCACAACCCAAGCCTTATCCCATCCTCAGCCGAGATAGTAAATGGTTGAAAATGGAATTCTTTTGATTCGTTTTTCATAACTTCTTTAGTAATTATACATTTCATATGGTAAAGGAGAAAATGCTAGTTTTTGTGATGTTACTTTCATCCACTCTATGCACCTTCAGACTAATCTCTCTTGCTCAGCCTCATTTTATGAGTGAAAAGAATAAAGTAGGTGTCAAATGCAAAAGGCCATATCATTTGCCAAGTCCAAGCTTGGCTGATAAAAAATTGCGTAAACTAAATTGATTGTGATTTAATCTTAAAAAAGTACAACTGTGCATCGAACAAAGCTAAATCTTTTATTGATGGACTTGGACAGGTTACATAAAGCAGGACGAACACCTAAATCTGTAGGGAATATATTAAGTCCAGCCAAGCAATTATTAAGGGGTCCTTTTATCCCTTTTTCTTACGGTAGAAACATGTCAACAACATAAATGTTGGCCACTTGTATGTTCTTATTATTGTGGAATCACGATTGAAGTACTACTGATAAATAATCATCGCGTCAGTATCTTCCTACATCCACGGTTCATGGAGGAGGAATGTGTTCAGCATAAAAGACAATTTCCAAGTTTTGGACTGTCCAAACTCTCAAATGACACGGAGGGAGAAGAAAGGTTTTTGCGAAGCAACTTTATTAAAAGAAAACAATTTCCTGGGAAACCAACCATCCTCATTCTGAGTTGATCGCGTCCCTGAAACACCTATTCTTTGGTGGGTATTATAGAAAAAATGATTGACTATTACAACGCATAGTTTTTAACGAGTTATTACATCCTTACAATATATTCTATAACATTTTTTCACAACTTAATTTTTTTTCCATATATTCTCATTACTGTCTTTATCTTACCCTATCTCCTTATCTTTCTCCTAATCGTAAAAAAACGTCAGAAAACAAGTGCAGAAAGAATATTTCTCGTTTATAATAGCCTTGAGTAGAGATACATTCAAAATGTACATAGAGACTGAATAAATCATAATTAATGTCCTGATGCTTGGTTGAACAAGATAATGTAGGCAAAAGAGATTATTAGAGGCGCCTGATTCAATGAAACTTATTTTCATTTCTGTTTCAGAGAAAAGAAGAGGGAAGCTTTAAGCTCTTCAAAATTTAACAGACAATTACTACTGTTATCAAGGAGCCAGTTCGAACACTCTTCTTCCTCCACTTTTTCCCCGGCATGCCCCCTAATTAAGAAATAACGTGTTGATGACAATACTGCAGAAAAGGTCCGAAATTGTAGTGACAGCGTATCTGCCATACTATGCAGTTGCAATACTAAAAGTTAGCATAAGAAACGATTTTCTGATTCAAAGGCAAGCTTGAGTTCCATAGTTACAAAGTGATAATAATTTTTGCCCTCCAAGGAAAAATGACCTACATATTGAACAACTAATCACTGAGACTTTTGCGTGATCAACTTCATATTCATAAGCTACACTGTTTCCTCTAAGTTGTAAATTATGCCCCCTTAAGAACACCAAAGTCCGAGCTAGATGAGAACAAGAAAAATAAAGGTGGAAGGGAAGAGATTGGGCAGTGTGAAAAATTCAGAACTTATCCTCCAAAGGCAAAACAGGGATGCTGTTGGGAATTGGCGAAAAATCTGTTAAGGGCAATATTAACATTCTTCACTGTGTATATGTAAAATGTCAAACTCAGTAGACCGTTATGAAGAAAAAAAGATAGTATACAGTCAGTACAGACTAAAAACAAAGAATAGAGTATAAATGGTACTTTAAATCGTGGTGTAACTTATGTCACATCACATCACCAAATTAGTATGTAATAATCCATTTCTATCTATACCAGAAATCCGTATTCATTCTACTAAGCTTCCTTTTCCTACAAAATTGAAGGTATAATAATAACGCTCTCAATCAATTGATGCGTTCTTTCTATTACTACATTCTTCAATTACTTACTACATCTAAGATGACTGATGCTTCAAACCTCAAGCGATTGATTATGCATTAAAAGTATGTCGCAAATGAAACTGAGGTGGCAGAGGAACACCACTTTATCATGTAAGCTTAAGCACTGGGCATGTGCAATGAAAACACATATCTACGATGAGAGGGAATACAAGCCTACGTAGATAATTTTTTTTTTTAAAAAACTTATAAAAAAGAAAAAAAAGGAGAAAAATAAAAAGAAAACTAAAATTAACTTAATATATTAGTTGGTTTACAGAAACCTTCTTATATTACTTTTTTTAAAAGCTGATTTTTATAACTTATTTACATAGCCTAATTTCGGCTAATTTAAGGTTATGGAGAATTTTTTTTTTCTTTTTCTACTTATTCTTTTCCTACAGATGCTTCAAGAGAATTTTATCCAAACAAATATACAATGGCATAGGAAGGGACTAAGTTAGAAGGCATTGTGAGTTAAGTCACATGTCAAACAGGGTAAGAATCTGAGAATTGCAACAACCCGTGCTTATGAACTCCAACTTGCAAATAAAGCAGTGCAGTAAAATATAGGATCACACAATAAATAGAGAAACCAAGAGCTATAGTTACAAAACAAAGCATGACAATGATGAAACACTTCACTTTTGATTTATAAACGAGATACATATCAAGAATTCCGTTTAGATTTTACATCATAGGTGGAGAGTGCTTACTGGAAAATCGTATTACAACACAAAATCATGTGGCAAAAAGAGAAGGGTTGGCCGAGGCATTGCCCACTTGAACTTCGAGCAGTTCCAACCTGCGCTCCAACACATCCAGCTTCTCATTCAGAGACGCCAACTTGCTCTTCGTCGTAGCCTCTGAAAAACACATTAAATTTTAAAGGGGCAGAATAAAAACTCAAACTTTGAAATACTTTTGGCGTGATTCAACGTGCTCCAACACTCATGGGATACCCAATAAGGTGAAGAACACAATGGTGATGCGGTTTCACGGATAGACAAAACGACACCGTGACGGGTCGTTTGGGAGAGAAGGAAAAGTGTGTGTACCAAATTGAACAAGGAAGTCGAAGAGGCGACGAACGTTGAGAGATATATGAGAGATGAATTCGCGGTTTTCCCAATCGGCTTGCACTGCGATTCCAACGTTTACTGCATTTGTTATCCCTCCCGCGCGAGCCATTCTCCTTTCTTTCTCTTTTTCTTCAGCTCGCTTTCAGATCCAATGCTAACTCTGCAGATTAAAATGCACAGTTTGCTTCCTACTCCTCTCTCATACTATAACTTTAGTTTTGTTAGATGTAATCAATTATACATTATTTTAAATGCTATTTTGAAGTTAATTATTATAAAAGAGACAATTTTTTTTACTGTATCTCTATTTTGTTTTACCAATAGTGACTGAGTTTAGTGGAGACTACTAATTTATTACAAGGTGAGATTTGTCTTAGAGTACACTTTTTTTGTCCTTAGATTTCAAAATTAGGTGGTAAAGATTCTTCAGTGACACCATGATAAGGATAGATATGTGGATGGAAATTGAATCATAAGTTGACACAAGTTAACTCTATTGTTTTTATGATACTAACTTATTTGTTTTTCAATTGAAGATAATTTTTTATTGTCCTTCTTTGACAGAGTAAAAAAGATAGGAAGATTTTTGTTTGCTTTCTGCAGTGGCAGGAAGACAAAGTGAGTTAGTTGAAAAATGGTAATGGCAAGGAAAGGGGAAGAAATGGAGGGTTGACTTCATTATTGCCAGTGAGAGAGAAGAGAGAGTTAATGCCAAACTAACATATCCCCCTTTGGTTGAAGGTTATCATTATGAAACTTTTATGTGTGATTTTTCTTTTGTTTAATTTTTGTTACAGATAAAACATGTGAATTAAATGAAAAGACTTGATGAGAATTTTTGTTATGCATTAAAGACCATTACGCCCGGTTGTTTGAAAACGCGAAAAGTTGGAAGAAAAAAAATCAAAGAAAAACACGAGAAATAAAAAATTGAAAACAAAAAATAATAGAGGCTCTGAATTTTCCGTGAAAAGATTCGTGTATCATAATGGATTTACCAAACAATCTCCACATGTCCCCTTCCTTATGGTCTTACACCTCATATTTTTCTTTTGAAACTAGTCCTATAGATTGTCATAAATAACTTAAACCAAACACAAAGAATTCTCCTAAATCATCTCAAATAAATTCCATTCCAGAAATAGTAGATTGTGTCTACCGAACAAAGCATCAAGTGGTTGGACAAGAATGTTAATAGTTTAAATTGGATTAATTTAGAGATAAATAATTTATGTAGTGTCTACTACTTGCTCATTTTGATTTTGTTTAATAATTTTGCATTCAAGAAAATGGAAGATAATATTTGAACAAAAGTTGAAAGAAAGGTTTGTTGACGGTAGATAGGGGAGCCACCTATTTGGAAGACGTGAAGGCAAGGAATAGAAGTTGTTAGAACGTAGCCTTCACAATCATCTACCAAACACTAACAATTCTAGGCCCTCACTCTATTCATTCTCAAACACCATTTAATCAAATTCATTCTCAAAACAATTTAAATTTCATTTTAGATTATAAATCTTATTGCATGTTCTCGAATGTCTCTACAAATTTTTAAAGTTTCAATACTGTTTTTCCAACAGAGTGAAGAAAGTTTGAAAACTCCCACAGAACAATTTGTAATTTCAACTTTTTGTAAGAGGAAGAAGAAAAGCCTTTCTTCCTGCATAGATATTGTTGGTTTAAGTTGAAAATTTCTAGAAACTGTAATTTTTTTTCTTTATCGAAAAATCTTAGTTGTTAATTTTTTATTAGTAAAAAGAATTTAACTCAATTTTTCCACCGTCCTTCTAACTTTTACCACTAAACCAATGTTTTAACTCCGAAAATGTAATTTTGTTATAGATTAATCATACATGAAATTTATTAATGTGCTTAATTTGATGAAAAGGGAAAGGAAAAACTGCTGATGAAAAGAGAACGTTACAAATTTCAATCCTTCAATTGTTTGGTAGTTTCAAAAGACAGAAAGGAAAATCTTAAAAAAGATGAGTCCCCCTAAAATCTTCCGATTCAATTTGGAAAGATACCAAGAGAAAAGTGCAATTCTGTACGACTTATTGACACTTGTGTGATAGATAGATACCCTTTTATCTTACTTCTATGTCAGTCTTGGTACAGCTATTTTTCTTTCTGCTAGTTTTTCTGACACTCTTTCCTCGACTTTTCTTTCAGAAAGCGAATAAACCATAAATTATAAGGGGATGTTGTTTGAAATGTAAATGGCAGAATAATCATTTCTTAAATTAAATTCCTTTGAGTGTCGTAAAAGCAAATTTAAAAGAGTAAGAAAAACTATAAATGAAAAAAGTACGATTCCCTTTTTTTGTTTCCGTAATTGAGTCCCATTTATTAAGTATAGAAGTGGCAACTCTATCATGAAGCTGCAACTGGTAATAGGCCATTGTGCCTAAGCAACGCATCTGGTGTTGGTTCTCGACCACGGAATTGCACAAAAACCTGCATAAACAGCAGCACCATTATTACATTGAACTGTCTTATTAACAGAGTGGACAAAAGAAATGATCTTACATCCAGTGGTTCCTTGCCACCTCCAAGAGCAAGAATGGTCTCCCGGAACCTGTGCCCCGTTTCTTTAACAGCCTGTGCACATGTAAGTAAAACACATAGTAATCAAAACTCTTGTTGCCGATTAAAAAAACATAATAATAAAACTCAAACATGTAAGAATCATAGGTCAAGGAGGAACAACTTGGCCCATTTATGGACCATGTTGAGGACTCATTAGACATCATTATTAGAAAGACTAATTACTCACTTATTTCTCATCTTAATAGTTTAAAAAATTTTACCTTATAAACCCTATGTTTTTAAAAATAAAATATTTTCAAGTATATAAACTATAAAAGGTATAGTTTATTCAACTGTAGACACTAACTGACTACTTTAACCTTATTATTGTAAACAATAAACCATCAGTAACTATACCAAGTTGCAAGTAACATGTACGATAGCGTCCTCTTGTGGTTTGTTTGGTAGAAAAAAAGAAATAGATTGGATAGAAAGAAAAATGGTAGATGAAAATATGAGAAAAATAAGGAAAGATAGAAAGATGAATGAAAATAGGTAAAAAACAGAGTAAAAGGATAGCTTTGGACTCCATCCTAATTTCACTCTATTTCCGTTCAACCAAACAACAATTATAATCACACACCCTATTTCCACTTTCTTCCTCCTATTCTCATACTACTAATCAGGAGTATTAAACATGGAAAACAGAGGATTTTGTTCATTAAATACAAAGGCAAGTCCATAAAGAGTAAAGTACAACAATATTAACAGTATAGGTCCTCCATCCCGCACAATAAAAAGAAAAAAGAAATGTACCTTGTCATTATCCAATCCAGCATCCTCAAATGCTGAGAAAGCATCTGCAGACAGCACCTCAGCCCACTGCATAACAGGAAAATTTACCATAAGAAACAAATAGCTCTGTCTCCATTCATTGGAGGGACAGGGATGTTTCTATAGGGGAAAACGGAGTCTACCAAAAAAGGAGAGGAAAACACATCCAAAAGAGATCCTCAACACATAAGCAATGTTAATCAACATTAAAGCAATGCGGAATATACCTTGTAGCTATAGTATCCAGCTGCATATCCACCTAACAAATGGAAACCCCAAAAATCAATTTTTTTTTTTTTTGTTGAGACATTTGCATAATTACCAACTACCAAGAAAAACAAGAGGTGCAGCAAACCTGCAAATATATGGCTAAAGCTGCAAAGGAACCTGTCCTCTGGTAATGGAGGAATCACTTGAGTTTTCTCAGAAACTCTGCGGTCAACATCATAGATGGACTCAGGTCCCCCAGGAACATACTTTGTATGAAGTTCCAGATCTAGACTTGCGAATTTTAACTGCACATTATATTTATAGACAGATTAGAAGGAATCATGGGAAAACGCATATTTTAACAATACAAGAATCTAAGGACACAATTAGCATTGATAAATAAAATACTAGGATCAATTAACAGAATATTGAAGCCTTACAGAAAAGTCAATGAAGTAAAGCCATGGTGCAGATTTTAATTTTTGGGATGCAGGGGTGCCAAAGCACTATATTTATGTAAAAGAATATGGAATAAGGGATGGGAGGTCCCAAATGAACCTATACTGAGGCAGACCACTTTTAGACCACCAAACCCACATGAACAAACTAGTTATCACATAATAATGTTCTGAATTAGAAATGAAGTAGTTCAGCTTTGATTGATAAGTTAATGAGAGTAACATCCGCAACTTCAAAATTACAGAAAGGAATAACCAGCAATTACATTCACACTGACCTGTCGAAGACTTAGAGAGCCAGCTCGAAAAGTCCTAGCAGCAACAAGCTTCAAATATACTTCTTCAGGGAGACTCTCACCAGTTTCAAAATGCTTTGCAATGCTCATTAAAGTTTCTCTATAGTAAAAAAGAAACACCATAAATAGAAAATACCAGATGTTTTTTAATTCAAAAACTATAATGTTAGTTTTGCAAGACTTGAACTCGAACAATCTAGTCTCAGACAGTCTAGTCATATCATACAACCCTTCCATTAACTGTTTTGATGATAACAACTAAGATTAAATCTTGAGGTACTAATGTTTAAGATATATTCAAGTTACAATATACACAAGAATTCACCAATTTAATTAATTTCAAACAGAACTTCATGTGTTATTTGACCTTTTATGCTCAAGAACAGCAGACAACGGTTACATGCATGAACATTTCTGTAAAAGGCGAAACTCAGTTGCATGAAGAACAAGAACAGTCAACATAAAACTATCTTTCGCATGCAAAAGAACTGCAAAAGTTTTGTGTGAGCATACAGATGTAAAATGCTAGCTGTTTACTCAACCTTATAGGCTTAAAGAAAAACAAATTGTAATATTCATCACCAAGGGACGTTAGATTCTCAATTAAGCAGTGTTTATTTGTATATTCTGACATGGGCATATTTACTTACCTGTGGTAACACCAGTTTTCCATGAACTGAGAAGGTAATTCAACAGCATCCCACTCTATCCCTCTAATACCAGCAACCAGACCCTCATCTTGCTTGGTAAGCATATGCTGAAGTGCATGACCGAATTCATGGAAGACAGTCTCCACCTAAAAAAAAGAAAAAGATAGTTTAAACCACATGATATTATAGATAGGTGCACAAATTAGTAACTGCCGCCAATTCTATACACAATAATGTATGTAAAATATGGTCTGTTTGGACAAACTTATCATAAGCACTTCTATAAAAGAAAAATAAGAAAGAAATGAGTTGAACTCCTTCACAAGCTAAAAATAGCTAATTCACAAATTGAAAATAAGAATTTAGAAAAACGATGAGAACTTTAACAAACTATTTTATAAATACACTAATTTTAACTTACAGAGAAATTCATTTCAATTTTTTCTTTTTTCTTTTTTCTTTTTCTTTTCTTTCTAAGATGCACATAGAAATTTGTCCAAACATATATTGTATCTCAGTCGATATTTTGTTAGGCCAAATTTTAATAATTTTTATTTACTTGTTCCGTTTCAGTTGGGTAGTTAACAAAAATATGCCAAAACCAACTCAACCAAACCCAATTCTAAATTATCCAATCAGGTCATTTTCCCCCTAAACCTGACTTGTGTGCTGCCCAATTATGGGGGTTTTCTGAATCAGGTATCAAGTTGTTGAGTTCAGAACATATTGGGGTTTTCTGAAACGAACCTTTAGCCATTCTATATTTTTATTATAAGCAGTCATCTGGTGCAACTACTGATTAGTTTAACAATTGGCAGAAACATGAGAGCCTTGAAAAGTTTAGACTTAGTATGGCTTTGTCTTTGTACACTATACCAAATCCAACAAGATGTTTCAAGATTTTACTTTAAATTTTACAAATTTAGTATGGACGGGAAATATTCTGTTTTCCATTACACACTAATTTATGAATATTTTGATTGCACTGCAACAAATGCCTTCACTTCAACAAATTGACTAGAATACAGTCAATTGGAAAAATATCAACTGAACACCATTGAAATCAAACCAAATATCATTTCTCCGAACAAAATAATAAATGAAAGACAGTAATTGTTCCCTTTACTCAGACTAAAATATGCAAACATATCAAGAGCAGACACTACCAGTCACAATGAGTGTTTTAATTAGCTTTAAAGCATAGCGTAGGCAAACCTTTTTTATCTCAGATAACGATCATAGCAAAAAGTTATAAAATAGACAGACACATAACATAAATTTGAGGTTACCTCGCGGAATGTCATTAGACTTGGCTTGTTTCCTACTGGAGGAGTTTGATTGCACACCATGTGAGCAACGGGCAACCTTGCTGAGGTACCATCACGTGATAATACACGACTTCGAGCAAAGACTTCATCCATCCATGCACCTTGCCTTTTTTCCGCAGGACGACTATAAGGATCAAAATAAAAATACGCAATTGGACTACCAGAAGAATCCTTAACACGGAAGAACTTGACATCATTATTCCAGACCTGATTAACAATAATAACGTGTCAGGAAGTTTAAATAGGTGCTCCCCATTCAAGAATCATAGCTAAACGAAAAAGAACCAAGTTTACCGGAGCTACACCATCAGCTGGTTCAATTTCAATGCCAAAAAGTGAGTTCGCAAGTTTAAAGAGACCGTCCATAACTTTTGGCAGAGAGAAAAAGGGACGCAGTTCTTCCTATGAGATGCAGAAGCAGAAGCATGAGCATTTCCAACTCCAATAAAATGTTTACAATAAAAATAAGACAGACACATTGAAAGTAATAAAATCTTGTTGAAACAGCAAGTACACCAGTCAATGGTGTGAACAAGTATTAGCAAACCATAATCTGTAATTAGAGGGTAGGACTGTGAGAGGAAGAAACTCTTGTTGGCAATTGACATGAATACAAATAATAGCTTCCAGAATTTAAAATGTGCAATAAGCCTAATTGTGAAATGTGAAACTTTAAACAATAATATTTTTGAAAACAAACATCAATGGATAATTTGCAACAATCAATATTTTGCAGGCTGACGATAAGTTCTTCTTACTTTACCATAGGAAAAGAGCATTCAAACAGACTGTAAGCCATAACAATTCTACAGCTGATAATAAAATAGTTGTATAAAAAGTATTGACTGCATGAATAATTTAATACATGAACAATGTATTTGATACTAAATAATGTAGATCTTTCTTCTAATCGTTCTATATTTCATAATTCTCCAATGTAATAGTTAATTGAGCTTGTTTCTTAATTTCTTTTGTCTTTCTAAAAGATAACTGAGATAGTGCAATAGAGAAACCTCATTAATATCATATTTTGACTCGCGTAGCCTCTCACTCCAAAAGCTAATGTCCCAATGAGTCAAATCACTAGCTTCTAATGCATTCTGACTTTTGGAGAATTCCTTAAGGTCTTCAATATCTGCAAAGAAAGAAGCAACACCTAACTTATTTCCTGATTAAACGAAGACACACATCTATATAAAAAAACCAAATTTTAGATAGATAATACAGTCCCCCATGGTGCATATATGTCAGAACTATCATGAATTGGCAATTTAGAATCCTTCCAAAACAACATATTCAATGCCAATGAAAGGCCAACTCCAGAAAGCTTATATGCAATGCATTATCCTCATGAATAAATAATAAAAGGGTATACAATTCAAAGCCTGATGCAAACACAATCAGAAACACATTTTATACACACTACCTTGCACTGCAGGATCCCAGGAAGCTCTGCGAAGCTTTTCAAGAAGTTCTTCAGCTTTATCAACAGTTGCCATTTTGGTTGCCATGCTAACCTGATAGAGTATTTATACATAAGCAACGTACAACTGGGTTGTATTCATAATATGGCACATGAATCGTACCTCAGCATAGTTATTGTAGTTGAGAAGTTTGGCCTTTTCCAACCTTAGCTTTAAAATTTGATTAATTATTTCTGTATTATCCAAATCTCCACTAGATGCCCGTGATACATATGCACGGTAGATCTCCTCACGCAAAGATCGGTTGCGTGCATGTTGCATAACAGCAATAAAACTAGGAGCATCCAATGTAATTAACCATGGTCCATTCTCAGCGGTGGCATTTTCATGACCCTGCATTTGCCCATTAAGTAATCAAAACTCAAAAACATAGATGATTGTCACAACTTGAGAATAATTCAAAACATGTAAGATATATATACCTTGGTTACTGCACTTTGTGCAGCCAACCCAAGAGCAGTAGCAGGTAATCCTTCGATTTCCTTCTGATCTGTGATTAGTTTTTCAAACTTCTTTGTTGCATCTAGAACATTCTCTCCAAACTTTTGTGATAACTTTTCCAGTTCCTATGGATAAAATCCAGAGAGAAAATAAAACTGTAACTAAAAGAAAAGAACCAGTGCATGGAATATTGCTAAGTTATGAAAGTCCGATCACTGTGCTTTTGGAATTTGATCACACACAAAGAATTATTTAATAAAAAATTTATTACTTGGTTTAATTTGGAGTTGGGATATTAAGCAAAATCCTCCACTCTTCCCAATTACTGCTAATAAAATTGGGATTGCGAAGTGCTGTTTAAAATCCATATACTGCATTTGGATCTTTCTCAATTTTCAAAGTTCATGTTGCCTATTATGTTATTTGTCACTCACATTTTCATAATGTGCATAATTGAAATTTCATTTCTACCCTTAACTGAGAAAAGGATAGGCCTGGATACTTCCACAGAATAGAGAAAAAAGATCAAGATATAACCAGATTACAAAACCTAGTACATAATCACTAAACGATGGGAATCAAATAGCATGTGCGACTAAAAGCTATAGTTTATAATTTTGTTTAGTAGTTAAAATAGCACACCTGTTCAATTTTGTTAAAACTTTCTCTTTTATCATCTTCAAGGGAAACTCCATTCAGAACCGCCTCCTTTATTTGGCCTGCAAAGACACACATTCTTTTATTAGTTAAACGTAAAATGATGGGCTCAAAATAATACATGTTTAAAATTGAGTGAACAGTGAATGGAACAACAGTCTGAGATCTAGCATGGCCTAGAGTATTGATTATACAAGGTCTTTAGCTACGTGTAAGACAGACAATGTCACACAGATATTACATATCACAAATCAAACACTAAAAAGCTCAGCATCAAATTGGTGACCAAGTTGACTCAGAAATCAGAAAACTTTACCCCAACTTCACACCCTGCGTCTTTCACCTTATTAAATGAAAGTCTATAAGCTGAAAAGAGGCATTGGGATACAGACATCAATTTCAAGCAACTTTTACCGTAAAAGCATGGCGGTACTAAAACAAAATCACATCACAACAACAGCATATCAATAAGATATCATAATAACTTACTTTCAACAATGCGCTTACGAGCATCACTAAGTGTCTGCCAATCAGGAGACTCTCGAATGGCTTTGAACGCATTATAAATAGGTTTACTTTGACCCAGTCTAAGCTGAAACTTAACCTTCTCTGCCTGCAAACAGAAAGTAATCCACCAATCCTCGTTAGCACACCAAAGCCAATGTTCTCATCATCCAAATATAAAAAGCTGAATAACATATTCCAACATGGCTCATGTGTTATAAGCCAACTAAACAAAACATACTAAATCCCACAAATTGTTAGACTACAACCCAATTGTATAAAAAACAAGTATACTAATATACTAATACAAAAACAAAACAGAACCAAAAGAATAAAAAATTAAGCAAATACACATTAAAAAAAGCACCCAATTTATTTAATTTTCAATTTAAAAACAATACCTGAACATCTTCAATAGCAGAACGTAACTCAGAACTATCCTTAACAGCCTTTAGATGATTGACCATGCCCCAAACAACAGTTAGCCGATCAACTATCTTCTCCAACGGTTCCACCAGCTTTGGCCACGACGGTTCCACATTTCGTTCCAGATCCTCCAATTCACGTTCCTATCAAAACCCCCATCAACAAACCAGCCACAAAAACCCGAATCAGCCCCGACCCATTTCCCGAATCCCGACGGAGAATCCAAAATGAGAGAAAAGAATCGAACTTGTCATAATTACCAGCTCGCCGAGGAGGGCGCGAATTCCGGGTCGCACGTGCTTGGGCTCGACGACATCGAAGGGTGGGAAGTCGAAGTTTTGCAGAAGAGGGTTGTCTTCGACGAGGGCGTTGGGCGAAGAAGCGGCCATGAAGGGAGAAGAAGAAAAAGAAGAAGAAGCGATAAGAGGAGAAGTGGACTTGCGGAGTCTGAGGCAGAAGGAGAAGGAGGAAGACCAGAGGGGACAAGGATGGGATTTGGGGAATTGTTTGAGGTGTGAAACGGAACAAGAAGTGCGAGTTATGAGTAATGGGGGAATGGAACGAGAGAAAGTGAGGGTGAGACGTGTTGCCATGAGAATGTTTGCTATAAGAAGGGTACCCAATAGACCTGTGCGTCTCATTTTGAGAGTTTCTGTATACAATGATTTTTGTGTCCAGGTTCGTCAAAAATCTAGCATGGGACAATTTTGTTTCTATTTACTTTCCTATTTTTACTTTTGTTGTTGTAGTTCAATTCTGTTTCACATCCAAAAGTCTTATTCAGGGCACCTTAGTTAACTAAAATTTGTCAAACCAGTTATGACAATTACTTTCGATTGATTTTGGTTTTGATATTTGTGTAATGTTATGATTCGGTGTAAGTGTTGAGTTTTTTCTTTTGTTCACTATAGATGTATCCTTTTCGAAAGAGTGATGAGATACGAGTTTTGGAGTTTACTTTGCACTTGAAAATTTTAATTTGAACAAAAGATACAAGCATGGAACTTTAAGGAAATAGGGTTGATGAGCATGTTTTGAATTGTTATTATTGGAAACCTTTTTTAGAGTTGTTTTAGCTAAAATAAAATATGAAATGATAAGTTGAGAATAAAGTAAAAGAGTATTTTTTTAGTACTTTTTATTTTATTTTATTTTATTTCATTTGGTTTCGATGCTTATCAGATAAGTTATACTTTTATTTATTTTAGATCAATTTTCTTACTTTACTTTAAATTGATTGGATTATTTTAGACCTTTAATTAGTAGATGATGAAAAGTAAGAATTTCGCTCAAATTAAGTTGTTCGTCTTAATTTTACTTTGGTATTTTTTTTTTCCATTTGAAATATGCTAATATGGTGGTGATAGGTAAGGATTTTTATAGTTTTAGTTCTGTCTGATGATCCCTTTCTCTATTGGTTTAGTAACTTGTCTATGAAATTACTAGTTTGTTTTTTTTTTCATGCCCTCGTACTAAAGCAATGAAGTAACATGTTACATGGGGTTGAGGTTGACACTATCGTGTAAAGTAAAGTTGTGCATCAAAATTAGTCATTGATCCAAGAATGTCTTATGAAGTTACGAGGTAAAAAAGAATTGAATCAAGTGACAATTTTAAACAATGTACAAAGATAAATAATCAAATTTTTTATTAAAATTGATATTTTTATTTATTAAAGTCAAATATTCTTTTTGACGTATTCAAGCACTTAGCAATCTGAATCAACAATGTTCAGATAAAACACACAAACTAAGGAAAGATATTAAAGTTTTAGAAACTTCTGCACTATGACTTGATCTTCACAGCCAAACATAATACTGCATCACAAAACTCTGTCACCTTTAGGAAATCCTTAAAAACTCTCCTAGAATTGAGAGTATGTTGGTTAGTTTAGAAGATATTTTATTTTATGCATTTACTCTTCTGTTTCAGTATATCAAATAAATTTATTTACTGTGTTATTTATTAGAGATTAGCCGTTTCAAATCTAAGTCAACATCCACCCATAGCATGAAATCATGGGTGAAATTCAAATCTGTAACTGCTGTGTATGGCTTTAAAAATCAATGTTTCATTTTATAATAAAATAACACACACATCTTAGAATTTCATTTTTGTGGTGATTATAAAATATAAGAATGGCGTGGATTGACACGTGTGAGGTCTTTTGCATAGACTGGTTCATGAATCACACATATAAATAAAGAAGAAAACAGTTATATATTCTAAAGCAATTGAAAATCATTTTTGTTTGTGTAGATTAAATTACTCAACCATTTTAAGAAAACTTAAATTATAATATTCTTTTTATGTTTGCCGAAGTTCTATTAGAATAATAGCCCAAAGCAACCCGTTCGGATTGGGCTAAGCCCGTGTATACAGCAATATGAACCCAACATAGGCCCAAGAAAAACAAAATAAAAAAAAGTGCAGAGAAACGAAAGTAAAATACAAATGAAAAAAAAAAACGCTAGAAGGAGGGCTTGAACCTCCGACCTTGTGATTAACAGCCACACGCTCCAACCAACTGAGCTATTCCAGCTTTTTGATTATAATATGAAATATATATTTAATATATCTTAAAATATATGGATAAAATATATGTAGAAGCTTTTGAATTCGATTCATCCAATTGCAGGTGCATAAATTTGAGTTCATTCTAAGCCATTTAAAAGAACAATTTTGCAGCTTAAAGGGCTTGTGACGAGGAAGATCATCATCATAATTCATATGTGCTGTGTCCTGTTCTTGGGTCCCTCATGTACAACCTACATCATAGCCATTTCTTATATGTTCAATATAGCTAGGCACATACTTAATTGATTTTTACTATCATCACACTGTTCATTTTACAGGTAAACACACCTGATAACCATTTTTGGAACATGGACAAACTGATCAAGCAACTCCTACATTAAAATTCTCACCAAACAGGAGCCTAACCTAGGAATTAGTGAAGAAGACTAAGACTATAGTGAATAAAATAAAACAAAATCACTTCAGACCAGATAGAATATGCTTTCAAAGTTATTCCATTTATTATTCTTTTACATTCCTCTGTATATAAACTATGTAAACAATATAATAGTTTTACTTTATGAGGAAAATAATGAATGCACACCAACAACATTAAACTCTTTTTTTCTGTAACCAGATAATAGTGCATAATTGTTTATAGCTGTAGAAGTCTTTTTCATTTGATCTGATTCAATTTTATAATAAGTTGATTGAATG
>Ga0099823_1002593_pt1 | contig 16423 bp, 10 predicted proteins | sample CowpearedBW_FD_76831 | JGI IMG/M metagenome (GOLD analysis project Ga0099823, IMG submission 76831) | Root nodule microbial communities of legume samples collected from California, USA - Cow pea red BW | ecosystem: Host-associated > Plants > Roots > Nodule | place: USA: California | collected...
CGTGAGCTGCAACATCACCCAACATTCACATCCTTAAATGAATTTCAATTATAAATAAAATTCAATTAAAATTGATAAATGAAATTTTAATTAAAACAAAATTCAAATCTAGTTTAAAATAAAGAGTGATTTTGAAACATCATTTACCTTCACTGAATTTCATTCAATTAAAATAAAAATAAAACACTCTTTACATCCTTAAAACTCTTATGGTTATGATGATAAAGGATTCAGAATAATTTTGTAAATTTAAGTTAAAGAAAGTATTAACACGATAAATTTTATTTTATTTTAATAACTTATCATTTTAATTGTAGAAAATAAAATGTACGATTGGTGTTAATGATTTCATAATTTACAATTTTATAAATCTGTTACGATCTTAACCATACTTGATTTTGACTACCTTGCTAACATCTTTCTTATTATTTGAGCTTTGAGCTTGTTCTTACTTTTCAAATTGTTTGAACTTGTTTTTTTAATACAAGAGTTTTGTTGTCTGTGTTTTGTTCCATGCATAGGTTCAACTTTCGCTATTTAATATAAAAGTTTTGTTGTTTGTGTTTTGTTGCATGATTAGTTTGAACTTTTGCTTTTAATACAAGAGTTTTGTTGAAAGATTAGATTGAACTTTTGCTTTTAATACAAGAGGTTGTTGTTTGTGTTTTTTTTGTTGCATGATTATAGTAAGTTTTTCTTTTTCTTTTAATTGCTCGTTATATATATCAATAATTTCTATGTAATTATTAGAGTTGGTTTATAAATAATAAATTTATAATTTCAGATGTAAAAATTTAAAATAGTTTTATAATAATTTAAAATAAATATGTTTAATATTTTTGAAACAAAACTCAAATAAATTTTAATGTAAAATAAAAATTTTAATAAATTTAATAGTATTAAAAATATTTAATAAAAATAACAATTTTAATAAAAATGTCATTATAATATTTATATAAAGTTAAATTTTATCTCAATTTGAGAAGAGATGAAATTGTTCCATTTAAAAAAACGAGATTGAATTGAGACAAAATAATAAATATAAAAACTAAATTAAGATTTTTCACATAACATTTGTTTCAATAGTATCACGTGACATTATCACTTCTACGTTATACTCCTCTACCATGTAGTAGGACTCTCATTTATCATTGACAATTTATTTTAGTCAAAAAAATAAAATAATTTTGAAAATTTTGAAAAAAGAAATAAATAAACAGACAAACATGTGACACATGAATTAATGTGGTTGATACTGTATTAACATAAATAATTAAATTGTATCGCATCTTGAAAATTAAGAACCCAATTAAGATTGAAAAAAAATACTTGGAAACCTAATCACAATTTTCGAACAAAAGAGAACCACAGGTGTATTTAAATTTAATAACATTACATTCATGCAACTTTAATCCAACCATAACAATAAAAGCTTTATGTAATGTATTTAGTTAAACTTCTCAGATCTTAAATATACAAATTATCTGAATTAGCGACTTCAACAACAATCTCCCATCAACAATAGTATCTAATAATGAAATTTGTACTTATGATCATTAAATGGAGTATTTACCATTAAGGAAAAGGTTTTATCGAATAACCATGTCATTATTCTATATACTCTAATGACTAAATTTTTAGTTCTTAATTTTTGACATAAAATTTAAATTTATTTATATATATTTTAATTTTAAAATTTAAAAGAAATAAATATAATATTTTTAATTCAATTATATTAATCTAGACATAAACCAATTTTAATTTTATAAAAAAAATTAAAAATATATTTAACCCAAATTTGATATTACCATATTTTCTACCTGACTTTTCTTCCATTGTCTTCTCACCATGCGTTAGTTGAGACCAAAAACATCCATGATGTGTTGAGAGCATAAGATCCATGGTGTGTTGAGCGCCACCTGTGAGTTACCCAATGCAATTGCGTTACGCATTGACTCACTCCCAAACATAAAGTCACACCGCTTTCCCTTCAGCTTCTGCATGCACTCTACACGATGGAAACCAAGTTCTGGGACCCTCCTCTTTGCTCTCACACTTTCCCCCTTCTTCCTCGTCTCCCTCTTTCTTCTCTCACTCTTCGCTTTCCCTCCACACCACCGACCACGCGCCTCCTAGCTCACGCTTCCGTCTCCGACACCCAACAAACTCCGCCTTCTGTTACAGTCAAACCCACTTACTCCCCCACTCCCCCCAATCGAGACCTTCGAACCCCTCACAGCGGGTACTATTTCGCTTTCCCTCCTTCAATTAACGCTTTCAATGTCTCCATTGTTTTTTAACTCTTCAACAATTAGGTACCATTTCGATGGGACTACTCGCAAATTCTTCGAGGGATGGTACTTCAAAGTGTCCATTCCGGAACGGAGGCAGAGCTTTTGCTTCATGTATTCCGTCGAGAGTCCCTCGTTTCGCAAGCCGTTGACGCCACTCGAACAGTTGCAATATGGGTCCAGGTTCACCGGTGTCGGAGCCCAAATTCTCGGCGCCGATGACAAGTATATTTGTCAGTACTCTCCCGAATCGCAATTCTTCTGGGGAAGTAAGGATTGGTTTCTGCACTTTTTTTTTTTTTTGCTCGTATTGTTAAATCACTGTCTTATTCTTTTGATTTGAATCTTGGAAATGCTTAGGCAGGCATGAGCTGATGTTGGGGAACACTTTCGTGCCCAACCAAAACTCTAAACCTCCAAACAAGGAGCTTCCTCCTCAGGTTTATATTCCATCTTTCTACCAAGCACATGGTTATTCCGTGTTAAAGTTTCATCTAAACTCAAATAAGATAAAATTAGAGTCAATTATAGTAGTAGCTGTTTGGACTATTGGGTCACTTGTATCTTATCATCTGAGATGTATAGTTACGCAAACTTTGTGTTAGAGTCCTCCAGTCTTTGGTGAAGATATGTTAAAGATCTTACATTGACCAGTGATGTAATCATAATAGTGTATTGAAGTGAATGACAAGACTTAGCAATCCACTTTTGAGGTTAAACTAGACCAAACTCAAAATCTAAGTCTTCAAGTGATGGTTTTTCAGTGGGACCTGTTTTGTTACTAATTTGGACCTTGCTTTTTCTTGTTGGTAGTTCTTGACTGTCTTGCAAATTGCAATAGGGGGTTTGCTTTCTTAATTTTCCAACAATTTTAAACTACCCAAGCACATGGTTTATATATGTAATTATGTCATAGTTGGCTTCCAGACTGGCCTTCTCTATCTCTGCTGATTATGCTTTGTGTTTGGTCATTCTGCTTAGGAATTTAATGATAGAGTGTTGGAAGGTTTTCAAGTCACTCCCCTTTGGAATCAAGGTTTTATTCAAGATGATGGAAGGTGGGGCTTAGATTTCTTTTTAAGTATTGCATTCTCTGATTCTTTAGTACTTGACATGGATTTTAATTATAGGTCAGATTATGTGGAAACAGTAAAAACGGCTCGTTGGGAGTATAGTACACGTCCTGTATATGGTTGGGGTGATGTTGGGTCTACACAGAAGTCTACCGCTGGGTGGCTTGCAGCTTTCCCTGTTTTTGAACCACATTGGCAAGTATGCATGGCTGGTGGACTGTCAACAGGTGTTTGCTACTTGTTCAGCTATTGGCTATTTGATCTCTTATTTTATTTATTATGATCTAGTGTCCTGCTTCTTACGTCTGAACTGAAATATGATAATTTTAATTGAACTATTGATATGAATAAATCGTGACAGTAACTACTAATGTAATTTGCCAAAGAGATGGACATTGAGTCACTTGAAAGATAATAATAGATAGAAACAATGCTAGTAAGGATTAAACATCTAGAACGTTGTGAGGCTAAAAGCATATAATTGTTGATAGAGCCATAATGTAAGACAGGATAAGAGTAAGTGGTCTTAATCTCCTTTAGAATTTCGAAGCTAGAAATGTAATGTTTGTATAAAGATCGGCTTTTAGGATCATGTTTGATAATCAGTATGTAAAGTGCACGTGTTCTTTAAAGTTAATCACCCCTGTTTGCGATAAGATAGTTTGTCCTCATTCATTTTCCTCATAAAAATTGAATCTCAGGTTGGATTGAGTGGGATGGCGAGAGGATTGAGTTTGAAAATGCTCCGTCTTATTCAGAGAAGAACTGGGGTGGAGGATTCCCGAGAAAATGGTTTTGGGTAATTTTTCTTTTCATCACGAAAGTATATCTTCATTAATCGTGATCACATCAGTTCATCAGCTGTAGCTGGTGTATGTATGCAGTGACAATCATTTTGTCTTTTGAAAAATATGGATAGGGAGTTGTTTCTTCATTTCATTTATATGTTTAGATTTTAAAATAATCAGTTGTCTATTTACTGAATAATCACTAGATGCAAGAATGATAGTCCTTACATTTAGGGCTTGAAGACTTTTAGGTGGTGGAGTCCTTTTGTTACTTCTGCATGATCAAGTATAACTTGATAAAGGTGAAATATAATCTTCTGAAAGGATTAGCTTCATAGTATTCGTGATATATGATAGAACACCAATTAATAGAGTGATAGAGTATAATTCTGAGTATAGACAACACACAGTATACATCAATACAATTGTTGTCCTAGTGATGGAACTCTCTTACAAAGAGTATTCTCTATCCACGAACTGCAAATCGCGACACACTAGTTTAAGGATACACCTTGTCATAAGATATAATCCTAATTCTAAATTGCTATCAGTTATTTTTTATGAATCACTGTCACCATGGAGTTTCTAATAAAGAAGTGATAATTGATTACTAATATAGATAAGTTTTTTCTATCACATGCAGTCCTAATATTGACTGCCTCGATTTCATCAATGGATCCTTCCTAACCAATCTACTTGGATCTTCGTTTCCATCATTACTTACTGGTTGCTGAAACTAGAAAAAAAAAAAGTTTTTTCCTTATTCTCTTCATCCATTTTTCGATAGCAGTTACATATTGGCATAGGGCATCATTATCTCCCAAAGTTACTAACATGAGCTGATTCACCTTGCATTAGTGTAAAGAGAGGAATTTCTCTCCTCATCTCTCCATGTGTTCTTAATTTAAATATTGCAGCAGCTCCTTCCATTTTTCCTTAAAATTCTTTTGATCCCTGTCATTTCATCTCTGCTTACATCAAAAGGAAGTAAGGTCTCCGGTTTGAGAATAACGTGAAGCCACAACCAGAATTTGTGCCTTTTATCTCTTTCCAATTATTATTTGGTTTGGCTCGCTATAGCATTTATAGACATTTACTCAATTTTGCTTCCCTGCTCCAAACTTCAGGGCCAGCAATGCTGTTTGTTGCCAGTTCTTTGACTGACAAGTTTAACTTCCAGTTTTAAGTGATTTTTAGTCATTTCCACTTCAAAATCTCTTGCCAATTTCCATGCCTTGAAGGCTAGATATGGCGTTAAAAGTAAGGATGCTGCATTTGATATTTAGTTGAAGTCTCATCCAAATATTGCTCTGAGGCAGCGTATTTACTTGTAGAGAGGAATTCAAATTTCTCAACATCAATCAAGTATATTAATTTCTCATATTGGTTCTTAAACTCTCTTTCCAAACTTTAAGTGAAATTGTCTTCTATTTCTCTCAAGAGATTGAACCCATGGATGGTTGATTGCTCTGTATTTAGCCAATTTGATGCTAAATAGGGAAAACAAGTTAACCCACTATCAAAGCTCTTTTCTGGGTAAACTCTTTAAACTTATGGTAAACTTGCATGAACACTCTAGTGAAGAAATGCTTAACGAATTTGAACAAATGTAATTTTTATCCAAATTTTACTCAATGATGATTATATTTTATTAGACTCAAATTATTGAAGAAATTAACTCCTTTTTGAGTTGGTTTCAACGTAAGAACTTCTGTTCTTATGAATTTGTATATGGTTTAGTCATCTATGTAGTTTAATTATTTAGCACTAATGTACTATCATACTTTATTAATGTGAATTGTGATTTGCTACTTTTCTTTATTTTTTATGGTGTCGGAAAATTGAATTGTTGGTGTATTAAGAGTATTATGTTATGCATATATGTCATTAATAGATTTTGGATATTATGTTTTTTATTTGGTAAACTTATGAGTTTATGGAAGTTTCACGAGTTTACATTAACTCTCTAGTTAACATAAACTCTTGAGTTTGGCAACTATGTTTCTAAGTATGGTTTTGTCCCATTGATCCATCCTACAACGTCTTCCCCATTGAAGGTGGGCAGTTTTGCTTTCTTAACTTCCGTACAATAGTCACTCATGCTTTATGAAGCTTGAACACACCTTATAGATGGTGTGTTCCCATGTCCGGTACGTATTAGACACCGACACACATCAACACTGTTTCTCTCTATTTTATTATCTTTTCCTTCTCTGTTTCTCGAGGCTCCTTCCACCAAAGTAAGGTTCTATCAATACAGCAATACAATTGCTGTCCCAGGAACAAAAGTGTCCTACTGGGAGTACTCTCCATCCACAAACTGCAAATAATGACACATTGAACTAATTCTACACCCTACTATTAGTCTAATCCTAATACATAATCGTCATCAGCTATTTCCTATGAATAACTACCACCATGCAGTTTCAACTATTGCAGTGTAAGTTATTTTCTATCTGTGAGAAAAAGAGAAAATATTTTTTTCAGAATAACTTGATGTTTTTTCCAGCTGCAAAAAAAATTTAAGAGTATTACAAAGATAATTATTGGCAAAACAATTTATAAGAGAACAATTAAGATACCCTACTTTGTAAGAGGCATTGAACCTAGCTATACCTAGTATCAGTAGATATCTTGGCAGAAACGGCTAATGGAAAAAATAAACATGAAAGAGGCTCTTATATCTTAAAATATTTCTGTTTCCCAGCTTATTATATATACTTCTTAACAGTTGCCTCAAATCCACCGATGGATCCTTCTAACTGACCCACTTAAATATTGGTTTTCATCAGTAACTAAGTGTATTGGAATTTTTACAGCTGGTTAATATACTTCTATTTTATATTAATGGTTACTTATTGTTACCAATATTTGGATTAGTGTTTGTATATTTTTATGCATATCAAATTGTTAATGTCTCGTGCAGGTTCAATGTAATGTTTTTGAAGGTGGTAGTGGAGAAATTGCACTTACGTCAGCTGGTGGATTGAGGCAAATTCCTGGAATAACTGAGACCTATGAAAATGCTGCATTGGTAACTTTATACAGCATTCGCTATCAGTTTGACATATTTATTAATTATATTTCACTGGCTTCATGTAATATTAAGTTTAGCTCCGAAATAAATGGTGGGGCGAGGGGTAATGGGACATTCTCTATGATTTGACAAAACCTTGTGTGAGGATGAAGACAAGTTTTTTTTTTTTTATTTCCTCAGTTTGGTATTAATTGCATTCCTAACACTTCAAGGAAACTTTGTCCACCGTCTGCAATCCTGAGTGATGGGGAGACTGGTGATAGTTATGCAATTGAAGTGGTTTAATTAGGTCAATATTTCTTTTGGAATTTTTCTAACTATAACATGTCTAATGTTTGATAGTAATTTTTTTTTTTCCTTTTTTTGGATCTAAACTTTTGGTGAAAGTTTCTTCATGTTCTTGTTTTATGATTTTGTTTTCTTTAGTATACCCCTAGATTGGTTGTTGAAATTGTGGACACTGGTTACGTTTGTCCTGACTTTTGTAAATCCTTATCTGGTCTCTAACTTCCAAATAATATTCACCTCAATCCTTTTCTACCTCAATTTACATTGATTTTAAGGACCAAAGTGAATGAGTTCATGAAAAAAGTCAAATAATTTGAAAAGGTTAGGGAGGGACTAAAGAGATCAGTTCTTACAATAATCTAGGGCTTATTTTTCTTTTCTACTTATTCTTTGCTCGCAACGAACAATTAATCTTTTTAGTTTTTATTATTTTATTATTCTTGATCTTTTTTTCTTAATTTTATATTATTTTGTGTTGCAAACTGCTGCAGATTGGAATTCATTACGATGGAAAATTTTACGAATTTGTGCCATGGAATGGTGTTGTTAACTGGGAAATTGCTACTTGGGGTTATTGGTTTATATCAGGGGACAATGGCAAATATGTGGTAATTATACCTTTCTAAGTACTTTTTACCTTTTTCAGTCGTTTAGCCAATAGTTCGCACAGTCCACACTAATTAAGTCATTGAAGTTTGCATTTCATTTCCGTTTAATGAGATCTATAAACATTGGAGTCGTAATTGCGTGTGAAAAGAGGGAAATCAGTTGAATCAGCTGAACATATTAATGGTTATACGATTGAATAGGTAGTGGGAATTGCTTTGGTACTAGAGTATATCAGACACAACATATTGTTATTTTGACAGGTTGAATTAGAAGCAACAGCAGAGGATCCAGGTACAACATTGCGTGCTCCAACAGCAGAAGCTGGGCTTGCCCCTGCTTGTAAAGATACATGTTTTGGAACTCTAAAACTGCAAATGTGGGAACGAAGATATGATGGCAGCAAGGGGAAGGTCTTACTCTTTTTCTCACATAAATAAATTGTTTATAAGATTTGGTATTTAGTGGAACATTCTCATGAATATTTGGTAAATGGCAGATAATTTTAAACGTTTCAAGTAACATGGCAGCTCTAGAAGTTGGAGGAGGTCCATGGTTTGATACTTGGAAGGGAAAGACATCAACACCAGCAGCCCTAAAACGTGCCCTTGAATTACCCATAGACGTAGAAAGCATTTTTAATCTTGTTCCTCTGTTTAAACCACCTGGCCTGTAGTCAATTGGTTTTTAATTTAATAATGCTCCATAATGCACGCATGCTCTATTTTTACCATTTTTCTTATAATAGTGCATGAAAGGATTCAAAATTTTATCATATGAATAGAAAGGGATTGTTGTTGAGAAAAGAAGTATAGAATAACGGTGTTTACATTGATTTTAGGAACAAAAGTTTTATACGTCGGCGATTCTTGACTGGGTTAAAATATATTTAGTTATTGAACCTTAATATGAAATTGGAATTTATTAAAAAAAAAATTGTTTTCAAATTTTAAAAATAAAGAGATATACTCATTCTAATATAATTACATTATTTTTTGTTAACAAGTTAAATATATTTTTTAGTTGATATCAAAGTGAAAACATGTTAAATGGAATAAAAAATTAAAATGTTAACATGGAATATATTTGATCTATTACAAAAATTTTAACATTTGATTAAAAAAATTATTTTATTTATTTTTAGAATTTAAAGGTCAAAATGTATTAAAATTTTATATTAAGATGAATTTTAATTTTGGATTAAAATTTAGATACTAAAATTATATTTAAATGTTATTTACTCTAATATCAAACTATGTAAAAAAACCGTGAATGTTAAATTGTCAGATACATTGAAGAACTTATTTGTATCTTCTATTTTAAAAAATTGTCAGATACATTGAAGTTTAAATTTTGGGTTTATTTAAGTTTTATTAAACATTTCATGTATAAAATATTATTTTGCCTAAGTCCTTGATTCTTTTAGAATAATGCGACTACTATTATTTTATTTTTGTATCTCTAGTTTTCTTCAATTTGTCCTCATTCCCTATTCAAAAGATGGAATGATAGAATAAAAGGTGTTTGGAGCAAATAACAATCACGTTATTCATTAAAGCTAAAGTGAAAGTGATAGAATGTTTAAACAAAAATAGAAATATTTTGAATAATAATAAAATGAAAATTTATAATAAAAACTTAATTTTGAGAATACCTGTTAGCGTAATATTAGAGTAATATTACGCTAATATAATAGATGGAATATTACGACATTTTCTTAACTTAGTTACAGGAAATGTTGCTGTATTTTTTTTAAATTAAGTATGGATTATTGTATATAAGTGATTCATATATCACTAAATAATACACAATAATAAATATAATATTTCTTTCTATATGTTTCGTATATTCTTTCACAAAATACTCCTTAATTAAGTTTTGTATCTACTTTCCAATAAATCTAAAGAAATTTGGCCACTAAATGAGTTTTTCTATAGTACCTTGTGTCTCTTTCAGACTTGTTAACTAGTTGAGAAAGGTGGTGTGTTTGAATTCAATTTGCTAACTGCGAGTAAGATTTCGTGGTGGCAATGTTGTAACTTGTAAGGTATACCAACCCTCTTTCATCATATTTGTTACTGTCGCCAAGGTTGACTTCATTGTTTTCTTTTCAGATTTATTTATAGGATACATCTTAACCAATAATTTGAAGAACTAAAATAATAGATTCAATGAGTACATAATAATTATAATATATATATATATATATATATATATATATCCTTCAAATATTTGAATTCATCATTAATTAGATTTAAAGGTTTGAATTTTTTTAATGTAAATAATTACATTATTTAAAAAAATTCCTCTTTTATTTTATTTTATAATTTTGTTTTAATAATTTTCTTACAAAAAAATGATTTTTTTTTGTGTAACACAAAAATGTGAAGACATAAAAAAATTAATTAAGCGGTCAATCACTAATGATCCTTTTATTAGGTTGCTTATGGATATATTTGTGTGTAGGTTATGTTATTCTCTATACATTTATGTAGAAGAATAAGTGATTGGCTATGCACCAATACTTTAATTTGGATCACGTATCCGTGTCAGACACGTATTATGTTTGATATTTTAGGATATTTTATCAATATTTATCAATAAAGTATCTAATTTATAAAATCGTAGTATACTACAAGAAAATATTTGAAATAATGACCAAATTTAGTGATAAAAAATAATTAATCATTATATAGTGACCAAATTGACAACTAAAATAGTTTAAAAAAAATTATAATTGGTCTTTAAATTGATATTTAGAATAATTTCAATTATGAATTAATTTCTAAATTGGTCACTGACATTAACTATTAGGTTTTGACTACCAAAATAATTGGTCTTTAATTAGGAAATTTGGATTCATACAATAACAATCACGTATCCAATATACGTGGTGTATCTTTGCATCATAGGTGATCAGTGTTCACATAATGAATTGACTTAATTTTTAATTTATAGTTTTTTTTAGTGTTAAACTTTTTTTTTTATTTATATTCAGGAAAACTTATTACACTTAGTTTGTGAAAGATGTATTTCTAACAATTTCGACGTGGGACTTACCTCTGAAAGATATATTTCCTAACAATTTGGTACCTTTCATTTTCTGAAAGATATATTTCTTAACAATTTCGATGTGGGACTTACCTCTGAAAGATTTATTTCCTAACAATTTGGTACCTTTTATTTTTTAACAATTTCAATGAGGGGCTTAGCCTCTGAAAGATATATTTCCTAAAAGTTGGTACCTTCGCTTATCTATAAACGCAACGCTCTCTTCTCTTTCATTTCACTTGCTGAAAAGATGAGAGGTGCCAATAGAGTCGTGCACGTGTTTCTGACTGCATTTTGTGTTCTTCAATATTTCAATAAGCTATTAAAACTCACAATTTGGTTTACAATTAAAATTCACAAAATATTTTAAAACTTGAAATAGAATAGTAATGTAATGAAAATTAGAAAATAGTTAAAGGAATAACTCAAGGTGAGAAAAGACAAGAACTTTAAAGTGCCGTACGAGAAACTCGGGTGATAGATTTCAATACTTTAGATATAAAATAATTATTAGTTCCAAAAATAGTTTTTAATCAAGAGTGAAATAGAGTTTTTATTGTATTTGAAATTCATTTGAGAATTTTAATTATTACATTTTTTTTAATTTTTGTCGGTTTTACAAATTGGTGGCATAATAATGAACTTTTCAATAATTATAGATAATGTGAAGAATAGACCCTTGCATCACGTGGCTATATATTTAATATTTATAATATTTTGCTTTTTACATTATATAATATTTTACCGATTATAAAGCATGCTAAAAGACTCCTCAAAAATATCTTGTTACTGGTATTGAAAAATATATTATGCTAAAAAAAAAAACTTAAATGATTTTCAAAAATAAGTAATTAATTTGTTAAAATTTGAATTTACATACTTAACATAAAAATGAAATTTTGACTTTTAATATTTATTCCAAAAAAATATATTTCCTGAATTAAAACAAAAATAAACAAATTTGATTTATCGTCCTTCTGATGAGTCAAGTTTGTAGATAAATTTAAATGGATAGAATGTCCCTTGAAAACTAGGCAAAACTTTATAAGTCAAAGTCTCGAGATAAATTAAAAGAAGGCTTCCAATTGAACTCTCAACGCTGGTATTTGGTGTCATTTTCCTTTTTTTATATATATATGCAGCTTAAATTTTAATTATTTAAAAAATGTGCATAGTTAAAATTTTCATTGTCAAATAAAAATATAATTATATATTCAAATATTTTATTTATTACAATATATTTATATTTAGAAATATTGTTTATTATAAAATGTAAAGTTATACAAAAAAAAATAATCATTGTGCAATACACAAACTAAAATACTAATTTATTAAACATATTTTAAGAATGTATTGTTAATGCAATACTCTTTGTTCCATTGATGGGTTCCGATGTATGTTATCATAAAATTACCAAAATAGAATGAAGTTAAAAGTTATTATCTAGTTTCTTAAATTATATTTATTTAAAAGCAGAAAATACGATGTATATATTATTATTTTTACTTATCCATGTTAAAGTGAAACATAATTTGTTTTTTTTTCTTCTAATCTTACAATTTTTAAGGATATTTGTATTTCCCTTTGTAGAAGAGATCTGCTACTGCTAGTCAGAAACTCTCTTGAATAACTTGTTGTGTTTTGTTTATCTCGCTTACTAATTAAAATAATCTTTAGTAAAAGTAAGATGGTTAATTAAGAATTATAAATTTCAATTTGTAATAGATTTTTTGAAGTTACGTTTCAGTCCTTCTTAATTATGCTTGTCCTTATTAGGTTAGGTGCTTGTGGATAAATTTGTGTGGATGAGTAACGAGAGGAGAAAAGAAAAGTCAAGAATTTTCTTGTTAACGGAGGAGATTTCACCGAAATGATTAACATGAATGAGAATCGAGTTCAATCATATAAAACATTAACATCATTCTTAATTTAAAATTTTAATGTGAAACTTAAATTCATACTTAAATTCTTAACGATAAAAACTACGTGAACAGGTTTATCTGAATCGGCTGTCGTTTAAAGAATAGAAGACAAAATTAAGTGACAGGTAATTTTTAATTAAGAATTTGCGGTTTTTTTATTATTTTAACTTTTTATTTCTATTCAACTAAACTTATTACACTTAGTTTTTGAAAGATATATTTGGTCAGAATTTCAACGTGGGACTTGGCTTCTGAAAGATATATTTCTCAACAATTTGGTACCTTTACTTTTCTATAAAACGCAACGCTCTCTTCTCTTTCATTTCACTTGTTGAATAGTTGGTGTTCAGAAATCAGGGATAAAGATGAGAGGTGTCAATAGAGTCGTGTACGTGTTTCTGGCTGCACTTTTGTTCTTCAATATTGCTGAACATGCTTCTGTAACTTGTGCTTTGACACATGAGTTGCAAAGAAAAATCGCAGAAGCTAACGAAAAGGGGCCTTATCTAGGTTTAATCATACCAAATTCTTTTGAATTTGACCCTCTTCTTCAGAACCCAGGCTACACACCCAATGACACCATAATAGACTTTGCAGGTACATGCATATGTAACATTCATACAAAATATTATTAATTATTATAACTTTCTATTTTCTCATTTTCATCTATATGAAACATTTTTTGGCTAATAATTAATGAAGGAAAGAGATTTCGGTTTGGAGTCATTGGTGACAAGCCTGTCATACTGGTGATGACAGGATTGAGCTTGGTATATATATATGGCTTCGTTTTCCTTTTTATTTATTTTCCTCTATATATTTCTATGGCATATTCATTATTTGGAATTTGTTTTTGTTGCTGAAATATGCAGATAAATGCAGCTATAACAACTCAGCTTCTGCTGAGTTTCTTCGCAGTAGAAGGAGTAGTGCATTACGGCATTGCTGGAAATGCAAACCCTTCCTTGCATATTGGAGATGTAACCATTCCAAAAGAATGGGCTCATCTTACACTTTGGAGCTGGCAGGTAAATATACTTTAGTCTCACACTATGATGCTTCGACGCTTAGACACTTCTCATAGATGGACATCCATATAAGACATAGTATGTCTAATTTGAAAAAAATATTTTTATCTTTGATTGACTATTAAAATAAGGAACAAATTTTATATTATCACTATTTTTCAATATTCGATATTAGACAGATAGATTAGATTTATTTTAAACTTAACATATATATATATATATGTCGTGTCGCGTATTCTGTATTTTTCTAATTTAGTCGTATTTTCGTGTTTGTACCCATTTCCGTATCCGGACAACATAAGATTTAATGAATGATTTGGGTGTTGAGCAGAGACATGGACTGGGAACTGATGATAAGTTACCCTTGGAAGACAATGGAGACTACACGAGAAATTTAGGGTTCTTAAGATTTGCAGATTTCACCACAAACGTAAGTGCAGAAAGTTCCGCTGACAACCAACTAAACAGGATATGGTACCAACCAGAGGAAGTTTTTCCCGTTGATGGCGTTCCGGAAGAAAGGCAACATGCCTTCTGGGTTCGAGTTGATTCCGATTACTACCGTATTGCTGAAAAACTTCAGGTGAATCACCCTGAACCCTAATTTTCTACCCAAAAAAGCAAGAAGTAGAGATTGTAATGGTAAAAAGCAGTGATGTTAACGTTCAGGGGTTGAAGTTAGAGTCGTGCGTAAACTCGACGACATGCTTAAGCTCAACACCGAAGGTGCAGTTTGTGGAGAGAGGAATTAGCCAAAGCATATACGTGGACAATTTGGCATACAGAACATTCATCTACAACAAATTTGAAGTGAGTCCGGTGGACATGGAAACTGCATCGGTGGCTCTTATATGCCTTCAACAAAGGAAACCTTTTATTGCTATTAGGGCTCTCTCCGACTTGGCCGGTGGTGGCTCCGCCGACTCCAACGAAGCCGATACCTTCTTATCCATGGCCGCCGCTAATTCTGTCACCGTCGTCATTGAGTTCATTAAGCTCTTATCTTCCCACTCTTAAGTAACAATCCATGTAACAAACAACTTCACCGTAGGTTGCTTCCCAATAACAATAAGAATCCATGCATTCAACTTTAAACAAGAAAATAATCTCTTCATAACATATTTGAAAGGTTTTTTTTTTCTCATATAACAAATTGAATGTTGAGATAGAGTTTATGAGAATTTGATATTTTGAAACTGGTGTTAATTTTTTTTTTTTTTGAAACAGACTTAATTGAAACATTTTTTTTATAAATCGAGACTTGAAACATTTTTTTATAAATTGGGACTTAATTAATAATTCTTTTTTAATAATGGATACTAAATTGATACGTCTGAACCAAATTAACTGACTAATTAAACCTTTTTAATATTATATACATTCATTTCACCACGTAACGTGATCTAAGGAGTCTAATTTCTATGAATACATTTCCATAAATAAATAACAAATAAGTGCATCATAATATTAAGAAAGATGGGAGAAAAACATCTCAAATTGACATAGTACAACTATGTGCTATCATCATCTTCATCCAACATTTGATTGTCAATTACTCGCAAATTCAATTAAAGAATGAATAGTGTTTGACATTTTTCAAGAAGATGCGACATAAATAGCCACAAATAAACATTATTGCTTCCGAGATGTGACTAATGAAAATTTAGGCTAATTAATTTCAGATTGTATTTAAGCACAAAACTCTTAATATTTTAAAAATATATTTCGATGAAACCATTTTAGATATTGACAAAAAAAACTTTATTTCACTTTTTTGGACAAAATGTGACATGATTTATGTGGTGGGGAAAGATTATGTATGTCACACACATCTTTCTCTGTGTATGTTGCATCAATGTGACTTATATTGGTGACTTTTTCTTTTTTTCCAAACACAACTTAATGAGTTTTACTTTTCTTCATATTTTTGTATAGTTGTCAATGGAGTGGTTCTTATTTTCTTGATATGGAGTGAAACTAAACTTTTTTTAAAATGTTTAATGTGGAAGCTTGTCTTTCTTCTGTATTTAAAAAAAATATTTTTTCACATATAGAATATGTTCCATCACTCTCAACATTGTAACCCAATAATATTTGTCATATGCAGAAAAATAATTGATAGTAACAAAACCAATAAACATATTTTCATAATAATATATATAAGATCTTTTGCAAAAGATTTTTTCTTCGACACAAATCACGTGATTCATTCGGTCATCAATAATTGATTCAAAAACATAATTAGTTTGGTTCAAGATCGCTGGCGCATCTTAAAAAAAATATTAAATGGGAGAAATAAAATAATATACTTAAAATTTATATATTTAATATTATTATTA
>Ga0099823_1002595_pt1 | contig 16423 bp, 12 predicted proteins | sample CowpearedBW_FD_76831 | JGI IMG/M metagenome (GOLD analysis project Ga0099823, IMG submission 76831) | Root nodule microbial communities of legume samples collected from California, USA - Cow pea red BW | ecosystem: Host-associated > Plants > Roots > Nodule | place: USA: California | collected...
CTCATTCCTCTCCGGCATTACTTCAAAAAGCTTCCTCGCAACATCCACTCTCCCATTCCTTGCATACCCAGAAACCATAGTTGTCCAAGTAACCACATTCCTCTTCGGCATTTGATCAAACAGTGCACGAGCCTCGCCCAAACGACCCTCCTCACAATACCCTCCAATCATGTTGGTAACCGCTACCACATCCTTTTCAGGCATCATATCAAAGAGCTTGCGCGCATCCTCAATGCGAGCCTCTTGCAGCAACCCGCCGAGCATAACGGTCCACGATACCACGTTCTTGTTGGGCATCTGCCAAAAGAGACGTTCCGCTTCAGCAACATCACCATTTTGCACGTAGCCACGAACCATAGAAGTCCACGAAACAACGTTGCGATCAGGCATTGAGTCAAATACATTGCGTGCATCAAGCAACATTCCGTTCTTGATGTAGCCTGAGATGAGACCGTTCCAAGATACGGTATTTCTCTGGGGCATTCTCTCAAACAAGAAGAGAGCCTCGCATGGTTGGCAGGCTTCAAAGTACGCAGCGACCATTGTGTTCCATGAAGAGATGGTTCTGAGAGGGAGAGACGTTTCGTCAAACACCCTGCGAGCATGGTCTAGTTTACCGCTACGCGCGTAACGTGCAATGGCATTAGCAGTGGTGCACTGTAATCTCACTTGCATAAGCATGCTCCATAGCATAGTGGCACGACCATGGTGACCCATCTACATATGAATGCATAATCATGCACTATTAGCATTTGTAAACATACAAGTCTCAATGTTCTATTTATCTAACGCTTCTTCCTCGACCTCCCCATTAACAAAAAAATGATTACTTTCCCCAAATTAGAAATCAAGACCCAAATACAAAAGAAAAAAAAAATCCCTAAGGCTATGTTCTTTTGGGAGGAAGGATTAGAAGGAGAAGGAGAGGAAGAGATCGAAAGGATTAGAGAGTGAAGTTAGTGTTATTTCTTTTAAGGGATTCAAAGGTGATTTTAGAGTGGATTACGGAATGGAGTGAAATTTGTGACTGAATTGACTTATGTGACATATTTAAAAAAAATTAATAGAAAAAGTTAGATATCCAAAATGTCCTTATTGTTATAGGTAATGTAAAATTATATATATAAATGATTTAGAATTATTTTTATAAATTTTATTAAATAATTGAAAATATAAAAAAATTATTTATAAAACAATAAATAATAAAATATATTTTGTATGAAAATAAATTTAATATATAAGATAGAAAATAATTTATTTACATGGAGACTTTTTTTTATTTTTAATAATAATTTTAGAAGTAATGAATTTTTATTAGGCTTAAATACTTTTTTGGTCCTCATTTTCGTAGTGTTTGTTACGGATGGTCCTCATTTTGACAAAATGTTTAAAATGGTCGTCATTTTGACCGAATGTTTAAAATGGTCCTCATTTTGACAAAATGTTTAAAATGGTCGTCATTTTGACCGAATGTTTAAAATGGTCCTCATTTTCGACATAATGTTTAAAATGGTCCTCATTTTCGACATAATGTTTAAAATGGTCCTCATTTTCGACATAACACACCCTACTACAAATCGTGCCACCACTTGTACAATGCTATGCTTCGTTAATGATTTAAATGGTATTACAAAAAAAGACCAAATAAAACACGAATTGCGACCAAAAGACCATTTTAAACACGAAAAAGACCATTCTAAACATTCAATAAAAATGAGGACCATTTTAAATCTTCTGTCAAAACGAGAGTCATCCGCAACAAACACTACGAAAATGAGGACCAAAAGGTATTAAAGGTATTTAAGCCAAAATTAGCCTTTTTATTATCACCATTATAAATTATTGATTGTCTACTTCAAAAGCTCAAGCCCTAAGAGAATTTCAAATACAACCTTTAATTGCATCATCCCTTGGCCCCAAGTTTAGCCATATCTAATAAGTAATGTTAAACCTATCACTCTAAACAACTTCCAAGATTTCAGGCCCATCTGATTGATTTCAATTCCAATTTCCACATGAGCAATCAAATACCAGTTTTTCAGGACATCTTCATCATACAATAATCACAAAACAGATAAATGAAAAGTTGCAAGTGGCCAGATACAAGATGTATTCGTTCTTGAGACAGGTTTTAAGTTCAATGTAACTGAATTTAACATATACTACTTCAGAAACACAACGCTGATATCTCTAGCAAAAGTTTTGAAGTTAAAAAAAAATAGGATGAAAAGAAGAAGATAATGGTATCAACCTTGAGGAGACGCGCTTCGTCGCCGGAAGAGAAAGAAGACGCTGAGAGGGGATCGGAGCTGGGAGGTGATCACTGCTGGCATGGGAACCTCACCAATGCGAGGAGATCGCCGCTGCGAGGGAACCGCCGTTCGAAGAGGACCGTCGTTGCCTGGGTAGCGCTTCGTCGTCGCGAGTTCAGAGAGAAAGAGAAAGAAGACTCTGAGTGTTGAGTGTTTCGTTTGAGATGAGATGAGTGAGTGTGAGTAATTGATTTAGGGTTGAAAAAATAAAACAGAAGCGGGCTTGGCCCGCCTGGGCAGAGTTATGCAGACCCAAGGATTCAAAATGTCGGCCTGCACTTTTTCTATCGGGCCTGCGGGCCGGGCTCGCTTTGCACCCATAGATTGGGGGCATGACATAAATATGAGTGGATCTCCATATTATATATTGTATATATGTTATTCGAGCTCAAATAGAAATAAATAAATTCATCAGCAAGATCATGCTAACAACTTTCTCCCCTTTTCTTTTTAAGCAAGATTATGTTAATTGAGTCTTTTTTTGTTAAGACACTCGTACTTTTATATTACATTTTTTTTTAATATCATTCGACATTATTTTTTTATTATTAATCATTATTTCTTTCTCTTATAAATATAAACAAGTTAATTTTTGTTAATACTATTTTAGTTTTATAAAAATTGTCAAATTGTCAAATGTTCTTAAAATGACATCAAACAACTTTTTTCTTTGTTATTATTATTGTTTTAAAAAAGAAAGTTATAATACACTCAAGCTAAATAGAGTGACTGGAACTATTTATAAGATCAGATGCTATCTTGCTTCATTCAAATTTATTAAAAACAATCTTTTTTCAAGAGTCAATCTCTATTTAATAATTGTATCTTTCTTAATTTTATAAATGAATTTAAAGCAATAATAAAATTTAAGTATGTGCCTGCAGAAAAAAGAAATACATTATAAGGTGTTGCCAGCACTATTAGCAAAAATGGAATCTTTTATATAAATATAATTTTCTCTGGAGATGAAGGATGAAGTGAATATAATTTCCTTTGTAAATACTTTCTAAACTCAAATTTTTTCTACATTGAATTGAGTTATCATTCATTTTTTCCTAACTTTTCAATTCTGATAATGCTTACTAAATTATCTCATCACATTATATTCTATTTTTCATTTCACTGGATCTTAATTCTATAGTTAATTATTTTTTATCCTAAACTATAACGAGTTTTAAATGTTTCTTTTGTTTTAAATTGTGATTGTGTTAGCGTACTTAAAAAATGCATGGATGCACTATTCTCCACTCAACATAATATTTACGGTTTCTTGACTTAACATACAGTTTTGTAAGATATTGAAAAAGGTATGGACTACGTTCAACATAATTTGTCGTGTATAATGTAAAAAATAGTTAACATTGTTGGACAAAAGAAGAATTTAGATTTTTTAATGAATTTTTATGCATTATTTATCTGATGTGTCTTCAAAATACATTGATTGATCACTGATTTTTAAAATTTAAAATATAATAAAAAAAATTTTAAAGTATCCATATTGTGTATCTTTTAATACTCACTAAAGGATGACAACAAAAAATCTAATCCAATAGAGAATTTAAACTCCAAAAGAGACTATATCAATACATTTCTGAAGCAGGTGGACATAACATGATTAAAGTTTGCAAAAGTGACGAATACTAAAATCGTGTTATAATTTAGAAAAAAAATACATAATTAGCCCAAAATTTTATTTAAACATTTTTGATAAATTTGAAGTACAGATGCTTGTCTCATAAATATCCTTTGTGCAAAACAAACCGTTAGAAAGATGGCTAAAAATATTGTACATGGTTTACATTTCTGGTATACATGACTAATTTAGGAAGTAAAGTTATTGAAGGAATGGTGTTAATTAGATGAGGTGATTGATGACTTTGTGTGTGTTGTTATTGTGATATCTCGAAAAGTCAACTGGGTAAAAATGAATGGTAGAGTTTTGCATAAAAGAGAGTATACGTGTGTGGAAGAAAAACAATGCTAATGAGTTGGAGAGGAATAATGTGATTGTGAAGCAACAGAGTGGCTTGCATTTCGCAAGGCCAAAGAATCACCAAATCAAGACCTCTTCAACAGAAAATGACAGATAAATAAACAAGGGAAAAATAAAATAGCAAAGTCTAAATTTGTCTACTAGTTCCACCAACTTTGAGCCTTTGAATATCCCATCGTGCCCCCACATTCAGAGGTTTATTCGGAAACCATATATTCAGGCTTTTGATCTCTTGGTTCTTGCAACCCCTACATTCCATAGTCAAGGTATTCTCTCTGATATCCTCCTCCTTCATTACCTATGATAATATCATGTTCAAATCATAAACTAGAAGCACGTTTTGATGCATGTTGTTGACACTTGATTGGCGTTGAATGTGACGAAAATGTGTTTCAACACACACATTCTTAGGATTTCTAGTTGCATGCATGAGTAGCATCTGATCATTAAGATTTGAGATATCTGTCTTTCTTTCTTTTTCCCTTTTTTCCATGCATACCAGATATTCATCGTTTTGTCGTAGAAGCATTGGTTTTTTGAGCTTCTTGACTCGTGTTTTTTGCTGGCTATATGTTGCAGGCGTACGTCAAAGCTTCATTGTGGGTTCTTGATGTATTCTAGTACTTGACTGCCTTAGGGCCATTTTTGCTTCTGTGAGTAAGAAAAATTTATTATTCATGGCTGAAATCGTGCCTTCACCTGTTGACCAACCCGTTAAACCTGGTAAGTCTAATAATTCCTTGGATTTCATATTGCAACATCTTCTCTGCAGTTTCTTTGTCTGCATTCACTTTATTTTATGCACGCACAGTGAAATCTTCATCTACTTTAGCTAGAACGTGGGATGGTACACACCATAATAAGAAATTTGCAGGCTATATCATAGACAAACGCTTCACATTTTAGATGTTCCGTTTGCAGAAATTGGGACATGGTAGAAATGTGCATATGGCTGACTTCTTCTGTGGTTTGGTTTCCATTGCAAAAACACTTTAATGCAGAGTTCCAAACAAAAACTACTGATTAATGTTATTGGTTTACATAATTAATGTACCTGTAAAATTGTACGGATATAAACTTTGCAACAAATAATGCATCCAATGCTATACTGCTATTCATTAATTAAATGCTTGGTTGGATAACAAACAGAAAGTATTTATGGATCCAGATGTATGGTATGGGAAAAATATGTAGTTTACCTTTGCCAAGGTTGTTAATAGAAACTGGTACAACAGGAGCGGATGAAGATGTTTAGAGTGTGATTTCTTTTTTTCAATTATCTTGTTCAAACTTGTGAGTGTAAATTTTACTTTCTTGCAAGCACAGGCAGTGAAAGTGAATATTCCGACGATGAAAAGAAGAAAAGGGTAGGATCGTTCAAGAAGGTGGCCATGAGTGCCTCACTTAAGTTCAGGGGTTCCCTTACCAAGAAGGGGAGGAGGCACAGCAGGGTTATGTCTCTCGCTATCGAGGATGATCTTGATGCAGAAGAGTTGCAAGCTGTTGATGCTTTACGCCAAGCACTTGTCTTGGAAGAACTATTGCCCTCAAGACACGATGATCACCGTATGATGCTAAGGTGGCCTTGTGAAAAAGTTTTCTTGCTCATAGATTTACTTAATAGATGTAGTATCAGCAAATTACCTTTGTTGTTTACACCTTAATCGCACACTCTAATATCTATACTTAATACTTTGCTTGTACTATGATCCAGATTCTTGAGAGCAAGGAAGTTTGACATTGAGAAAACAAAACAAATGTGGGCAGATATGCTTAAATGGAGGCAGGAATTTGGTGCTGACACCATCTCAGAGGTATTATTCTGCTGAAAAGGAAACTCACTTTTCATGCTGTGATCTTTTTTTGTGTGATTTTTTGTTTATGTATCTCATCGTAGTTTTTTTGTCTTTAAGGATTTTGAATTCACTGAACAAGATGAGGTTCTAAAATACTACCCACAAGGGCATCATGGGGTTGACAAGGATGGCAGACCCGTTTACATTGAAAAACTGGGTCAGGTTGACTCTGCCAAGTTGATGCAAGTAACAACAATGGATCGTTATCTCAAGTACCACGTAAAGGAGTTTGAGAGGACCTTTGCTGTTAAGTTACCTGCTTGTTCCATTGCAGCAAAGAAGCACATCGACCAAAGCACTACTATTTTGGATGTGCAAGGAGTGGTATGTGTGAAAATTTTATGGACATGTTTCAGTTCATCAACTTCTCTGCCAAAGAATAACCAATATGAGAAAAGAACAGTAGTTACACCTTATATGATAGTCACTATAATTTATAAAGCCAATGTCCATTCCAATTATTTGCGATGCATATCATATCATATTATATCAACTGTTACTATTTTTTCAAATGGAAACAAGTTTCATACAATTGCTGACTAGCATGCTTGCTCAGGGTCTCAAGAGTTTGAACAAAGCAGCAAGAGATCTCCTCCAGAGGCTTCAGAAAATTGATGGTGACAACTACCCTGAGGTACTGGTTTATTTTATGTATATGTGCATGGAAACAGTTTCAACGTCCTTCTAAAGTTACCCTAATTGAAACTTTTCTTTTTTTTTTCTACACAGTCACTGAACCGTATGTTCATCATCAATGCTGGTTCTGGATTTAGGCTCTTGTGGAACACCGTTAAGTCATTCCTAGATCCCAAGACCACCGCAAAAATCCATGTAAAAGTTTTTAGCCTGCTGATAAATTAAAACCAAAACCAAGGAGGTTTTTAGTTAAGCAGGGACACTGAACAGATTAATGGTTTATTGTACAGGTCCTGGGTAACAAATACCAGAGCAAGTTGCTTGAAATCATCGATGCCAGGTTAAATTTATCTCCTCTCCCATTGAAGTATTTCATTCATCAAATACGTTATTTGGTATTGAGTAATGCTAACTCCTCATGATCAAATTCATTGATGTATAAAAATACCATTAAACATGTTCTTCCGTTATGTCATTGGCATTGCTCCTAAAGACTATAAATAACACCTCAGTTGTCTATTCTGTTTACCAGTGAACTTCCAGAGTTCTTGGGTGGTACTTGTACTTGTGCAGATAAAGGTGGTTGCATGCTTTCTGACAAGGGGCCATGGAATGACCCAGATATCATCAAGGTAGTTTACTGCTGAAGGATAAATTTCTTTAGTTAAGCAGCAAAGTAAAACAATAAAGTATTTGTTCTTGATGAATTAGATGATTCAAAATGGCGAGGGCAAATGCAAGAGACAAACCTTGTCAGGGATTCAGGAGAAAACAGCCACAGAAAACGGGAAAGCACATCAAAATGTAGTAAGTTTCCATCCTTTTAGCAATTTCAGACTGCAAAACTTAGTAGTGAAACTCTTCGTATTTATTTGTTAGAATATTTGATAACTTAGTATACTTTTTGGCCTATATTATCAAGGGAAACAAAGAATCATTTCCACAGACATTCAATGTTGATGTGCCATGCGCATCTCCAGAGGTAAGTTCCATTGACGAAATGTAAATCAAAATTTCTCTCTCTACTGTCATATTTTTTTTTAAGAATTGCCCTTTTAATATATAATATTGCAGATGGTAAAGCCTGTGTACAACTACGAGGGATTTGCCCCTGTGCTTGGCAAGCCAGTAAATTCATCATGGAACAAATTAATAGAGAATGACAAAGGTAATTTACATAAAAATGAATGTTCCCTTGCACTTGTAATATAATAACACATACTTGTGGCTACTTCTGCTAAAATTATGACTTTAATTTCGTAAAGGTGCAGATTGTTTTGCTAGCAAGACACCTATGGTGAATACCAATCACTTCGTTGGTGGAATCATGGCCTTCATTATGGGGATTGTGACCATGATCCGCATGACAAAGAACATGCCAAGGAAACTGAATGAAGCAGCACTGTTTAGCAATCCAGGATATTATGAGAGCACTATGATGAAAGCGGCCACCTTCTCATGCAATGATTACATGACCTTTATGAAGCGCATGGCTGAACTAGAAGAGAAAGTCACTGTCCTCAACAAGAGATCTATCATGGCACCCGAAAAGGAGGAAGTGCTGAATAATGCTCTGAACAGAGTCACCACTCTCGAACATGACTTGGATGCAACCAAAAAGGTTTACGACTTTTCCTTCCTATTTTAATGCCATGAACGTTATTTCCATTATAGTTCAACTTCGTATTTTATTCGGCTTTCTATTTCGGCTTAGGCACTTGACGAAGCCCTTACTCGACAAGGAGAACTCCAAGCTAAAATTGACAAGAAAAGGAAGAAGAGGAAGTTGGTATGTCGTACTACCATAAATTTTTCTATAGGTTTATGTATCTACTACTTTTATTCACACACTTTTTTGGTTTTTGATTACAGTTCCGCTTCGGCTGTTTAGCTGCTTGATATCAAATAGTTTTACTGCATCAGGAAGAAGAGTTGTAAAATTGGAGGTTTTCCATTTCGACAGCTTATCAATGTTTTAATAAAACCTTGTGCCGATCCAATAAAAAGTTTGCCATTCCCAGACAATTGTGCATATGTCGGAATATTGCATATTTTTTTGACCAAAAAAAAAAATCATATTATCCAAGCTTTAATTCATTGAGAATAACAAAACGTGTTTTACCAATGTAACCCTTTGGCTCTGCATCATCTTAAAATTTCATATACAGTTGTTTTTGGAAGTATAGTGTGAATTCACATAATCATCAAATGTATGTTCTCCCTTTCTCTTTGATTGGTGCATTAACGTAAATCCTTAATCAATGTATTGACAACACTAGATTAAAACCATGACTTCATTTGAACCATATAGCTACCTATCAAAAAATAGTTTACTAACTGAATTTGTTTTGACTTGACACATCTTAGTATCTTAGTATAGGAGTGAAATCATTTCGGAACCACTAATTTAAGTTTGAATGCCAGTGTTTTAGCATTACTGAAAATACTCAGCAAAAGTATACCGCAAGAGATTGAAAAAAAGAACAGAACTTTTCAACTAACAAAGGCAAACACAGATAAAAGACTGTAACCACACACACAAAAAAAAAAAAAAAAGGCTCGTGTTTCACAAGCCAGCAAAGGCAGTATTGTTGATATACACACGTTGAAAGAAACAATTCTCATTATACTGAAAATCAGCAGTCAGGGTTACATCTTGTGCAAGGTTAACATTCCTTAAGAACAACCGTGACATCCTGTGCAGAATCTCTTTCTCAGTAACAAATCTCACCAGCAAAACTTCTTTTTCTGATTAAAACACAGACAATGAAGGAAAGAAAAATATAAAAAATCAGATGTATGTCAAGGTTTTAACTTTATTCAAAAAGATGCAGTTGCCAACTTACCCGAAACCTGGCTTCTTCTTGTCTGTCGATGTAAGCAAGCAGCTCTTCTTGCCTCATTAATGCGTCATGAAGAGCCTATGTAAAACTCATCAAATCCAAATGTTAGGGACCCCGGTAAGCAATCAATTAGATACTGTATTCTTCATACCCTAACCTATACTATGTCATTTTGGAATGCACAAACAAACCTCAATTACATGCAGATGTTAATTTTTTTCTATGTTGTAAATGGCATTTTTTAGTTTTAGATTGAAAAATATGAAAAAGGCATGGATAGACCTTAATGCTTTACACATGCACCCCATAAATACAGAGATCGTCGGCATGATGTCGTGATCTTCAAAAAGTCGAAAATAACACAAGCATCCTACCTTTTTAGTAGCAATTAACTCAGCTTCCAAGGCATCCACCCGGCATACAGCAGCATTCAACAACTCTTCTTTCTCGTAAGGCATCTCAGATGGTTTAGATTGGAGTGTATCAACCTTCTCTTCAAGCTCGCCCAACCTTTTCAGCATGGAGGGAAGGATATTTTCTTCTGTAGAAGGTGGATTTGAGGTCGTAGGACGAACTTCCATGTTTGTTGTATCAGTAGGTGGTTCTGAAGTACTCCTATCATCATTAGATGATAATGCAGAAATTTTCTTGGTCACAGGGTATGAAACTTGACGTAAAAGAGTTAATACGGTCAAGAAGAAGACAGACAGTGCTACCCAAATACGAGCTTGAAGTCCTTCTGGAGTTTTCTGATTGACAGGAAGAGAAGATGTTCCTGTATTGAAATTCAATTAAGTTTCTGGAGAAAATTGCATCAAACAATTCAAATCCAAAAGGCAAGTTGCACTGATTAGCAACAAAGCTAAGACTCCTAGATACAGTCTCTAGGGATTATTTAGATCCCTCTACGACTCTAACAGGCCCATCACAAACCTATTATTGACTTTCAAGTTCAGACATATTCTCCTTATATGTCAAGGATCCAATAGTTGAATATCTCAGTGCAGAGACCACAAAAACTCTAGCTTGAGAACAAATAGCAAGAAGAATGTTACACTGAAAACTAAGCTTACCAGATAAATAATTTATAGTACACAACTATACATAATATAAACACGGAATCCCAAATTCAAAGAAGAGTTAATTGAGAGTTATAGTGACAGTCTAGACACAGACACAATCACCACAAATCTAAGGTACAAATAGTAAGCCAACAACAACCCAATACAAGGAGCATAAGGCCTATCAACATACCATGATTTTAGAAGCAATTGTGCATATGGATTAATTTTTAATAAGCAAAAATGAAAGAATTCATCAAAAGTGTACATCAATAAATACCACATCATAAGTCACCAACCTTTTGAGGTGTAAGACCTTTGTAGGGTGGTTTTCTTGTTCCAACCAGCATCAACAGGTATGTCTACCATTGGAACATATTCATCGTATCCAGACAAGTTACTGGCATAGCTTGTTTTTCCTACTATTTTAGCCTGACAAAGAACACGAATGCAAACAAATTTTATATTTAGGAGAGAACACAGTGCAATCCTCTAAAAGATATTAGATAATTTGAATTTGGTACAGTTCTCACTATACCAGATTTGTATTTACTATTTCCCATAACAGTTAAAAAAAGAAAAAAATGACCATCCAATCAAAACCACTTTTGATCGGATTAATTGGATAGAATGTGAATTTAAAACCAAAATGACAGCATGGTAAAATAAGAAATCCATGGGATTAGATCAATTACTTTCCTCCCAAAGTTAATCCAATCCAATCCACAAACACTCCTAAATTAACAAGCCAGGAAACGATGCACACATCAAGACAATAGTAGCAACTTCTTTAATAAGTCAAAACTTACTTCCTCATGAACAGGGGTCAGCTTAAGGTGTGAATAACTCCTCATTGCTTTTGGAGAGGATATATCTTCGGCCTCTGACCCTGATTCAGCAGTGGATGTATCACTGCCTTTGACCTGTTAGGAAGAGGTGATAAAATTAAATATGACAGGTAATAAAATGGACATTGAAGAAAGGTATGATTACAATGGCATTGGGTTCCGTTTAAAAAAAAAAGTACCGTTGGGTATCCCGGCTTAGCATACACAATAACCTTTCTTTCATTGTTAAGAACTTTTACAACTTGTTTTGACCGCCATGCTCCACCATTGAGAACCATCTATGTAGAGTTCACATGTAATCAACTGTCAGCCTATCACAAGTGAAACTGACATAGTATACATATAACCCATCAAAAATCAACCAAGAACAGCATATAACCTTGAATATTTCAGGATTTTTCCAGGGCCCTTTATCAGATCTAAGGCAACCTCCCTGATCTGCACAGGTGCAGGTACCTCCCAGAAATTCCGGCAACTCACTTCATCATGTGCAAAGTAATATATTAGGCGTCTAAAAGGATCGTGCAAATTGTACAAGTGCAAAAACTTATGAAGTATTAATCAAGAAGAAAAAGAAAAAGAAATATAAAATTGTAACATGCAGATTATAATAAACATATAAAAAATAGAGACATCAAGTACCTGGCATCTATTACTTCTAGCAATTTGCTTTGGTACTTGTTTCCAAGAACCTAAGTAATGTTTCGAAAGAAATATCAAACAGCTTCAGAAGTCTTATAAGTCATAACATCATTAAACAGATCTGTACATAGCTGGAAAATGGCCATTTTACATACGTGAATCTTAGAAGTTGTTTTGGGATCGAGAAAAGATTTGACAGTGCTCCACAACAGCCTAAATCCAGGCCCAGCATTTATAATAAACATCTGGCAAAGGGTCTGTGTGTCATTAATAAAAGAATCATTAGTCTCTGACCATAGTATATCTTTCAGATTTCCAATAACAGATGAAATCAGCATTCCAAAAGAAAGTATAATAATTACACAAGGAACAAGATGACACACCTCAGGGTAATTGTCACCGTCAATTTTCTGCAATCGTGTAACGAGTTCCCGAGCAGACTTCGTAAAGTTCTTAAGTCCCTGTAATGTCAATTATATAACAAACATGTTGCAAGTTCTAGGCCTTTGGTTAAAAGTCAACACATAGAGGAATAATTAAAGGTAACATACGACTCCTTGAACATCTAAGATCGTTGTGCTAGAATCAATGTGCCTCTTGGCGGCAATAGTGCAAGCAGGAAACTTTACTGCAAAAGCTTTCTCAAACTCTTGAACATGGTACTTGACGTATCTATCGATAGTTGTAACTTGCATAAGTTTGTTTGGATCAACTTTTCCAAGTCTTTCAATATAAACAGGCCTTCCCTCCTTATCGATGCCATGATGGCCATGTGGATAGTACTTCACAACTTCATCCAACTCTTCGAACACAAAATCCTGACAAAAGCCCGAAACAGTATGTAAGGCGATCATTCAGCGTAATATTGTCTCAGCACCAAACACCTGCCAAAGCAGAAGCGATACACATGTGCCAAATTCCAACCACTTTTACCTGCATAATCGTGTCCGCGCCAAACTCCTTCCTCCATTGTAGCATGTCACACCACATATGTTTTGCCTTGTCAATATCGAACTTCCTCGCTTTCAGAAATCTTCAAAACGACAATTAAGAAAAGTCAGGTACAAGTTCATTTGTCCAAAATCATACAAGAAACTCAACACCAAACTAGGGTTTCATTCTTTTTTTTTTTCCAAGAACACCAGTTCTATTTGTGGTACTTTTTGCAATTGAAATTCTTGCGCTATAACGGTTTTAAAAACAAACCGCAACAGCAATTTCAACCGCACCATCAAGGTTTTCGAACTCACTGCGGCCGCATTGCAACAGCGGCCACATCAGCTGCAATTTTTCGCAGTGTCAAGGATGATGACAACCAGAAATTAAAAACCTTGAATTACCTTAACATCATATGGTAATCATCAAACGCTTCAGGGAGCAATTCGTCCATGATCAAGGATTGGCGAAAAGCGTCCACAGCTTGCAGCTCCTCGAAATCACGAACGTCCTCAATCGACACGGAGCTAACACGGCCATCGCTCTTTCTCCTGCCACTCTTCTTTCTAAGAGAGTGTTTGAATTTGGAGGACGCATTGAGCGCTTTCTTTTTGAGAGATCCAATTCTTGTCCTCCTCTCATCCTCGGAGTTCTCAAAGTCAGATCTCCTCTCCCTCTTCTCATCACTGCCCGAGAACCCCTCAAAGCCTGTCAAAACCCACAATCAAACTCAAAACGAAACAAACACACCATCCAACGTCACAGATAGGGCCAATTTTCAGGAAATTAACCAAAGAGAGACTCACAAGGCCTGGCAAAACGATCGAGGGGACCGGACATTGCGGTTGCGATGATCAATTGCGACAGAAACACATAAAGGATTGAGAAACCCTAGGAATTGTAGATAGGATTGAATTTGAAGGAGGTGGTACTCGTTTTGTGAGCGATTCCGATCAAAGGTGCGAAATGCTTTTGCGAGTGAAGTAAAAGACGATTACGATAATAAAAAATAAAAATAAAAGAAATAAATAGGAACAATAAATAAGAAGCGTTTGACGTCGGCGACAGCTAGAGAGAGGAGAAAGGAAAGGAAAGAAGGCGCGTGGGAGATGTTATAGAAAGAGGAGCTGGAGAAGGAAGGAGGCAGCATGTGGGTCCCACTTGGCTGAGTGGCGCAGCCACGTGGCGGTGGCTGGTGTGAGAAGATTCAGAGAATGAGCCAATTGGAAAGCGCCAGTGTTCATTCCCTCAGGGGAGGCATTTCGTCAAACACCTGTCTTTCAATGTGTTCTAAAAGTTACGCACAAAAACAACACATGATTTCACCTTCCATTCTTCTCCGCATCTAAATTTGTTAGATCTCATTTTTCTTTGTTAAAACCTTTCACTTTTCACTCTACCTAACTCTGTAAAGTTCTCAGGTAAAGACACTATCTTCATAATTCAAACATGTTGTCTATGTATCTTCATAATCCACTTTTTTCACAGAGGATAACTTTGACAAAATCGTTGTTATGATAATTTTCTAATTCAACTAACAAACGAATATTCGTCTGGAAAATCAAAAGTCAACGTCTCTTCTCTTGATTTATTTTAATCTTACCTCGATAATCATAACGAAGAAATATTCATGTATTTTAATATATCTTCAGACACAAATCCTCCTACATAAATTCATAGTATATTATAATTTATAAACCTAGCCACACTCATTTAGATTTGCATTATCACTCTCTTGTTTTTATCCTTAAAGTTTTTATAATTATACTTTACATTAAACTCGATAAAAGTCTAACAAGAAAACTCAATAAAAGCCACACCCCCTTTATTAATTTTGTCTGGGGTTTTTTCTTTAATAAAAAAATAAAATAAATAATCGTAAATTGCATTTATTGTACAACTTTCTTGTCTTAATCAAATTGACTTGCATACCAAAATATAAGTCATCTTGATTTTGATGCAAACTACAAACAACAACTTGACTTAAGGAAAACTTCTAAACCAAATAATTAACACGCAAACAAATTTTGCTTCTATTTATAAACAACTTGGCTTATGGCGTTTCTCACGCATCAATCATGCTCCACTACTAAATAAAAATCCTATTATGCTTTTACATATAATATATTTAGATGATTTATTCTGTAGATAATTTTGGGTCGAATTATTTTCTTTCAATCATTTTTTCAGTATAATTAATTAAAAGTTCGTGAAAAAAAATGGTGTTGTCAATATTTTGTATAGCATGTCGTAACTCCGTTTGACATATTTTAATATACGTAATTTATTTCATCATATTCACAAAGATACTGATATTTTTTGCCTCTTCACTGTGAAAAAAGGTTAAACTAAATTAATAATTTTTTTTTTTAACATTTTAACATTCTGGCCCATGAAGAGGTACACAAGTTGAAGGTGTTTGGCTTTATGTTTGTGTGACTCGAGATTTGTGACCCAATCAACTAAAAAAATTATTCTTGAGTAATAGATTCCTCTGAAACACGTTATCATCGTAATTATGATTTATAAATTCACGTGTGAATTATTTTATAAATTAGTTTCTAATATATATCATTCAGAAAGGAGGAGATTATTATTCCTTTAATTCCAATTTTATTATTTTTATTAGTAAAATGTTTCATTAACACATGTTGATTTCCTTTCCCTTACTCTTTTCCTTTTCCAATTTGTTTTAGTTCTTCACCTCAAGCTTTGTTTTATTTTTCAAAATCATATTAGAGATAATTGTTGTAATTCGCAATAATTCTTTTTAAGTAATTATTATATCAAACATTAAACTCGTGAATTTAATTTTAATATTAATTGTTGGAATAACATTTATTATTTAGTCAAAATTTATATTTAATATTCATTTTTTTCTATTTGAGGTATAAATGTTCAAATACCACAATTTAGTTGAATTTTTACACACTTTATTTTCCTCTTGAAACAATTGATAGGTGAGGATGAGCTTTTAAAAGAGCATCTTTGAGTTAAAATGATTGAAACATGAAATCTAAGTAATAAAAATGTTGCAAATTAGTATTTCTAAACTGGGTAAGGATGTTGAAACTCATAATAAACTTTAGTATTTTTATAAATGTTTTTGAAAATTTTGCATAAAAAATTGATTGCGGTGTATTTTTTCTCAATAAAGATATTCTTGCTCATATGAAAATGAAACAAAGATTTTTGTTTCTATCTTAGTTGTTTTCTTGCTTGAGTGACAAAATTGTTGTTTGAGTGGGGTTGGATCAATTGGAAATTCTACACTGATTTAAAAAAAAAAAAAATAC
>Ga0099823_1002598_pt1 | contig 16412 bp, 15 predicted proteins | sample CowpearedBW_FD_76831 | JGI IMG/M metagenome (GOLD analysis project Ga0099823, IMG submission 76831) | Root nodule microbial communities of legume samples collected from California, USA - Cow pea red BW | ecosystem: Host-associated > Plants > Roots > Nodule | place: USA: California | collected...
ATCTCACCTTGCCGCCGGCAAAATTCGCGGCTATGTCGTACCCCTCACGCTCCCTTCGTCTAGCGGTTAGGACGCGGCCCTCTCAAGGCTGAAACAGGGGTTCGATTCCCCTAGGGAGCGCCAAATTTCAAGGACTTAGTTCGCTAGCTGCGCTCGGTGTCTAGTTGGTGTCTCGTTGAGAGAGTGAAGATAGACTGCCCGGGCACCCAGGAGTAGCGTCAAGCGAATCCTTGGGCGGGCTGGTTGCGTGGTTTTTGATCACCTCTGGAGGACTTCGCTTACCGGGTTCTGCGTGGCGACCTGGCGGTCGCAGAGCGCATCCGCCACTTTCGCGACATAAGGAATTCTGCGGTAAGCTTGACGCGCCGGCTTGCTGCAGGCAGGCTAGAAACTCGGCCGTTTCCCTGCTTTTCTGCGGGTGGAGAACTCCCATCCGTCATTCAAAATGGGCTTGAATGAAGCCGGAGAACCGAATTTTCTCCGAATCTTAGAACTCCGAAAATTGGTCTAGTACGGCATTTCTCGGAAAATCGACCGGCATGGTTTACGCGACGGTTTGGATTCCTCTCGCACAACCGGCAAAGGCTTTTCGTCGCTTCGACTTGGTCTCCGGGTTCCAGATATCCAAGTCGCCTGTTCGGAATGGCGGAAAGTCTCCGGCGGTATTCCAAAAATTCCGTTTCGCAGAGACGATTGGCGGAGACCGACTCGATCACGGCTGCCACCCGATGAGCCCAGGGCTACCCACTGATAAGGTTTTGAGAGTTTGCTTATCAGTTATACCGGTGGGCGACGTTTATGCGCACTAGCTATTACCAAATTGACATCGTCGCGAGCCTCTGTTCCACGACGTGCGACCGCCATGGATGGGGTGTCCGTCCTCCTTCTGCAATTAGAGCGCGCTCAGTCAATTCTGGTGTCCAAGCTGTCCCCAGCTCGGCGCTCAGTGCTTCAACGAGTTGACAAAATGCCTCGTAATCCTGGCCGGTATTCAGGTTGCTGACGAATGAATCGGCGCGCAGCACCGGTTTGTTTTTCTTGAGCTTCCACGTGAGATGTTGGTCGAGCTTGACGACCTGGCGGCCAGTAAGAAGGTTGATTGCGCAGCCAAGCTACTGGTCCATAATGTAGCCTTTGGCGACACGGGAGGAGGCGGCGGGCGCTAAGAAGTAAATTAGTTTGGTAAAGTACGCAGGTCCCATCCCGACAATTGCAGAGTTGCCACTAGATCTCAGTGCGGCGAACGCGTCATATGACTCAGACCGACTAAGTTCGTCGTCACGAATCCGATTAGCAATGCTGATCCATGGCTCTAAAGGCCGCTCGAACAGAAGATCGCGATTTTTGCCATGCATACCTCCCCAGGCAAGTACGCTAATGCACAGTTCAAGCGTTCCAACGCTACGATCTGTTGCCATGGCTAGAAGTTCGGGCCGGTTTGTTGTTGGACGCAGTGGTCCAACTCTCATAGTCAGTTGACGCGGATCGATGTCTTTGAACCAGCGCTCGGGGCTTCGTCCCTCATTTTCTTCTGGCAAAGCTAAGGTCGGGGGCGCTGGAAAGCATGATTTAAATTTTGATAGGTGCTCGGAAATAAACATTTTCGTGCTCGATTGCTTGCAACTTGAAAGATCACTGAGGGCGTCTTGGCAAGATCCAGTGTTTGGCCGGAGAAGATCGAGAGCCTGCTAGTTCTTGGCTGATGAGCTTCTCATGGCGTCATCGGTTTCGCCAGTAAGTACGCACCCGCTGAGCGTTGGCGGCTGTCCCAGTTTCTCGGAATATTGTCCCATATGCCCAAAGCCCCCAAAGCAAGGACTTCGGTGTTTCGAACCGTTTGTTGAAATAGTCCATCATCTAGGAAATGACTAAACTGGCACAAAGCCGGGATTGAGCGTATTGAAATTCTTCCGCGTCAGAACCGCCTCGCGATATTCCGGCACCTTGAGATCGACATCGATGAGCTCGTGGATGACGCCGCCATGCAACAGGCGTAGCACTTCGCTCAAGGCTAGCGTCGCCGCGGCGGCGCCGACGAACGGCGCGCCGATGGCCTTCCCGGCGAGCAGGGTGACGCCGCAGCGATCGAGTGCACCGCTCGCGAGCATGCCCTTGTATGCAGGCCGGTCTTCGACCTGATCGTCGGCCTGCGCACCGCGCCAGATCTGCGACGCCGGGCGGGAGGCCGGCAAGGTGTGCAGCCGGATCGCACGAAAGTCGCGATGTCCCCGGCCCAGTCCAGCTTCCACAACGAAATCGAATCCAACCTGATCGAGCGCCTGGCGGCCGGCGCCGTTGTCGAGCCCGCACAAGGCGACGGCGGGCTCATCATCCTGGCGCCGGAACGACGCGTCGAACAGCCGTTCATGAATAGCCGTCGTAAATCCCCGTCGCTCGGCCCAGGCGGCCATGGCGCGGGTCTTCTTGACGTTGATCAGCGCGGCGTCGCTCAAGATCGACGTACTTTCGGTCGAAGGCGTGATGATGTCGATGTCCTGCAGGATCAGGCTCAAGTCTTGCGGCCGGGCGAAGGGCAGCAGCCAGAGCGCCCAAAGATAGGCCTGGCCCAAATGCCCAAGGCCGATGAGCCACAACCGTGCAGGCAGAAGTGACAGGGCCGGCTCGTTTCCGGCGTCTGCAAGCCAGTCACTCGCGGGCGATGGATCCCATAGTGACAAGCCTACCATGCGTCGCCCGGCGATGCCGACATGGCCGTACACATGAAGAAAGGCTTCGTTTACGGCGAGCGCGGCGGCGAGCATCGGCGCGAGCGCCATAATGGGCGCAGGCGCGGGCGCCGCCTCGGCCGGCGCCGGAACGATCCCGCCGCGCCAACCGGCGAATACGGCACGGACATGGAAGGGCGCGCACCGCGCGGACGGCGTGCCGCCGATTTCGATCACCGGCGTGCCGACCGCCGGTTCGGCGATGCTGCCTCCAAGGGCCGCGACCGCTTCGGCCAGCGTGGCACCTAACGGAAGCGGGGCGATCAACGGCGTGTCCGGCAGAGGCCACACGCTTACGCCGCCCAGAAAGACGCGCCGCGCGAGCGCGACGGCGGTCAGGAGCGTGACTTGATGATGACGGTCACGGGCAGCGTTCTCGCCGATGCGCAGTGCAAGGCGGTATCCGGCGAAGAGCGCTTCGGCCTCGGCGATGCTCGCCGCGGCGCCGCTGTCGAGCGCGTGTTTGACCAGGCGGTGCAGCTTACCCAAAACAGCGGCTGAGAGGGTTGAGCGGATCGACCAATTGATCACTTTGGTCTCGTTGAGATCCGAATGGGAGGGCGATCGCGAAAATTGCGGTCGTATTCTCGGCGATGCCTGGCGTGGAGAGAAAACCGACTTTAGGAGACTCGTAGCCATCGTGGAATCGTGCGAGAAACTTTCTAAAGCGCCAATTTCCGTGCGTTCAGACAAGTCGGTCGCGTTGGCTGCTCGAGCTGATAGCCTAGCTGCGATGCGACGGGCATTGCAAGAGGCCGCGCAAGCTGCACGCTCGGCGTTGCAAGCCATTGTGAAACTACTTGATCTTAATCTTGCTAGCTTTGGCGACCAAGGCCTAGAGCATACCGATCTCGACACCGTCGCGGCGCGCTTTGGCACGATGGCCGCCGCGACTGGTCGGTATACGTCGTGGACTCAACTAGCGCGGCGTCGCGACGCGCTCGCCTCAGCGGGATTGTCCAAACTTGAGGAGCGGATGCGATCTGGGGAGCTAGACGGAGCTGCTGCAGCAATCGAGCTGCGCTACGCTCGTGCCGAACGCCTTTGGAAGATCGCTCTTGAGCAGAACCCCGACCTTCGTGGCATTGGCCTGGAAAGGCGCCATGATCTGGTTGACACCTTCGCGACGCTAGAGCGTCAGCAGCTCAGGGACAATGTAAGTACCATCCTAGCCGGCCACCTTGCCCAAGTGCCTCAAGGCGCCATGGGCGAAATGAAGGTTCTTCGTGGTGAGATCGGAAAAAAGCGCGGCCATATGGCACTGCGACGATTGGTCGAAAGGGCCGGCACAGCGATACAACGCATTAAGCCCGTCTTGTTGATGAGCCCAATATCCGTCGCTCAATACTTGCCACCGGGCACGATCTCGTTTGACCTTCTAGTTATCGATGAGGCTTCGCAAGTCCGCCCAGAGGATGCGCTTGGGGCGATCGCACGAGCTGCCCAAATTGTGGTTGTGGGCGACAAGAAGCAGCTTCCACCGTCTTCCTTCTTTGATCGGGTGTTGGCGGACGAAGATGATGATAAGGAAGGCGATGACGAATATGTCGGCCCGGACTTGCTGGGAGGTGCGGCAACTATCGGGAGTATGGAGAGTATCCTCACTCTTTGCGAGGCGCGCGGCCTCGCAGGTAGAATGTTGAAATGGCATTATCGATCACGCGATCCATCACTGATCGAGGTTTCGAATAGGGAGTTTTACGACAGTGATCTCGTTCTTCCGCCATCCCCTCTACAGAGGGATCCGGCCTATGGCTTGTGTTTTACCCGGGTCGATGGCGTTTACGACAAAGGTGGAAAGCGGGACAACCGCAAAGAAGGTGAGTCCATCGTTGATCGGATAGCGGAACACGCGAGAGCAAACCCATCACACTCTCTCGGTGTAGTCACGTTTTCGTTTGCACAGCGAAATCTCATCACGGAGCTTTTGGAGCTTCGTCGTCGCCAAGACTGCACGCTGGATCAATTTTTGCGTGAAGGACAATCGGAAGATGTGTTCGTCAAGAACATCGAGAACGTGCAGGGCGATGAGCGCGACGTTATTCTCGTTAGTGTTGGCTATGGCCCCGTTATCGCCGGTGGAAGGTTGAACAGCATGTCGTTCGGTCCGGTTAACGGCGAAGGCGGCGAACGACGACTCAATGTGTTGTTCACCCGAGCTCGGATACGCTGCGAGGTGTTTGCGTCGTTCGATCCCGGTGACATTGATTTGAACCGCACCTCGAGAGAAGGTCCGCGAATCCTCAAGCGCTTTCTTGATTTTGCAAAGAATGGTCGTCTGGAAGTAGACTCGCCGACGGGCCTCGATGCAGATTCGCCTTTCGAGGAAGATGTTGCTGACGTGATCCGGGGGTACGGCTTCCTCGCAGACGCGCAGGTCGGATCTGTTGGTTTCCGAATCGATCTGGGTATTCGTCACCCCGACAGGCCGGGCAGCTACATCCTCGCCGTCGAGTGTGATGGCGCGACATATCATAGCGCTCTTTGGGCCAGAGAACGAGACCGCCTACGTCAGGACGTGCTTGAACACCTGGGTTGGCGATTTCATCGCATTTGGAGTACCGACTGGTTCTATAATCGCCACTTTGAGATAGAGCGACTCCGCACGGCGCTTTCGGAAGCGCGGGATAGGTCTGACCAGGGGCCGCGGGTCGAGGGAGCAAATCAGGCGCGGTCGACCGAACCAGCCGAAGTGGAAGCTACGCCGATTTTAGTTCCCGAGGTCGTTGTTCGGCAGATGCCTCCATATCAGCGGGCGTTCTTTCGCGTCAGCACTTCGAGCGAGCCGCATGAGGCGCCCGTCTCCATGCTTGCGAATCTGGCTCGAAGGATCGTGGATGCCGAAGGACCGATCCATGTGGAAGAAATCGCTCGACGCGTCGCCTCCTGCTTCGGCAAGGAAAAGGCGGGATCGCGAATATTGACTGCGACGGAGTCGGCTTTGTCGGTCGCCCGATCGGGAAGTGCCGATCTGCTTACCGATGGAATATTCTGGTACACACGAGGTCAGTCGGATGCACCTCCGGTTCGCGATCGTTCTGCGGAAAGCGGTGTAACTCTCAAGGCTGCGTGCATCTCTATTCTGGAAATACAAGCCGCGTTCAGGATAGCCCGTGAAGATAACGCCGGGGGTGAAGACGAGGAGCTTGTCAGAACAGTGGCTCGCCTACTTGGTTTCAAGCGGGTGGGAGCGGATTTGCAGGCGCGACTAGCCGAGGGCTTAACTTGAGCGGGTCATCACATCGATGGAGCCAAGGATCAGTCGCAAGCGGAGTGTTTAGTCTGACCAACTAGGCATGCCGACAGATGGAGTCAGTCCGCAACAGATAAGCTTTGGTCGCAAACGGAGTCAGTTCTTCGACTGATAAGGTTTTAACAAAAGCTTATCAGTGTCTGTGGCCGGGTTCGATTCTCTTCACCTGCTCCAACGCCCCCAAAGATCCCAGCAAAATTCGCAAGCAATCAAGAAACATGGACTTTTGGACCATGTTGGCCGGCAAATCGCGGCCCCTTGCCAAGCCCCGGCCTAATGGCGGGTATACGGGGAAATCGCGTTACTACTCCTATGCTATAGGCTTCGCGCATTTGACCCTTGTGAATTGGTTGAGAGTATAGGACGGAAATGCAGCGATTGATCGCCTAATTCCTTCATCCACTCCACGAATCGACTAGCTTAGCGGGCGAGGATTTTGGGGGACGGTGATGAGAACGATTGCTCTACTCTTTGCTTTCATGGCAGCTCTGCCTGCGGCTCGCGCCGAGGCTCCCGTCAAAACGATATCTCCTGAGGAAGCCGTGAACCACTATGGGAAGTTGGTCACCGTGAAGAGCATTATCTCGGCGGACACGACATCAGGGCGAGGGAACAGGTTTCTGAATATGGGAGGAGCGTATCCAAACCAAGCTTTCACCGGCTGGATACCTTCCAAAAACGCGAGCGCCTTTTCCGGCGTGCCTAATGTTACAGGTAGAACCTGCGCAATCACGGGCGAGGTGCAATCCTATAAGGGGAAGCCCGAGATCGTCGTAAATTCGCCATCGCAGGTAGTGTGCGAATGAAGGGAATGGCGATCGCGGGACACTTCGTGTGAGGGGGGCCGCGCAGCACTCTGGGGTATGTAGACGTCCTGACGAGCCAGCGGTTCACAATTCCTCGTCCAGGAAAGCAGGACGCGTACCCTGCGGTAAGGAATCTGTTTGCCAAGGAATAAACCGCGGGTTTTACCGGGTGCGTTTAACACTTGACGTGCCGCACAAGTACTGCAATTTGCTATTGTTTTTTTCTTTGATGCGTTTGGGTGAGCGAAATGCGCAGAGGTCGCCGCGCCTTCGAGTTTTGTCTGATTGGCTGTCTTGGATATGCAGCCGCAAATCCGACGTGTCACGCCCAAGGGGCTCGAGACATGATCAATGTTTTCGGTGCGATTATGCAGTCCGCGATTATCGAGGCTACGCAAGCAGAGTGGCGTAAGATCGGATCAGCGAGCCAAGCGTGCGTGGATGGTACTCTTCGACAACGAGGCCTCAACCTTCAGACCCTCGTTAGCAATGGCGTAACGCCATCGGATAGCCGTATCGCAAACATTCTCGCGAGCTGCCGATCTCAGGCAGACGCGCAGCAATTTACGAACGTCGGACTTCAACCGTCCAACAATGCTGTTCAGGCTGACGCGCCTCGATCGATGCAGCCATCCAAATACCGCGTCGACAAAATCGCGCTCGGCAGCATCATCGATTTCGGATCGGCCAACTACCGAGAGTATCAGTGCAAACCAAGTGAGCAATTTTCAGGCTTTACGTGGTGCCAGAAGCAACGAAATGAACGAGCGTCGCGGGGCGAGTACCTATCGTCCTACAGTCTTTTGCATAGCCAAGATGGGCGCCTTTCATATCTAAACCGCTATCTTGAGCCGGCTTTCTTCGATCCTGGCGAAGTAAGTGGAGACATCGACCGACTAACACGCACGTTTGGGGAGCAGCCGCGAACCATCGACCTGCCTCGAAACATTTCCAATGTGACGGGCGTTATCGCGTATTGGGGTGCAGCTTCACTCGAGCCGCTGGACGCAAGCGCGATTGCTGCGTTGGCAGCCGGCCGCAGCCCGGGGGGCATCTTGATAGACTTCGTTGGCGACTTTCAGCAATCAATCCGTCAAAAGCTCCCGATCTACCGCGTCTCCGGTGGCGCGGGCTTTGTCTGGGCCGAAAGCCATGATTTCGACGGGCGCGGCCGACTACGTTTTTTTGCGATTGATGCGTCAAGCCTTTCGAGCAGCCCGACCTCAGAGGCTAGGCGGGAGCCGTCAATTGCTGCAGCGACACCGACCGATCCATGGAAAGATTGTCAGTCTTCGAATCCTGAAACGCGGCTTGCAGGCTGCACAAGGGTAATTGAAGCCAAAGGCCCTGACCGCGTCCGACTGGCCGACGCCTTCGACGGTCGATGCTCCGCCTACAATCAGACTCAGCAGTATCAGTCTGCATTAGCGGATTGCAAAGCGGCGATCGATTCGAATCCGAGGTATTCATACGCGTATGCCAACCTCGGCGCTAGCTATCTAGGCCTCAATGACACACCGAATGCTCTGACATCGCTGAACAAAGCCATTGCCCTCAAGAGCAACTTTGTATGGTCTCGTCTCAGCCGCGCTAAAGCCCGCGCTGCCGCGGGCTCAACTCAGGAGGCGCTCCAAGATTACCAATACGCCCTACTCATAGATCCCTCCAACCAAGCTGCCAAAGACGGACTGGTGAGCTTAGCGACGCCGGATACCGCGGCACAGACGTCCGAACCGTGCCTCTCGGCGCCAGTAGGCGGCAACTCGCGGGCCACAGGATCTGAGATGTCGCCAATGCGAAAGTTTGACGTGACGATCGCAGAGATATCGTCGGTCGCCCAAAGTTACCGAGAGCAATTGATGCGGTCGCAGGCCAAGGTCGATCAGCTAGCGCGGGACAAGGACGCCGCCGAACGAAAGCAACTGGCTCTCGCAGGTTCCGCAGAAGATCGCAAGAAGTTGCTCAACGATGTCCAACGAATGACGGAGGTCGCCGCGGAGGGCCAATCGAGGTTTGATGACCTTGCGCAGCGGTTGGCCGAGCAGGAAGACAAGTTGCATCGCCTCGAGGCAACTGGCGGCAATAAGCCACAAGTGAAGGAGATCCAGCAATCAATCGCAAAGTTGCGTGCGGCTCGCGCAGACGCCGAGCGAGAGCTCCTTCGGAAAATTGGTGATCGCGATGAAGCGGTTTCGAACGCTCAGCGACGAGCTGCGGAGATGGCCGCGCCGTTGGCCGGCATCAAAAAGATTGACGTCGCCAAGGACGATGCTGAAAGCTGTGTAAGACAGATCAAAGCTGGAATTGACGCCTTGGACCAAAAGGCTGACGACCTTAGGCAGAAGGAGCGGGCGCAAGCCGCTGCAGCATTGCGCCTCGACGCCGAGCATCTAATCGCCGATCTGACTGAATTCGCGCAGAGGAATGCCAGCCTTGTTCCGCTCGAGATTGGACCGCTAGTGGCCACACTGAAGGGCGTTTTGATTGGTCGCGACGATGACAAGATATCGAATGCGTTTAGTAGCCTTCAAAAGCGCCTCGACGAGGTTCCGGAATTTAAGCGGTATAGAACATCCAGGGAAGAAGCTAGACAGCAGGCCGCCAAGTCCGAGCTAGATCAACTTCAAGACACCGCTCGGACAATATCGGAGTTCATCGCGAGCTACGTGCGGGCAAACATCACTTCGGATGCAGTTCAGGATTTGCTCAAAGTGCGCGCGAACATTCTTGATGTGCTCGCGGTACCCGACGCTGAGGCGTTGAAGACCGCAATCCCGCAAGCCGAGAAGGACATCGAGCGTCTTCACGCCGAAACGGCGTATCACGACTACCGTGGAAAACATCCGATACAAAGTCGCAAGAACCTGCCTGCGTCGACGGACCGCAATCGCTATCTTGTCGAGGGGCCCCTCGATGAGACGCTCGTACTCGTCAACGAAAGTGGTCGCGCAGGAGTCGTTCGCAACCTGCGGGGCGATCTTGTGTTTGACGGTGGCAAGGCAGCGATGTGCTTTGCGCACGACAACAATCTGGATGCTTTCGCCATCTCAGAACTTAAGGGGAAGATTGCTGAACGCGGTGCGCGAACGATTAACCTGCTTGCTGGAGTTTGCCAGCCGGCGGACCTCGACAGGTACGATCTCGTCGGGGTCAACCGAGGCCTCCTGGCTACGGTCTCTCCCGTAACCGCTGCGTCGATCCTCGCTGCAGCTGATAGAGGCGATCTTACCCTGCTCACAAGTGTTAGCGAACGCGAGCTTCAAGTCGCTCGAAACGGGGATGGCATTAAGAGCTTGCAACTCGAGAATGATCTCTTGAAGAAAGCTATTGACGGCTTTGGTGTCGTGATTGTGAAAAATAGCACTTCTGTTGTTTGTCAAACGGTAACAAATCAGCAGAAGGCTCACGAATCGTTGCTGTCACACAACGCCGACCGACTTCAGTTGGAGTTTGGCGCGCCAGCCTCAACTATTTCGACCTCGATCGACAGTGCATTTGTGGCTGCGAAAAGAGGGCAGTGCGGTGCGATTTATGGGGTAGCGAAAGACCTGCGTGAGTTGATCGCGAGCCTGCAACGAGACAAGCTTAGCTATCATGTCGTCCCGATCTGGTTTTCGGCAAAAGACGTTGACGTTGAACAGGTGAAAATTACGGATCGCTTGGCCAGCGAGATGCGCGCGCAAGAGGCGTTAGAGCAAAAGAAGCGCGATGATAAGGTGCGCCACGAAGCCGAAAGGAAGCAAACTGACGCGGAAAGAACCGAGCGTGAGGCGCAACTGAGGCAACAAAATGGATCTCTCGCTCGCGGCATGTCCGACTCCATCCTCTCCAGGATAAAGACATTTACGTCGGGAGTCGGCGATGGAATGCGAGTCGCGCAAGAGTGGCCTAGCTTGGCGAAGTGGTTTGGTGATCAGAGACAGCAAGATTGGGAACTTGAGTCCGTGAGTGGGGATCTCCTGGACTATGGTGTCGTTGAATGGAAGAACCGAGTGCTGGAGGCGGGGTTTGTCGCTGTGAGATTCAAGATGAAGCAGCGGGCGCTGGGAGAGTACCAGGAGAAGTGCTTCTCTGTCGGCTATACAGCCGACCGTGAGTTTGATGTGGAGCGCGATCCGATAGCAGTCCCTTGCGAGGACGAGAGCTCTGTGAGTAGGTATAAGATTACACACAGTTTCACGAGCAAATGGTTTGCACACTAAGGCTGCAGGAAACGAGCGGACAATTAACCGCGGAGCCAGTTGGCGACTGATAAGGTTTGGTCGCAAAGCTTATCAGTTGCCCTTTGGGCAGGTTTTCACGCGAGCATGGCTTTTGCCCCGTAGGCGACAAGCGGCGGTTGGTCGGTCCATGGGCCTAGGGTCAGGAGTCTTCTCTGCCTTGCAATAGTTGATGGCTGCGTCCGTCCGCCCCGAGGGGCTCGGCGGGTAAAAGCTGACCGCGCAGCTTCAAGTGAGCTAAATCTAAGAACACCCACAACTCGCAAACGCGACTGTTGTCCTAGCGCGGCAAGCGGCCAGAGCGAAGCGCCTCCGACCGCGAAGATGAACTCCCGCCGCCTCATTCGATCACCTCGTCACAGTGCCCGTGATGCGAGTCAGACCGTTGCTAACATCGCATGTATTGAAACTGACAAAGCGATTGGAGACAAGGACCCTTACGGCGGCTTAGGGGTCAAGAGCGCCGGTTGAGGACCGTGGTAGACGATCCCGTTTCACCCGTGATAATGGACTTCAGCGAGCCACCGAGCGACTTCACCTTCGGGCACATAGCCGGACTCATACGTCGCAGCAAGAAAGCTCTATCCCATCACCTCGTCTGCGCGAGCTAGCAACGCGGGCGACAGTTGCAGGCCGAATTGCCGTGCAGCTGTTTGGTTCACGACCAATTCAAATTCGGTGGGGGCTTGAACAGGAAGTTCGGCAGGGTTGGCACCACGCAAGATCCGATCGACATAGGTTTTTGCGCCTGCGATAATCTTTCCGATTTTCACCCCGTACGAGATGAGGTCGCCCGTCTCGCAGAAGGCGCGAAGCGGGTAGATCGCCGGCAGCCTGCACTGCGCAACCAGCGCAGTAATCTGAACACGTCGGACAAAGTGATCGCATCCGGCAGAAAAATGAGCCCACTATTGGGCTTATCCTTGAGCGAGTGGATAAGACGATCAATGTCCGAACTATCGCCGCTCGGTGTCTCAATCGAGACAATCCCTTCTCTGTTCGCGACTTCATCAATCGACTTGCGAAACGCTGAGGGACTGTTGCCCGGTTCAGGATTATAAACGATCCCTATTTGCTCGACATTTCCTTGATCAGCTCGACCCATTTACCGCCGAGGGACGGTTCAAATGGCGTAAAGCCAGTCACGTTGCCCCCGGGCCTCGAGAAGCTCTCGACGTAATGCATTCCGACCGGATCGCTGACCATCGCGAAAACAGTCAGAATTTTAGAATGTTCGGCGTGCAGTGCAGCCATAGATGCGTTGCCCACCGCGAACAGAACATCAGGCTCGCAAAGCGAGAAGCTCCCGGACATATGCCTCTGAGAGATTGGGTATCGCCACGAGTTGTTCGATATGCGATCTGAAGGTTTTGGCCGAGTATCCACCCCTTCTCTCTGAGAGGTGTTTCGAGAAAGCTAGCTACAGATGGCTCGGCAATGAGAGCCCCCACACGACGCAGACGGTCTTGAGCGCTCGCGCGGCCGACGCTGGCGAGCGTCGCAAGACCGAGAATGAGCTCCGTCGCCGTATGGGCAGCTAGCCTCCAGATGGCGGCAATCTATCGCGCCGTAGAGAAAATGCGAAAAACTCAACGTGAGCAAATCCATTCCGCTATGCCGCCTTGAACGGACCTCAATGAGGCGTGCCGCCACTTCGCTGAAGGGCACAGGAGCAGTCATCACCCCGAGTTCTCAGCCTGGGCGGCAGCTTTTCCGCAAGCCAGCGAAGCCAACACACGTCGCAGGTCTGCACATCGCCGAAGATCGAATAGAAGTTGGCGAGCGCCGCATTGTGCTCGGCATCTGTCCAGGTCGCCAGAACGTCGGGCACCATGATGACCTTGAAGTTGAGCATCATGGCATCACGCGCCGTAGCGTCGGGGCACACATTGGTGGCCGTGCCGCCGATCGATGGCATCACATTCACTGAAGTTCTGGTCCCGTCGGCGCTTCAGCGGAGGACTGCTCTTTCCGCTCTGCCTCCCATCTCTCTAGTCGGAGCATGCGAAGGTCCACAAATAGCCGAATGCCCTTTGAAGGCGGCTCAGCGGCACGCAGTGGTCGTCCGATATTCCACGAGCCCGCACCTCCTCGTTCTGAGATTGCAGATCGATCAGGCGCTTGACGGGAGGCTCATCTTTCTCGATGCGAAGTCGTTCAGAGCGGGCCTTCTTCAGGTTTTGAGGCGCTGGCTCCCAACTGGCGATCTTCGAACTCAGATCAGTGAACCGTCGTGCAAGCGCTTCGTGGGACCGCGCCTTCCTGTTGAAACGGAACACCTGATCGAACGTAGCTTTCCGTGCCCGCGCCTCCCGAGATCAGTGAAAAGAAACTAGCTGTCCCGGTTAGCGCCGTTGCTACTCTGGTTAGATTATAACAGGCATCGTAGAATGCCTGCATGTGGACAACAAAGATCCACCCGTAAATTCCTGGCGACGACTGTCGAGCAGGCGCCGACCGACGAGTGCCGCAAAGATCTCGCCAAGCTCGTTCGTCACGTCGATCTTGTTCGGCCAGGGAGCCCCAGATCTCGTTGCGCGGGGGATGCCCATCACGGCCGGCGAAGGAGCGGCGCAAGCCGATCGCCGTCGCCGCGACGCCGGAGATCTTGCGATACCTTGCGCCGTCCGATCGCGCCTTGAACGTGCTTGACGAGGCGTTGCTCAAATGTTTGGCATGAACGGTCTAAGGCATCCGCCCAAACGGACGGGGGCTTCGTAAGCGGCCAATCCCGTGCGATCGTCGGTTTCGACGAATAAGCCGCACATCGTGGCTTCACCGGACGCCGGCTCAAAGCGTCCCGTGCCGATTCCGGTGGTGAAGCGCCGCAGCGGTTCTGCCGCCGCCATGCCGACGATCGAATTGTAGTCGCCGGTCATCCCGACGTCGGTTATGAAAGCCGTCCCGCCGGGAAGGATCCTGTCGTCGGCGCTCGGCGTGTGCGTATGGGTGCCGACGACCAGACTGGCACGACCGTCGCAGAAATGGCCGGCGGCGTGCTTTTCGCCGGTCGCCTCGCAATGGAAGTCGACGACGATCGCCGCGACATCCTGGACCAAGCGATGGGCGTTGAATTCGGCGTTGATTCGGCTGAATGGATCCTCGACCGGATCCATAAAGAGCCGCCCGAGCGCATTGATCACGAGTGCCCGCTGTCCGTTCTTCGCTTGGACAACGAGCGACCCGCGTCCCGGCGCGCCTTCGAGATAGTTGATGGGCCGGACGAGTCGGAAACTGTCAGAAATGAAAAGCAAAGCTTCCTTGCGGTTCCAGGAATGGTTGCCCAAAGTGACGACATCCGCGCCGGCCGCCAGCATTTCTTCGTAGACCGGTGCGGTTATGCCGAAGCCTTGATCGGCGGCGTTCTCGCCGTTGACGATGCACAGGTCCACTTTCAGCCGGGCGATGCACTCCGGAAGATGCGTTCGGACGGCCTCGCGGCCGGATCGTCCGACCACATCTCCTATGAAGAGAATGCGCAATCTTAGTCTCCCATATGCCGCCAATCGAGCAGCGCCTGACCCCGTCGAAGCGCGCGCTCGTTGACGAAAGCGCCGAACGGTACCAGCGCGGCGACCGCCATGCGAGCCACTTCGCCGCGCGCGAAGGTACGCCGGAGACGGTCCGGATGAGCATAGCTACATAGAGTAGGAAGGCGGCGCCGTGAATTGGACCCATGACGGCGGTCTCCATCGGCCAGGAGAGAATTGCAGCTCGCTGAGGGGCGGTAGGCGACCCAGCCAGTTTTTGCGAACTCACTGATGGCTAGAGATAGGTTCGTCAGCAGAACGCCGGATGCGGTGAGCAATAGGCTGATTGAATTCATGGAAAGCCTGGGAGCATTGACTGTGTCGATTGCTCACGAAGTAAATCAGCCACTCGCCTCGATTATGACAAACGGCGAGACCGGCCTTCGGTGCGTGACGAGCCAAATCTGGCAAAGGTCGAGAACCTTCTACGGGCGGTTCTCCAGCGCGTGTCTTGACCATCTTGCTATCCGGCCGCCGGTTAGAGGCGCCATGGCTCATACCTTGAGATGAGCGATATCCCCTGAGGGTTGGATGGGCGGGCCGTCGAACCGTCGGCACAATCATGCTGCCTTCCCACGGAGGGCGGATGTCTATTGTGTCATTGCTGAAAACGGACAACACGCCCGCAACTGCCAACAGGCCTGTGTGCTGTATCGATGCAGTGTCTCACAGGCTGCCGAAAAGTCTAGTCTGTAAGATACCACGTAGCCACAAGGGAGTAGGTTCTTACCCTAGCTTCACTCCCTGGGATACCGAGAAAGACACTTACACCGTTCAATTTGACTCAAGGCATCGCGAGAGGTCGCGGCTCAACTCAAATGTTGCGCGGATCTGCAAATCGCGCTTACAGCCTTGCGTGCGAGCTCCTTCAGCTCTCCGCGGCGAGCCCCGGAGCGAGCCCGGATGGCGATGCTGTGCATTGTCGCTGACGCGAGGATCGCAAGCGCGGCGGGATCGGCATCGGACTTCAGCTCACCTTTCTCTTGTGCGGACTGGAACCGAGCTTCGAAATAGACATCGATCATATGAAGTCCCTTCGCGATGTTGCTTCGGATCGCGGGATCTTCGGTGGCTTCGACCACCGCAGTCCCAATCACAAAGCATCCGCGCGCGCTTCCTTTACCGGAAAAATAGATGGACAGCGCCGCGTCGTAGGCAAGCATTAAAGCCTCGTCCAACGGGCGATCCGTTAGAGCATCCCGTGCGGCAGCCAAACTGATCTCCCAGTAATGCGAAAGGGCTTCCAGACTTCGGGATCATGAACTTGCCGGGAGGCGGTCGCGCCTCGAAAACTGCGACGCAGCACATCAGTGCGCTGGATCACTTCGAACGACCCCGCGGACGGCCTTCCAACCATGCTGGTGCCGGGATACGTGTCTTGCGCTCCTGCCGATCTAAGGCGACAGCAGGTCGTCGGGCGTGCTCACCATTGCAGTGCAAAAAGAACTGCCGCGCGGAGAACAGTCGAAGCGCTGATCCAATCTCCGGGCGGACAGGTCTTCACCCATGCTGCGCTCTCTGACTTGTCGGACGCTTTTGAAGAGCGGGCCCGGTTTCGGGCCCATAGTCTCAGCGACCTGAGCGGCAGGTCGTTCGGCTACACGCCACTTTATGAAAAATGAACAAAGCCGGGTTGCGACACGTCACGTGCCACGGGCAGCGAGCCCCATCTAACACGGATAAAGGGCTTGCCGCTTTTTCCCGGTCTGCTGTAGAATCTTCTTCGTGTGAGGATTTCGAGGGAATAGCCTCCGTTCAGTTCCAGATTTCGCAAATTCATTTGAAACATTCTGTGGGGGACATTGCGATGGCTAAGCCTTCCGTTTCCCGTGAGGCCTTTCGTGGGTTGTTCGCCTTTTATGCGGCCAAGGCCCACC
>Ga0099823_1002601_pt1 | contig 16408 bp, 11 predicted proteins | sample CowpearedBW_FD_76831 | JGI IMG/M metagenome (GOLD analysis project Ga0099823, IMG submission 76831) | Root nodule microbial communities of legume samples collected from California, USA - Cow pea red BW | ecosystem: Host-associated > Plants > Roots > Nodule | place: USA: California | collected...
ATATATATATATATATATATATATATATATATATATATACACTTATCTTGTTTATTTTATTGGCTAGTACTCTTAGTTCTTAGACATGCCAAATATTTTATTCAAAAAACTAGAGTATAAAAGCTATTGTTGTTAGGTATTCATGTATTATTTTTTAAGTGGGTGACAATTTTTTCTATGAAGTAATCTTAATGTGAGTTAAATAATTATTTTGGGTTGTCTCTTTCCATCATTTTGCCTCATTTAAATAACTTATTTTCATCTCAATAATTATTCCTTAGATAAGCATTTTGTCGATTTGTCTATAGTTATTATTGGGTGTATGAATCCAATGAGTTTGATTCATCAAATGTTTCTTTTTCTTATTGCAACTTTTTGGAATTCATTCATATAAAATAACTTCATATGCTAAATGAAACATGTCAAATTTAGAGCCACCAACATTCATATTCCTCTTATATTTTTTTTAAGATGATATGCGTTACATGAAAACCAATAATTTAGTGTTGTTTGTCACTTTAAATTTTAATAAACTTTTAAATTATTTTTATTTAGCTTGCAAATTGAGTTCAACACCAAAATCAGTATCTGCCTTTAGCAATTTTTTTTCTTTCTGAAACATCACCTAAAATCAAGCTTTTATAGCCACCAAATCAATCAACCACCAAATAATGAAAAAATAATAATAATTCAAAAATATTTATTCTTTAATGTTGATTTAAATGGAGCAACAACAAAAAGAGGACATATTAATAAAAGGACAACAACAATTAAAATAAACTAAACAGAAAATAAAAGGAGAGGGAGAGAAGAATAAATAGAGAAAAAGACAGGGATGATCAGTTTCCTTACAAAATGATTTTGTGAAAATTTTTATAAAAATTCCAAAAACATCTTTTCTAACAATGTTCTTAAAAAAAAATAAAAACTAAAGCAAATATAGAACACGTTGTTTTAGTATATGTATTTATATTTATATAGACATATAGTTATAAGAAGTTAAGATACATATTCGTTAAAAACACTATATCTGGTATTTATTTAGTTTAATTTCTAAATTGAAAAAAAAAAAATATAGCTGCATGTTTCCTTCTCTCATAAATAAGCATTTGAGAGAATTAACGCATGACAGAGCTTTGAAATGCATTTAATTAATTAGTTTTTACGAGCCGAGTTTTATTTTTTTCTTCAAATTATGGTTATTAAATTCAGATTTCGTTTCCATGCATAACTTGTACATGATTTTGGAATTTCTAATTTTAATTATTTATATTTAAGTTTCGTAGCTTTTAATTATTCAAGTTAAGCCTCTCCCGCTTGATTAAAAGTTCATAAAATAATTAATAAATTTGTAGCAGTAGTGTATTATATTTTTGGTTAAGAAAAAAATTATAAAGAAAAACATAAATATTTAAATAAAAAAACTAAAATCTGTTACATTTTTTTATTATCAATGCCTTGATTAACGTAATTAAGTTTAAGTGCGGCACAACATATTTCTCAAATAGCATATATTCTGTACCGAAAGGAAATTATTTAAGAGGATTATTTTTAACTATTTTTATCAATAATTTTTTTATTAAACTTCGTTTGATATACTAGGTTGATACTTTTAGGATGTTTTTTGTAAAAGAAATTTTTACGTAATCAGAAATTATAACTAACGAGAATCACAAGTCCAAGAAACTTTTCAAATATTTGTTCGTTTTCTATAAAGTAAACTACTAAAATATATTAGGTTGTTCAGTAGTATTTATTAAAATAGTTGTATAAGTTTTTTTCGAAATTAAAGAATAATATGTTATTTTTATCAGAAAAATATGTTATTACCATATTGAGTAATTAAAATTATTCATCATATCTAATATATTTTAAGTGCGTATTATCTTTCAATTTAATTGTTTTTACAAAAATTTAAACTTAAAACTTAACTTGGAAAGTTCAAGTGAATTTCATTCGGACAAGTGAGATTTGTTATACAAAAAAGAACAGGATAAAACATGAAAAGTAAGAAAAAAAATTCGTGAAAAAGAATAGTTTTACTGTCTTGTAATAATTTCACTTTACGAGGATAAAACTGTCCTTCACAAAATGAAATACTTCTCCTATTTTATTTTTCTAAACTGGTTTTCCATTAAAAAGGTATGTGTAGTCTGACAAAAAAAATTCACAATAAATCAGGGAAAAAAATGAAAATTAAATTTTGTGGTTAAGTGAAAACTTTAGAATAAAAAATGAAGATGAATAATAATATTATTATTATAATTGATAGTTTTATATAAAAATAAATAAAAAAAATGGAAGGGGGTTTTGTTACAGTTAACAAGGGTCCCACATGACACCTCTCTTACTAATGCCACCTTCTCTACCGCCTTAATTATAGCTTTCTTTTTCCCTCATTTTCTTCCTTTTATACCAACTCTATCTATTTTCCTTCTCCACCTCTCTTCTCCGGCGACTCTCGCCGGAATCTCAACCGGAAACCCGCCGGAAAAATACTACTTCCCATCTTCCAAAACCACCCTCTTCACCATTATCGTTCCAACTAACACAGAGCTCACAGCACTCTTTTACACAGTTTTTTCTCTTGTTTTTTGTCGCTACTCATTCACCTCTGCAATGCATTCGGAACCTGTGAATATTTAAATTCAAAAATTTTCTTCTGGGTATTCTCCAATGTCCATGCCCGTGGTTTTTACTTGCATGATCTTGAAGGTAGTTTAGTGGTAATACCAGCTGTCATTGTTGTGTGAAAGTCACAATGCTAGCAATCTTTTAATGATAATGATTCTGAAAATTGAATGTGGTTTTATGGTTTCAAGGCGTCACTTGCTGATGTGAGTTAATTGGGAGATTTTCCTTGTTTGTGGGGTATGGGGGGTTTATTATTTCCCTTTTGGTTTCTTATGTTAATTACTAGTCTAAGGTCAATGGTTTTCGTTTAATTAGCATTTAATTTTTGGCTGAAAGATCCAAACGAACTTCAAGCCTCTAAAACATTGGTTTTGGCCTTGATTGATTGCATTTATTAGCACCCCTAAATTCATGATTTTTTTTTTTCTCTTTCTCATCCTTCTGATTGTTTTTTAAGGCCCTAGATTGAAGAGCGAGGAGTTAACCTCACGCCACCGATTGGGGTGCAAGCAGAAAGTGAAGAACATAAAAAGGCAATGATGTTGAGGTGGACAAGGGTTTCTGATGGAAAAGGTGATCACTGTGACAGTGAGGAGATGGAGATGGGGTTCAATGTTTTGAGCGGTGATGAAATTGTCAAGTCCAAAAGGTTGATTGTGAGACCTCGGATCAAGGTGTGGATGGCCCGTGCCATCACTACAGTGATACTTTGGACTTGTGTGGTTCAACTAATGGCAATTGGGGAGTTGTGGGGACCAAGGTTGTTGAAGGGCATGCCTCATTGTTTCAGCCACCAAGATGAATCTCCAGCAATTGCACAGGCTTTTGTTCCGGCCAAGGTTGTGTTTCCACCCAAAAGTAAGTGCTTGTTTTGTCACATAAATTGATCTTTAAGGTTTTGCGATCTCAGTTTCGGAGTTGGTATTGCCGGAAAATGCAGTATACAAGGCCGATGCGACTGCATTTGTGATGACGATGTGGTCGCAGACAACCCAAAAGTTGCGGCTGCGAACTGTTTTTCAAAAAAATCATGTTAAGGATTTCTTTAAGAATAGGAAATTCCTTATTAGATGGTCTGTGATTTTTGTTCAAAGAATGGTGACTTTCTTAAGCTTTGTATATATGTATCTGCTAAATAATTGTATGACTGGTTATGACTGAGGGAGGAATACGATGGTTCTGTTTTATCAGGGATTCATAAGAATAATGGTTATCTTATGGTTTCGTGCAATGGAGGACTCAACCAAATGCGAGCAGCTGTGAGTGCCAGTGCTTTATTACATTCACTGCCGGCATCAACTTGCAAATTCTTATTCTGTCTTTCTCAAAATTTTGTTTGTTCTTGCACAGATATGTGACATGGTTGCTATAGCAAGACATTTAAATGTTACTCTCATAGTTCCGGAGCTGGATAAAACATCTTTCTGGGCTGATCCAAGGTTTTCACTTTTCCTATTGCTACAGTCATGATTTTAGTTCAGAATAGTGTTTATTTCCATGGTTGTCATCTTGATTTCTTAATTGAAATGTTGTCCTGATTTCTGTTCCCTTGATGTGGCAGTGAGTTCCAAGACATATTTGATGTAGATAATTTCATTGGATCCTTAAGAGATGAGGTTAGAATATTAAAGCAACTACCACCTAGGCTCAAGAGAAGAGTTGAACATGGACTATTCTACTCATTGCCGCCAGTTAGCTGGTCTAATATATCATACTATGAAAAGCAGGTACTTACTTAGTTAACATGACTTCTTTTCTTTATCAGATTTTTGGTTACTTGAATTCAGCTGACTTTTCTACTTGCTTATCGCAGATCCTTCCTCTGATACTGAAACACAAGGTTGTGCATCTAAACAGAACTGATGCTCGACTTGCCAATAATGGACTACCTTTGGAGACTCAAAGGCTGCGATGTCGTGTAAATTTTGATGCTTTGAGGTTTACTTCCCAGATAGAGGAACTTGGTAGGAAGATAGTAAAAATTTTGAGGCAAAAAGGACCCTTCCTTGTGCTTCACCTTAGATATGAGATGGACATGTTGGCCTTCTCTGGCTGTACGCATGGATGCGACAGCAGGGAAGTGGAGGAACTCACAAGAATGAGGTATGCTAAATCTTGAACTAATGTGTCAGTTTCACAGTGCAATTTTGCTTCTCAAATTCAATATAATATTGGAAAGTTGCATTTGCATTTTGCAGATATGCTTATCCCTGGTGGAAGGAGAAAGTTATTAATTCTGATCTTAAGAGACAAGATGGTCTATGCCCTTTGACACCCGAAGAGACTACGCTGGTATTGAAAGCTTTAGGCATTGATCAAAGTATTCAGATTTATATTGCTGCTGGAGAAATATATGGTGGAGGGAGAAGGATGGCAAGTTTACATGCAGCTTTTCCGAATGTGGTCAGTAGAAAGAAACAAAATCATATTTCTATGTTTATATGTTGTTTTGTAACCTTTGTGTGCTTTAACTGCAACAGGTGAGGAAGGAAACTCTGCTAGAACCTTCAGATTTGATGTATTTTCAAAACCACTCATCACAAATGGCTGCATTGGATTACCTTGTGTCTCTAGAGAGTGATATATTCATTCCAACCTATGATGGGAACATGGCTAAGGTTGTGGAAGGACACCGAAGGTATTACTTACTATAATGCCAGATGTTTTACCATGAGTCATCTTCTGTGATCTCATCCTTGAATGAACAACTTAGCAAGCATTACAATCTTACTGGCAGATTATTATTTTTTCTATGATACATTATCTGAGCCATTCAGTGCACTTGCAAACCAAGTCTTTTTCTTCATCTAGGTTTTGTTATTGGTGGCAAAACTATTCTGATGAGAATGCTTGATACCATATGCTCTGATACTGATTTTATTCTCCTTTTACTGATATAATGCTTCTTGCTCTTCAGATTTTTAGGCTTCAAAAGGACTATATTACTTGATAGAAAGCATTTGGTGCAACTCATAGATCGATACACCAATGGGTCACTATGCTGGGATGAGTTTTCCATTATGGTGAAGAAAACTCATGCCAATAGGATGGGAAACCCCAAAAGAAGAGTTATCATCCCAGACAGACCCAAAGAAGAAGACTACTTTTATTCCAATCCACAGGAGTGTTTCCAATTCCAAGATGAAGCATTGAGCAGCACATGATCCTATCTCATCTAACACGTGCCTCCTCTAAACAGTTTCTTCCATCAGAAGACAATGCTAATTGGTATTTATTTCAGGGGGAGGACCCTGATTCTGTACATGAATTAGGATCTCAATGAAAACAAGGAACCGTGTGGTGGCTATTCCTCACTGAAATCATTTAGATAAAATTGGAAAATTTTTCACTTTTTGAGGAACAGGTTCTTGTGTAAAGCAACAGCAAAGAGGAGTTGTATCTTCTATACTGTAAAGAAGAGCAAAAGATATGTAGAGTACTTTTACTATTAACTTTTGTCTTTTTTTCTAAGTTCAAAGATAGATCTTCACCAAATACTTATAGTTGAGCGTTGAAATAAATAGAAGATGTGAAAGAACAACGCTGAAGTCTCTTGGAACCTTCTTGTCTACTAAGATATTGTATTTGCTTTTTGCTGCATATGATAATTGTCTGTGATTATGTTTGTGGACCAAAGTAAGATTAAGTGGGAAGACTCTAAGATGGGGTGGTAAGACTCAAAAATAGTTGGTTGAAGGTTATTGGTGGGCCAATAATGATGATTAGCATTATAGTAAACATTTGTATAATTTTAGGAATAGCAGCTACTTTTGTGGTTTAGGCAGGACTAGAACAACCAACTTCAAGCACTTCTCAGTGGAGACTCATGGTGGAGGACTGCACTATATTTCATATGGTGTTTACAAAGTTAGCAACTCATTTTATGCATAAAAAATAAAGATATTTTATTTTAAAATCAATTAACATTAGATGAAACAATGAAAATAGAAGTTATTCGGAATCCAAGTTTAAACTTTTACATTTTGTACAATGAGAAAATTGAATCCAAGTTTATTTTATTGTCTACCATGAACTCTATAGAAACAAGATATAAGAAAAAAAAAATCATAAATTGTATTATCCGAAGATTTGAGTTGAACAAGATATAAAAAGAAAAAAGATTGTATTGTCTTGAGTTGAAAAAAAAAAACTATGGTCTCTTATATAAACCTAACAACTCATTATTGTCAAAATTTGACTATAGCTTTAGTTAAAGTAATCTACAAGAGACTTGAAAAAAAGTTAAATCAAGTATTAATTAAGTAGTATAAATATATTATTTATAAAAAGTAAAACCTGTATTTAGAGTTATTGTGAACAATTGTAATGTTGGAAGAGAGAATTAAGAGAAGACGGTTACAATCAAAATTTAATGTAAGAGTTTTAAGTAATTAGGGTAATCAATTTTAAGGTATTTATTAGGATGCTTTTTCTTAACCAATTAATCTTTTTGACTTTTTCTTTGTTTTACATTAAATTTATTTCTCCTTCTTGTACAATTCTTTCAAAGTTCTATATCTCATTTATATGTTTAACTCATAAACAAATTCCTCGAATTTCTCTTATATTTTATTCCATGAATTAAAATCAAAAGAATAAGGGGTTAAATTTGATGTTAAATTATTAATCTTCCATTAATATAAACCCACAAAAGGTAATAGTCCTTTGATGATATGAAATTATGAATCACCCCAATCATCATGTCTCAACAATTGATGGAGATAATAGACCTCATCCGAATTTCATGTTATACCTACCAAGAAGAACATTTCATATTAATATACAATATAATTATTAACTTCAATCACATCTTTTGACACACATTTAGTAATATTTTGGATCGGATAAGCAATAAATTTAATTATTAATTTTTATCAATTATGTAATTTTTAATTATTAATGAAATCTTTTCATTTGCAATGGTGAAATTAATTTGTAATTTTGAAGTGTAAAATTTAAGTTATAAGCAAGTGATGCTATATATGAGGTCATTTAGGAGTCTCAAATAGGTTGGTGGGTTGTGAATGATCTTAGTTAACTTAATAAAAAGAAAAATTCAAAACCTTTAATAATTTTTTTTTTCCATTTTCATTTGAAGTGTTGGTTGACCTTTACACCTCGCGTGTTCATATATTTATTCGGTGGCTGAAATTTTATATTATAATTATCTCAAATCTGAAGTGGGATTTTACCCAATTATAACACCCCCAATGGATTACTTTATGCTTACACTTTAAGATTCATTCCTATTTATTAAATTAATAATCACATATACGAGGATGTAGTTTTTTAATTCCAACAAAGATTTAAAATTAGAAAGAGGTAGCCATGTTTAATTTTTGAAGTTGTAGATTTACATTAGAGGGTTGTTGTTGTATTTATTTATAAGATAAGAAATAATGTGATGTAGTGATGTGGTCCAGCACAGTGATTGTCTGTATTGGAGCAGTTACAAGACACAGAGACAGCAAGATGCCGTTTAAGATAAAGGAAGCAGCTGAGTTCAAAAGGAACATCGCTACTATTCTTTGGTCTTTCTCTTTACCTATTTGGAGCCATTCTCTGACAAATCTCAAATCTGCATGCAAACAAATGCTCATTATTTCTTTTTCAATAGTTTTATATTGATTAGGAGCGGAGAATAAGAACAACTTCAATATTTTTTTCTTTCTTTTAATTTTCTGATATATAATAGAGTTTTGAACTCTATATTGAAAAATACTTCCGAAATACAAACATATACTTGAAGTAGAAACCATCATCAAAACTATTTTATGAGCAATCAATAAAAAATTAAGTGATAAAATTGATAACCATATAAAAATGAAGACTCATAGATTCATGTATGTTAGACTCATGTTTTAATGGGTGTGAAGGATCACCTTTCACATGTAAGTCAAACTCATATAATGATAATTTATATTTGATGTTGGTGATGTAATATATTTTTAATAGTTGCATAAGTGTGATAAATTTGGTGTAGTTGACATCAATTATTACTGTTGGTTTTTTTTAATAAACTTAAATGTATTAGCCGTTGTGGGTAATTAGTTGTCGTGAGAAACTAACCGTTGTGAGTGGTTAATGCACTAGCCATTAGAGTCTAGTTAGTTAATGAGTTAGTCATTTATATCTGTTTATAGTTGTTTTGAGTACAATGGTCAGGAAATTAGAGTCTATAAATTGTATTGTGTATTGTATAAATGAACAACAACAAGAGGTGAATAAAGTTTTATTCACAAGTGAGGTTTATTGTCTACAATTACGTGATAAAGGACAAGTGGGTGAAATCACAAACAAATTGTGATATTTACGTTACAACACTCTTAAAATAAATAAAAAAGGTTGTATTTTGCCTATTAGTGTTAACTATCACTTTTGGTCTTATCACTTGATTCAATAATTGGTATCATTGTAAATATTACAAGTTCGATTTTCAGTGCAGAACAATTAGTGAGAGAAAAATTGTTACATGTGATTCCACTTGTCTTATAACAAAGGTCATACTAGTCAAAGTGACATAATCACATAATTTGGATTACTATACTATTAAATATTAAATAGGAGTTACAAGTTTATTATCGGTTATAATTTGCGACCAATATTCATAAGACAGAACCTTGATTAAGAAACAATATATGAAAAATTATTTCTAATATTAAATCTAATTAAATTCACTCAATATATTAGTATTTGGAATAAGGTTTAAATACCTTTTTCGTCCTCATTTTCGTAGTGTTTGTTGCAGATGATCCTCATTTTGACACAATGTTTAAAATGGTCCTCATTTTCGCAATTCGTGTTTTATTTGGTCCTTTTATGTGACGTCATTTAAATTAGTAACGGAGCACTATACAAGTGATATTGTTTGTATTACGTTGCATTGGAGTGTGTTACGTGTACCTGTACAGTGCTTCGTTACTGATTTAAACGGCGTCACAGAAAATGACCAAATAAAACAGGAATTGCGAAAATGATGATCATTTTAAACATTCGGTACAAATGAGAATCATTTTAAACATTCGGTATAAATGAGGACCATTTTAAACATTCTGTTAAAATGAGGACCATCCGCAACAAACTCTACGAGAGAATGAGGACGAATATATTTAATCCTTGGAATAATGTTTAATATGTTGATTGTTTATGTCATATGGCTTCGTGTAAGAATATTTATCAATACTCGAGGAATCAATATTGCCTTATAAACATATAATTGCTATATGAAAACTTTATCTTCATATATAAACAAACCCACAAATAACAAAATTAAGTTATTTCAATCTCATATTTGCAAATCATTTAGTTAGACTTACTTATTTTTATTTTCTGCAAACACTGTTTATAAACATATAAAGTACAAATAACTGTTAAATAAAGAATTTACAATTAACAGAAACTTACAAGAATTTCATGGGATACACTACTATTTTTCTTACCTTTCAAAAATTATAACACAACCTTGATACCTTTGCCAAACAAAAATATTATTTACTTTAAAATCTCATTACAAACTTGAACTTTAATGGTATGTTAGAACTAATTTACTCTAATATTTTTCTTATTTAATTTGGCGTAGAACCGGGATTGTTTTCCTAAGTATTGGTATGTGGATTCTTCCAATGAGTTCGGTTGTTTTATCTTTTGTTTTCAGTTTTGTATTATTCCAACAAGATACAAATAATTGATGAGTACGAGTGTCAACTTTATTAAGACTTTAATGTTTCATGGGAATGCATTAGAGTTCAGCTTTTAAAAACAAGGTGACCCATAAAAGTAAAAACTATCTACTTCACAAGCTAAAATACTAATGTTTTAGTTAAATATCCTTTATATTTTAACTTTAAATGCTAATATATGTTATTATTTTATTAAAATAGTAGCATTCATCAGTTCGTGACATTTGTCAGTTTTGCTCATGGCTAATATTTGTCAGATTCATTTGTACGAGACATTTATCTATTTTACTGGTAAATACTATAACTATTGAAACATTTATCAATTTTACTAATAACTAGTATTCATTAGGAAGCTTAACTGGTCCACGACCTACTTTCATCATTTGAGTTCTTATCCATGATAAAGCAATAGCTCCAACTCCATTTTTAGCACTCTTCACTTATATATCAGTACTAATGTTGTTCCAAAGTTACATGCAATAACTCATGTTCTATCAGAATGGTTTATATGATGATGAATTTTCCTTTCACTCCATGATTTTAAAATAAGAATAAATATGATTTTGGTTTCTAAACTTAAACATACAATTAAAATTCGTGATTATCTTAAATTTTAATATATTTTAGTTTCTAGATTTCAAAAATAATAGATATAGTCTTTTTAACTCAATAACATTAACTTTTTCAAAACTTGTTAGGCAACCTTTCAGACTTACGCTTGAACCAAACCGAAACATATCACACATTATAAACAACTCAAACGTCAATCTGAAACATGATTGACATAATCTGAAACATGATTGACATGTTAAAAACATTTAACACAATCAAATTAAAATAGCCTATATTCATTTAGTTTTAAAGTTTAAGGACCAACATGTATCAAATTTAACAAATTTCAATTTTACATTCAACATTTTGCAATAGAAGTTGTTTCATTAGATTAGCTGAAAAATTCCTTGGTCCCATAGTAGCAATGGACCAAAGTGATTCTTTGAACTCACCCCATATACAAGTAAGTAAGCATGTTCATACAGTTTCTGTTAGGTTAATGGTTGACATCCTGCTAAGTTCAACCTGTCGATCTTCTAATCGACTCACAGCTCGAGAAAAGTTGTTGCTTGCAAATGACAAGTTATCTTCTGTCAGACGCCGCTCACGCCGTTGCTTGATTCTTGATATGAGCTGAGAAACCTCACCTATGGAGGGTCGTTTCTTGGGTGATTTGTGCAAACATTTGTGTCCAATCTTAGCAAGTTGCCTCACTTCTTCAAGATTGCATTTTCCCACAAGTTTCTTGTCAAGTATCTCATCTATACCATCATGATCCATTGCAGCCTTGCAAGATAAACAAGAAAATGAGACACAAATTGTGAAGTCTAAGAAGAAAAAGATCTTTTTTCAAAGAAAAGTAACTTACAAGGTTGACATACTCCATCAAGTTTTGATGAGGGTGGATGGCAGTGATGAGCTCAAAAACTATGATGCCAAAACTGTATATGTCACTCTGAGTTGTTAACTTGCTTGTGGAAATGTATGCAGGATCCATGTACCCATATGTACCTTTCAGACCAGAATTCCTGCCATCAAAGATCTCTTCTTTTGAGAGTCCAAAATCAGCAACCTGCAAGTACAATTTTGAACATAACATTTATATCTGGAAAGAATATTATCAATGCCATGAATCTCAAATTTAACTGTTATAACTATAAGAGATCTCTTAGCAGTGACCAATCAATTTTAGTAACAAAAAATAATTAGTGACTATAGTAACTAATTTAAATGTCAATTTATAAACTAAAAATTATTAGTAATTTAAATAGTTTATAAATTGATTAGTATAGTGAATTGGTCTCTAAATTGGTATCTAATCTTAGTGACCAATTTAAAGACTAATTCACTAAATAGTTTATAAATTGATTAGTATAGTGAATTGGTCTCTAAATTGGTATTTAATCTTAGTGACCAATTTATAGACCAATTTAAAAACTATTTAAGTTACCAATAATTTTTAATTTATAAATTGATATCTAAATTGGTCACTATAATGACTAATTATCTTTTATCCCTAAAATTGGTCAGTATACTAATAAGAGATTTTCTTGTAGTGTTATCTAATATAATATATGCACACACAAGCTTTAGAATTGCCGTCTAAGCTTCTGAGTTTCTATCATTTAGCCACTATATAAGTTCTTCTCTCTGATTTTGTAGTCATGCACATATTTCTTTTGACAAACATAACCAAGGAAGGAGATCACTGTTTGATTCAATATCTTATGCAAAATTAGGAAAATGAATGGGAATTTGACTATTAAAAAGAGCATATATACAAGCAGTGTTACCTTAGCTCTCATTGAGTGATCTAGCAATATGTTGGCAGACTTTAAATCGCGATGTATGACAGGTGGAATTGCCTGTTCCATGCATATTCATATTCATCAACACATTTTCATATACATTAGGAAAAAAAACATCAATGAAAATACATACTCCTTCATGAAGGTATTCTATTCCATGTGAAATATCAAGAACAATTTGCAGCCTTTCATCCCAACTCAATCCCTTTTCTTCACCTACAAACATTTGCAGACTATTCTCAATTGAGACAACTTAGTTTGTCATGTGACAACTAAAAACATGCAAAAGAAGTAAGACACACACACACACACACACACATATATATATATATATATATGCATACTCGATAAACAGCATTCATTTAAAAAGAACAAAAAAGATGAACAACAAAGACCTTTCTCTTACCATATAAAAGATTTGCTAAACTTCCATTACTCATATACTGATAAACCAGTATGCGTTGCCCTTTATCTACACAATATCCAACCAAATTCACAAGATTCCGGTGATGCAGTCTTCCTAGCAGAAATACCTGAAGCAATAAGTTAAATATAAAGAGTTCAACAAACCTAACTGATGGATGATGTTATAATATATCAGCTTATCCTTAATTGATCAAATTAGAACCAATATCATCAATTACATATATGATATAACCTTGCAGAAGTGATCTTCCCTATCCATTTTAAATTGTGATATATTCAGTCTTGAAAGTTAAACAACCACCGCAGGCTTTTATTTCCAATGATGATAACCACACTACAAAAACCAAAATAATAATTCTAAATTTTTAGGTCGTTCATGTGGTAATGTTCGAAAACAATTTGATGAAACGGTATACTATTGTATGGGTTTGAATTGTGAGCTGAGTTTTCTAGTGCTTAAGAAAGATTTATAAAACAATTTTCAAATTTTAGAGTAAAAGTGGGAGAAGATAAACCAATGCCAGGAAGAATGCAGCAGAAAACTTAAAGTAGAAAACCAAAACAACTTCAAAGAGACGTTCAGATCTTCTTTCAATTATGAAAGATGTGTTAGTTTGAAAACAGTTTTCAAAAATTAATCTTATCAAACAAGTTTTACTGTTTCTTCTTTTTGTTTTTTAGGTACAGAAAAATGTTTTTGAGGATGAGAATCACTACATTTTCTGCATATATACTGATTTTCTGAATTAAATAATGAACAACAAAATCACTTCAATTCAAGTCACTACCAGCTAGATTATTAATCACTTCAATTCAAGTCGAATAAATAAGTATAAAATCATCGACGAACTTTGCAACGGTTTAATACCTTGAAACTTTAATGTGTTTATGAGCCTCTGAGAAAGAAAAGCAAATGGCTCAGGAGGAGGAAACGTATAAGATAATTATGGAACCTTTTTCTAGTACTATACAAATCATAAAATTCAAAATATACAAAATTCTGCACCCCACAAACCAAGTAACAAAATATACCTCTGTGTGGAATTCTTTCTCCCCTTGTTTAGAATTGGGTGCAAGCACCTTCACTGCTACAACCTCCCCTGTAGGCATTGTCGCTTTATAAACTGTCCCAAATGATCCTTGTCCCAGGGTTGTTGTGAAATTTTGCGTGGACTTTTGAATTTCTCTGCACCATGTAAAGTGTAAGGTTCATACCATTACAATGTCAATTAATATCCCTTTAAGAGTGTTTTTATCAGTAATTACTTTACATCTCCATTTCCCTACTTTCTCCTTTTCCTTTGTCTTCTGAACTAAGGTAAAACTTGCAAGGTAATTCATTCAATTTATGAAGAAACTTTCGATGAAAAGATATATAAAGTTCAGGATGCAACAAATCAAATACTGAACACATTTTGATATCTATAGTTATATGTTTCAAGATTAAAAGGAGTTATCCACATACAGAACAATTAGAAAAGAAAGGCTTAAGCTCGTGCTTAAGAGAGAAATGAGCATACTTGTATGAATACTTTAGAATGCCTGATGCTGAAGCAAACCGGTCTTTGTTTTGATGACTCCACCAACTGAAATGGGAACTTTTCTTGATACTTTCTGACCTTGATGTGGCAATGGAACTATCGAGTGATGCACTAAAGTCGGTACTTGTTCCCAATCCATTTGTTCGTATAGGAAGAGTTGTTACACTAGACTCACTTGCAGATAGTCTAAGATGAGCAGAACGTTTCTTGCACCACCTTATGCCGAAAAATATGAGGCAAGATATCAGAATTCCAAGTGCCAAACCAGCAGAAACACCAATGATAACTAAATCAGTTTGGCGAACCATTCTTTGATCTCTCTTGATACTCAAACAATGAAATCATTTTGCAGAACACTGGTACTGCAGAGGCCCACTGTCAGAGTTGGCACAATTTTATGTTAATTCAATGCTTCATCCAGATTTAAATGACATCAATTGATCCCCAAGATAGTAACATATCCAAATTTTCTTCTATTTTACGCCCCATTTGACAATAGTGGAGATAAAAGATTATCTAAACCAATTTAGACGTTAAACTCATGGATGCAAATTTATTATAAAAATCCAGAAAAAGCTAAAAATTGACGGTCAGTAAAACATTCATACCATTATCAATGTTGAAACACCTAAAAGTGTGGCTTATCCAAAGAATGTAACACGAAACCTTAATTCTGACAACAATCACTAAATGCATATCTGAAGTACCTTATTCAGAAGAAACACATCTTTTCATTTTGCATCTTTCTAAAAGAGCCTTGGAAAGAAAAACAAAGCAATTTTATCCCTAAAACATTACAAGAAACAAAAAGACAGGCTAATCATCTTTTACAGTTGATGACTATAAGGTAAAACCATGAAGAATTGAGTCATATTACAAGTTTCACTGAAGATTAGATCACATCTGAAAAATTAATAGAAACATACAACCAAAATAAATCCTATTCTTCCATTATATGATTCAGATAACAGTAATAGGGTGGGTTTGGGAGATTGTGTGCTATTCACAAACTCATCAACATCATATAATTGTTCATCCACTATGCACTATCTATCAAACGTGAGCATATTAAAAAGAAAAAAGATTCCAACTTCTCCCTACCCTCTTCGAACGGTGAAAGCCTAAACAAGAAAGAACCCACAAACCAGCAACAAAAGTCTCCCCCAGAACAAACCCACCAAACAAAATCCAGAAAGCTAAAAATTTCATCAGAAACCTTCACTGAACTTGTAAGAAAAAGCAAACCCACATACCTAATCAGCAGAATAACAACACCATGATGGAAAAAGCACATTATTTTGATCTGGGGTGTGCGAACTGCGAACCATGGTTCCAAAATCAACCCCCTTTTGGGTATATGAGGCTGTAGTTGACTCTGGAGTCCAGAGTCAATGGTATGTGTGGAAGAAACAAAGACCAAGTTGATGAAAGAAACTGTTTTTTGTTTGTGGCGAGAGTGAAACAGTGAAAGGGCAACTGGTAGAGGTGTTGGTGTTGGATTGGAATTGGTAGTGAGTGGAGATAAAAAAGAGGGGTGTGGAGTGGGTGAGGGCGATAAGTGCATTTGAATTGAAGTGAGAGTGGGTTTTAAGGTTTTAAAAACTTGGGAAAATGGGTACAGGTTTGAGGATGTTTGTTTTTTCGTTTGTTGTGTTATGATTCATATGCTGTTTTTATATTTTACTCTCTTTTATGAAAAAAAAAAAAAAAAATTGAAAAAAAAAATATTTAAATAAATAAAAAAAAAAAAAAAAAAAAAAAAAAAAAA
>Ga0099823_1002604_pt1 | contig 16405 bp, 9 predicted proteins | sample CowpearedBW_FD_76831 | JGI IMG/M metagenome (GOLD analysis project Ga0099823, IMG submission 76831) | Root nodule microbial communities of legume samples collected from California, USA - Cow pea red BW | ecosystem: Host-associated > Plants > Roots > Nodule | place: USA: California | collected...
GTATCCTCTTTATATATTGTTATAGATGAAAAAAAATAATCTAAAACTTAACTATAATTATATGTATTATATTAAAGTACAAAAAAAAAAAGCTATTGTTAATAAAAATTAAATATTATAGTAAAAAAATTAATAAAAATGAAACCACATTATTTTACCGTTTATTTTTAAAAAATTGAACTTCTATCGGTTAACTGCTCACTAATTGAATTATGTATTTTATTTTCTCATCTTTTTTCAATGACCTCTTATCTAAAACACCATGCACACACAATTTTTTAATTCAATCACTACCATTGAGACAATGATCGTTAGCTTCTCATCCCCGTCACTACTACATAAGGCCATGTGGTCTTGCTCTCGTCGTCCCACCTTACCACCTTCACTACATTTCTAACACCTCACATCTAACCCAACAAATATGTCTTATTTTGAACCTTAACTCTAACTTACATTTTAGCCTTATGTTATATGTGTTTTGCATTCTTCTCATTTTTTCATACTTAATGCTTCAATGCTCCCATTTCACTTTTATTTTTCATTGTCTTATAATATTTTTCTTAAATATTTAGGTTTTTACCAATTTCGGAACTTTATGTTCACCACTCAGACAAAATAGTTATTTGTGTGAAAGGTGAATACAAACAAATTCAAGCTTGTCCTTTGGATTTTTTTTTTATTGAAAGTATACAGTTTGTTTATGTTATTGTTTATACACTTGCTATATTTAATTTGGGAAAACAACATTATGTTTCAATTGTTTAAGAGGGACCTTATGATTGTGGTGTTGGTGCCAAATTTTTTTTTGGGTATGTCATTTTTTGTGCACATTACAAAGCGACTTTTTTTTTGTTCTATATTAATTAATTAATTATGAAAGTGTAAAATTTTCCTTTAAATTTTCTCCTTTTTTTTTCTGAAGGTGTTTTAAAGCACAACAAAAGAGTATTTCAGTTCAGTTTGGTTTGATTCAGTTTGATTTGGTTTGGTTTGGTCTAATTCGGTCTGGTCCGGTTTGGTTTAGTGCGGTCTGGTTCAGTGCGGTTCAATTCGGTCCGGTTCGGTTCAGTTCTGTTCAATCTGGTCTGGTTCGTTTCGGTTCAATGCTGATCGGTTCGGTTTAGTGCGGTTCAATGCAATTCGGTTCGATCCAGTCCGATTCAGTTTGGTTCAGTTCGGTTCGGTCTAGTTCGGTTCAGTTCAGTTAAGTTCAATAAAGGATATATAATGAATTTCGAAAATAGTTGTTAAATGTAAAATTAGAAAAATAAAATATGAAGGTAAGAGGGGTTTTTAAAACAACAGGTGCAGACAAAAGAGATTTTTAGATTAACGGTTAAAAGTAAACTATTTATAAAATAATTAGTTTTTAAAATAATAATTAAGGGTAAAATTGGAATAACGAAATATGGACACAAAAGAGGGTATCCTCTTTATATATTGTTATATATAAACGACATTAATCTAACTAAACTTAAGTATAATTATTTGTATTATATTAAAATAAAATAAAAAACTATTTTTAATAAAAATTAAATATTATAGTAAAAAAAATTAATAAAAATTAAATCGTATTATTTTATCATTTTTTTAAATTGAACTTTTATCAGTTAACTGCTCATCACTAATTGAATTATGTATTTTATTTTATCATTTTTCTTAAACGACCTCTTATCTCAAACACCACGCACAATCTATTTTTTAATTCAATCACCACCTTTAAGACAATGATCGTGAGCTTCTTATCTCCATCACTACTATATAAGGCCATGTCGTCTTGCTTTCATCGTCCCATCTTACCACCTTCACTACAATTTTGACACCTCACACCCGCCCAACTGATATGTCTTATTTTGAACCTTAACCCTAACTAACATTTTATCTTTCTCTTATATGTCTTTTGCATTCTTCTCATTTTTTCATACTTAATGCTTCAGTGCTTCCATTTCACTTTTCTTTTTCATCGTCTTATAATAGTTTTCTTACATATTTAGGTTTTTACCAATTTCGAAACTCTATGTTCTCCACTTTGACAAAATAGTTATTTGTATGAAAGGTGAATACAAACGAATTCAAGCTTGTCCTTTGGAATTTTTTTTATTGAAAATATACAATTTGTTTATGTTATTGTTTATACACTTGCTATATTTAATTTGGGAAGAAACATTATGTTTCAATTGTTTAAGACGAACCTTACGATTGTGGGGTTGGTGCTGAAAAAACTTATGGGTATGACATTTTTTGTGCACATTACGAAGCGACTCTCCTTTTGTTCTATATTAATTAATTAATTATGATAGTGTAAAATTTTCCTTTAAATTTTATTCTTTTTTTAAGGTGTTTTAAAGCACAACAAAAGAGTATTTCAGATCAGTTTGGTTTGGTTTGGTTCGGTATGGTCTGGTTCGATTTAATACGGTTTGTGTTCAGTGCAGTTCGATTTAGTTTGGTCCGGTTCGGTTACGTGTTTTTGGTTCGGTTCGGTTCAATGCGGTTCAGTTCGGTTCAATTTAGTGTGATTTAATTCGGTTCAGTGCAGTTCAGTTTGGTGTGGTCCGATTCAGCTTGATTAAGTTCGATTCGATTGAGTTTAGTTCAATAAAGGATATATAATGAATTTTTAAAATAGTTGTTAGATGTAAAAATAGAAAAATAAAAAAAACGTAAGAAAGATTTTTAAAACAACTATTGCAAACAAAAGAAATTTTTAGACTAACAATTAAAAATAAACTATTTATAAAATAATTATGGATAAAATTAAATTAATGAAATATGGACACAAAGAAAAATATCCTCTTTGTATATCGTTAGTTATAGATAAATCTCGCATTTTAAAATATTTCCAAAATGAAAATTCAGTTACCGCCAAGGCACATAACACACCGTGGTTAATCAAATTTGATTGGCTCGGGTAGTCAACCCGACCCGAATTGTTCCTTCAAGCTGAATCCGACCCTATCCGTGTTTTTACGACCCATCTTCTTGCGAGGCAAAATTGAAACCCTCTGCGGTTGAAGGAAACTACGCCAGAGCAGATTCCGTGGTCATTGGCAGCACCAAAAGCTCTACGGCGTAAATGAACGGGGCGGCGGGGTTGCCATTGCCGGCAAATTCGTCGCCATCAGTGATCAACATGTACAGAATCAACAGAGTTACGGAGCGTTTGGCTTGGCTTGCTCAACCTGGCAACCGAGGCGATCCTAAAGAATTTTATAACCACTGCCTCTCCCTCTCTCGGTATTTCTATCTCCTTATACATTCTAATTATTTATTTTTCTCTTCGCCGGAAATGTATCAGCTTACTTCTAGTCACAGATTCTAAATGTATATTGCGTTTTAGTTGAAGCACCTTAGTTGGATCAAATTCTGGTGGTGGTAGGTCTTAAACTGTATTTTCGAAGTATTGCGTTTTACGAGTGGGTAGTGAAAATTTATACTGGAAATCAGTAGAGTTCTTGTGGTGCACATTGTTGCTATGGCAGCAATGAAATTCGTTATCCTTAGCTTCTAAGCCATCACCTTTGAGTTTGGAGTTTTGGCTTTTAGCTCAAGGGAACAATGGATTTTTATTATCTGTATGACTAAATAAATAAACAGCTGAAAAAAATGTTAGGTTTGCATGGAATGCCCATGTTTTGTTAACTTTCTGTTTTAGATGTGCTGGCCTTTTACTAGGTTTATTTTTGACGTTTTACAGAGGCATTGATTATGCACTTGCCAATGGGGAAATTCCGGGCAATGCTCATGAGCTGCCTTTGCTGGTGAAGCAGGTGATTTTCATGGCACTGTGTGGGTGTCTCTTGTTAACTTTTTTTTTTTTTCAATGACGGAACCAGGAAGAAGTTTCATCAGTTTTTTTCAATTATGGTGTGCATGTATGTTGAAAGCTTTTACTTTTTCCCTTTCCATGTAGATTTGTCAACTAAAGAATGATGAACTTTCGCAAGCTGCTATGATGGTGTTGATGATATCTGTAAAGGTAAGTTCATTTTTCCATGTTGTTGCTCATTGCTATCAGTAACTTGTTGAATTTGCATTTTCTACGACTAGTGAAAACCTTGGTTTGGATAATTGAGAAGAAGACCAATTAATTGATCTTGAGGTGCATAATTGGTGTTGACTACAGGATAACTAAGTGAAGGTTTTCAGGAATTGTTACCAACTACATGATGTTCTTGCATTTTGGCACAATAATTGCGTTGAAACTATCAAAGCAGGAAGTTTATACTGATATCTGAATCTGAATAGTTCTCTAGTTCTTGAAGAATTTTGGATGTTTTATATCGTAAGTTGAATCTGAATGAAAATGGGACATAGTATTTATACCAGTTTTTCTGTGCTTACCTATAATATGTTTCTCAAAAGCATCCCGAAGTTATGCACCATGACATTTATGCAGTTTTGTATTTCCTACCTACTGACACTTTCCATCACTGTAGGGTGCCTGCGAAATTGGATGGTTCCAAACGAAAGAATCACAAGAACTTCTTACTATTGTGGATGAGGTTTGCTTATATGTTATTGTTTTCATCTTTTTCTATCTGGTGGATTCTAATTTTCATGTTTTTTACCGTCATCTTTTTGTAGTATAGATCGGAAAAGTCTACAGCAGTATGGGGAGTATAAATGCTACACGTACACAATGCAATTCTGAAATATCAACTATTATGGAGAAGTACGGTCCTATCGTATGAGCTATTTCTGCATATCTTCACTTACACCTTTTCTTTTACTTTTCAAATAGACAAGAATATTTTACTTTTGTGTATTTTTTGCATCTAACAAGTTACAGTTATCACCGTAGACAAGAATGTTAACCAGGAAAAAATGAAAGGACCTATAAGAAATAATGCATCTGAATTTATCACGTTATCTGATGTGAAATAGTAATATTTTACTTATGTGGATTTTCAAGCAGGTTCTATCCTAATGTTAAACTGGGTTCAATACTTGCATCAATTGAGGCCCAGGTTGTTCCTCTTGAGTTGTCAATTCAGTTCTTATTTTGTTGAGAACATATTTAATATTATTTTATCTGCAATGCAGCCTGGATATGGAGCCTCTCTGGTTGATTTTCATATTACCAAGAGTGAATTTGTTAAAGACAAAATTGTAAGAATTGCTCGAATTGACTTGTTAAACTGGGGCTATATAGTATTATATATTATCAGAATGCATTGCTCATTGTCTATATTTTATAATTTTTTGTTATCAGAATTAACCTATACCTTCAAATTAGGATTTTGGGAATCATAGAGTAATATGAAATTTTCTTTCCCTCTCCTCATATCGAAGATGTTGCATGCTTCATTTTTTATGTAATGTTTAACATATTTTAGATTCTTTTGTACCATCAATCACCGTCTATTTTCCTTTCAGTAACAATAATAGTATATCATTGTTGTTTTTTATTTGTAATTTGAATACACCCAATATTATTATTATTTTTTGGTTCATGTTCTAAGTTATATTACTTATTTCAACTTGCAGTTTTTATTGGTGGCACAGTTAGATAACATTGAGATATCAGCATGCCTCATAAGTCCTCCGCAAGTGAAGTATGGTTGCTATTAAACATATTAAACGTGTGGATGGATTCTACTTTGATGCTGACTGACCTTTTTATTGCATGGTGTAGTTTTCTCCTCAATGGAAAAGGAGTAGCCAATAGGACTTATGTTCAAATGGTCTGTTGCATATTTGCTCACACATTCTTAAGATTTAGTATAGACTTTTTTGTACAGTTTGGCGTAAACTTTATCTGTCATTTTGTTAATCAGGATCCTGGACCTCAAATGCCAACTGATGTGACTGGTATGCTTAAATTTGGGACAAATCTTCTTCAAGCTGTGGGCCAGTTCAATGGTAATCGTTTAAAACTACTATTCTTCCCTATCATCCTTGTAGTTTTCAAAATCAGCATCTTTCTGAATTGTAAGCATTATCATTGTAAAGGTCGTTACATTGTACTCGTCGCCTATATGAGTTTTACACCCTTGCAAGAAGATCCGGTTCTTCAAGATTATCTCCAGCCTGTTGTTACCTCTATTGATTCTGGTATGAGTTGGATATTTATAATGACTGTACTCAAGAAAAACCCTAAATCTTATTATGATTTGTATTAATCCACCATTGACAATTCATTGTTATTCTTTTACCTGTAACAAGATTCAGATATTATTGAGGGGGCTTCACAGATTTCGCTAAATTGTCCAATAAGGTATGTGTTCAAGATACTGATCAGTGATCACTTCTTTTTATTCCTTTGCTTTGGCTGTTGCTAGATTTCCCATCTTTAATATAGTATCATAGATGGCATTTTTTGTTGGAGATCCATTTTAGTCTCTCACTGTCTATTGATGTAGTGCATTAGAAATATAGCCCTTTACAGACCTTCAATTTGAAGAATTACGGAGTTAGTTATTTGTGCTCTTATCTATTGTGTGTTCAGAATTAATATGTTGATGGTCCAATACTGTTTTCATTAAATCTGGTTTTCTATATTTGTGTTTGAATTTTAGTTAAAACTATTTTATGAATTGAATGTGGAAAGTCAGAGGTAACAAGTCCTTTTGTGAATTGTTGGTTTATTCCGTCAGTGCTATTTTTGCAGTTTCACTTTAGTGGAACTCATGCCCTGTTTTCACTTTTGGTGAATTTTTGCCTTTTTTTCTGCCTTTTCCTGTTGAGCTACAGTTAGATATGAATGAACAATGAACAATGATTATGTGGATGCCCCAAAGCACTTAATTGAATATCTACGGCATTAATAAATGTAAATTGTTAAAAATATTTTAGCGTGAAAGTTATCTTTTTATCTTGATTTCAATTTTTGTAATGATGTTTTCTATTAAATAACCATCATAATGAGTTTTATATTTATATTTATTCAACCAGAACCCAGCAGTCTGTTTCTTGTCCCAAAACCTTATTATATCACTTTCTAATTCTGATATTGTTATTTTGTAACTAGTACACTACAATATTATTGAATGCTGGATAATTGGTTCTTCCTGATATAGTTCTCCCTGCTTAGCAATTGTTGTTAGTTCACGTACATTCATACATATGCCTTTTGTGAATAACAATCTAATTGGACATATAAGTTTTGTTCACTACAGTTTCAGAAAGTTCTCATGATTTAACATTGTTTCTTAGTGTTGTCATTAGCTATAATTTTTTTGAAGTTTTCTATCTTCAAAGTATGGTTTCTCTATCACTCTTCTGTTATATTTATAATTTATTGTTAGGCTCAATGCCTTTTACTAGAATGCTTTACCGTGCAGAAATTTTGCTTAAGATAATTTGCTCAATTATATTTGAAGTACAATGGGGATTTTCACTATTTTCATGGTAGTTTTTTTTATAGAAGTTGATGTGTTGTGTTTCAATCTGTACAAACAGCTTTACACGTATTAAGACTCCTGTCAAAGGGCGATCATGCAAACATTTTCAGGTGACTCTTTCTGCACTAGCATCAGTTAATGTGGAAAAAACTTAGGGTGGGTCCTAACGTGTTTCTCTACACAAATATAAAAACTGGCTTTAGAAGTCTACTATCATGCGATAAAGCTAATTGTCACTGCTCGAATTTAGAGGATGACCAAAATTAGTGAAAGAGTGTCACCAACATTCCTCTAAAGTGAAAAATTTATGATTTGGTTAAATGTTACAAGTCTTTTTGTGTACTGTGGGTGGGTGCATGTATATATTTATATATTCCCCTTTGTGTCTTCCCTTCCTAACATTTTTTGTTCTGTTGTTACTGTAGTGTTTTGACTTTAACAACTTCATCAGTATCAATTCTAAAAGACCATCCTGGCGCTGCCCTCATTGCAATCAGTATGTTTGTTATGGTGATATTCGACTTGACCGAAACATGGTTGAGGTAAGTTGTTTTACTTTAATCCATCAATTTAGTTATCTATTGTTTATTGGCATCACCTGAAGATTGGGAGTGGAAATTTTAGTTTGTTTTTTATTTTGTTAATCTGGAACCTGCACCACGCACTTTCAAATTTTAAGGGACACCAAATTGACCCTAGGGTTAATGAAAGGTTGTAAAGATGTGAAATATAAACCTCTATTTTTTTTTTCTTTTTAAATAAAGATCCTGAAAAATGTTGGTGAGAGCATTACGGAAGTGATTGTCCTTGCTGATGGATCTTGGAAGGCAGTCTTGGAAAAGGATCATGATGTGGATAAGATGCAAAAGAAGGCCCCCAACCATGAAAAGGAACAAACTGAACCACAAGAATACACTTGCTCTCCTGCGACTGTTGACCTCACCGAAGATGATGATCATGTGGAGGCGATGGACTCTTCTGAAATTGTAGACAGAAAACCTCCCCAGGCATCTGTTCAAAGTCAGTTTGTCGCTCCAAATTCAACTTCCTTGGGTATGAACACTCCTGGTGTTAATCGAAATGTGGCTGCTCAATTAGATGACTTTTTGTCTGGGGTTTATATTGCCCGTAGTAGGTCTGATACCCCAATGGTTAATACTTTGGAGCTACCTGTTCTGCCTGATTCTATTTCTCCAGCATTTAATCAAGAATCTGCAGGTCGTGACAATAACCCTGCTGTTAACTCTGCCATGCGTAATCAAATTTCAGCACCAAACAATTTGCCGATGCAGATGAATCATATGAATTCAGTTAACGAGTATGGTAGGTCGTCCTCGGGGGCAAGACATATTAATAGAAGTCCAGTAGCTGTTCAGGCCCTCCCAGTCCAATCTCAGGCATTGGGACCACAGCAAAATCCACTAAATTTGAAGAATTCCCTGCTGTCTAGCAATTCCTCTTCTACTTCTCATATTTCTTTGCCCAGCTCTTCTACAGGAGATACTATGAAAGCCATACTTAGTGATACTGAAAGACAGCAACGTTTTTCTCGATCCCCAATGAATCTGCCTCAGGTCTCAGGTGTGAATTCACCTGCATTTCGGCATCACCCTGCAACACAGGTTGGTTTGTTGACTCTATGCCTACGTTTTGTACTAAATTATTACTACACGTTTTTAGTGGCTGCTTTTGAGGATACACTGAAACTTGCTGTCCGGTGTTTATGTTCCTTATAGTTCAGTGTTAGTATCTTGTGCCTTGAAAGGAAACTTGACAACTGAAACACTAGGTCATAATAACTATGTGCTGATCATAAATTGTATAATTTTTTTGGGTATGGTATTCAATTCCGGATAGGTAAGGTCAAGTACATAGCATAGCCCACATAGGGTTAAAAATCACTCAATCACCAGTGCCTTCTAGAAGCATTCAATCCAAACCACCTTAATCATTTTTCTGTCTTCTTTTTCCTTGATAGGTGTTAAACCAATATTTTCCTTATATATAATTGTTCCATATTGGATTAGTTTTTTGTGTGATTACATATCCATATTAGCATGCTCGTTAACTCTGTTAAGTAACAAGACTCTCCTGACCAACTACAAGGAAAATCAATTTGTGACTCCTGAGATTCTATTCTTACAAGTGACTAGAAGCTCTTCTCCATCTACGGACCTGTTTGGACAAGTTTGTCTGAGTACTTTTAGGAGAGAGAAAATAAAAAGAAATTAGTTTTTCATAAGTTAAAAGTAAATGAACTTATGTATAAGCTAATTTCTAGATGTTCTTTTATATAGTTTTTAATTTTTAATTTATACATAAACTAATTTTAGTGTTCCATTTTTATTTCCTTTTTTCTTTACCTCAGAAATGTTTGCCGAAAAACTTGTCTAAACAAACCTCAGGAATAGTCTGTTAAATTTCTTATCCAAGAAAAAGATCAGTGGGAAATAAGAAATTATATAGACGTCAGGGCAACTTCAGGATATGTGAATGTCCTATAATACTTCATATTGAGTTGCTATTTTTCATTTCTTGTACTGTAAAAATCATTGATGCCTGAATTTAATTTCTTTCACCATCAAGTTGAAAATCATTCATTAGAAGAACCTTAATTTTGAGTTACTTTGAGTCCATGGCTCTTGCACTCATCTTTTACATCTCATTGAAATCAGAATCGGGTACCATTACAGAGCCCGCCAACATCAACTCCATTGCAGAACACATCCAGACCTGGTTCATTATCTGATTTTAGAAATCAACACCTCCAGCATTCTCTGAATCGGCCACGACAGCATCCAACTTTCCGACCATCTACCACCCAATGGTCTCACATCCAGCAAGGTGTTCCACAATCTGGAAATTTACCGGCAGCAGGCCGGGCTGCTCCACCGCCTGCCAGACAAGGTATTTTCCATGCTAGGAATGTTCCGCCGGCTGCAACCACTGCTCATAGCCAACAATCTAGGGGTTTGGCTGCTAATCAGCCTCCTCCTAGACGGACAGCACCACTAGTTTCTCTCCAAAACCAAAGCGGTGTTGCAGGCACACCTTTTGCAACTGACAGTTTCCATGGAAGAGGAAACACAGCACAGTCAGTTTCTAGACCTGATGAATTATTCAGTACGCAAGCCGAACAGAATTGGGCTCCCACTGGACGAATGCGTGGAAGTCTAGATTTAAGTCAGCCTTTCGATGAGTCTATTGCACAGCGAATAATCACGCCAACACAAACTCAAAGTTCAAGGCCACCACCTCTCCGGCGAGCCACTGGGTCGACCCAACAGGATGTGCTTACGGCTAACAATAGAAATGCAAATGCTCACAATCGTCCTTCCACTTGATCACACTTCTGCAACTCTCTACTTTCTCATAGCCTTTGTTTTAGAATTGTGTCTGTATATAAACTTGTCTAGTAACAAATACAGAGAATTACATTCACAGCTTATTATCTGACATCCATGTTCAAGGTTTTATTTTCTGTTCTGTGAAATATTTTCTAACAACTTATTCTCGTACCGTTCTTTTTATTTCATGCCCATCGAAAGTGGGGATTTATTGAAGTTTTATCAGTAAATACTAAAACTGTAGTAAAATTAGTAAATATATGCGTAAGAGATTTTTAATTCAACAATGTTTTGTTCTTAAGAATATCGTTTCTTAAGCGTCATTCTTCATGCCAAAATGTGGAGAGCATCGTCTACACAGTTGGGTTTAGGCAAACTGGTGATACTTAATTGTATTTCTTGAAATCGGTCACAAAAGAAGGGAGCTCACCTACAAAATTTTTTTATCATACCACTGAAGAAAAGAATTAAGTAGGTAAAATTAGAGCATGATGGATTATTCATTTCTATATCTATGCTATTATATAAATCCATGCGATTATTTCAAAGACTTTTTTCAATTTTATCCTTCAAATTAATTTTTTAAATTTAATCATTTTTTCTTAATTTTTTAATCATTTTAAAATTCAATAAGTAAAAATTATTTACAAAATAAATAAAAGTATATATAAAATTGTAAAAATTATTTATATTTATTTTTATGATTATAATGTCAGGAGTGTGTTTTCTAGTATCAATAAAAAAAATACAATAATATCATCTCAGATCGTCAGATCTAAAATAGTTTGAAAGTGACTTAATTTGAATAAATTTAAAAATAATAATTACTAGTTCATTAATTGAATTACTTGAAAATATAAATAACTATTTTTCTTTATAGCTATTTTTTTTTTTGTTTCAAAAAATAATTAACTAAAAAACTTAAATAATTTTGAAGACTTTTAAAAATTACTTAAATATATTCTATTTTAACATTTTTTAAGATACATACATTTTTCTATTTCCTTTTTTTTTGTTCTTTTATTTTCATTCACTCAATTGTTTCGGATTGGTTAAACACATTGATGACTTTTGTAATCTTGCATTAAGTTGAATTTATAAATAAAGAGGTATTGTCAAACAGGTAGTTTCTTGATCCATCCAACTCATGCAGTACATTATTACTGTCATTCTTCTGCATTACTCTTGTTTATGAACAAATTAAATTAAATTTCTTGATCCCTACAACCATTTTTTTAGGCCGATGAGATTCAATAACTGCCCAAATTCTAGTTGTGTTGCATCCATATACGATTATTTTTTATTCAATGTTCAGTTTGACATCAAATTTCAACTTTTTAGGTTATAATAATTTACTTTTCAGATCACACCATTTAAAAGATTAATTTAATATGTCCAAAATTCTAATATGACGAAGCTCCGTCAACAAATCAAATTTTGAACTTTTATAAGGAGCATCTTTGCTAAAACTCATCCTTTCAAACTTAATTTTCCAATATTTGATTCATAAAAAGATAAAAACTTGAAATCCGACATCATACGAACATATACCAAGAAAATAAAATCCACTCCTACAGCAAAAGCAAATTGAGTTGTTCTCCCACAAAAATAATTTCTCTTACACAAATGAAACAGCATTAACAATGATAACTGATTACAACCTGAACTCCCAGAAGCATAAGGTTATATGGATATTTGAGTAGCCAATTAATACTCCCATTTTTTCAGCTCCAAGCCATCTGGAGGACTGCCTTCTACCTTCTTTGATCCCACTTCTTTCCAATCGGTTGATAGCACTGTTCCATTTGACTCCACCTACAAAAACAAAGCAGTTAAAAAAAAAGGGAGCAGATGTTAATGGTTTAAGATAAAACTAACCGAAATCGGGGGAAATAAAACACGTGAATAACAAAGCATGCACAGAATGGATATCTTACGAAAGACTTGCTCATTGCTCTCCTCATGTCCTCATCTGCATTCTGGTAAATATCACGGAACAATTTATTCAAACCAGCATCACCATCAAGCTTTTCTTCTTTCTCCTGAAAGGCAGGCCACAATTTTGTCAATATCGTTGTCTTACATGATGAGGTACACATTCTGTTTGATCTAGATTTACACTCTTCTAATTTTTCATTATCCAAATACGACGTAGGTTTAATTCAGGTCTTCCAGCTAAACAAAACATCTGAATTTGGTCCATGTACAATTTAAAATCTGAAGTTTTCACATTAAAATCTACACTCATCCATCAGCATGTCATGATTTGGATTCTCATTGCTGGTAAGGAATTGAAACACACGATTTCAATGTCTTCAAGGTAATCCACATCAGTAAAACTACCATCACATCAACTAAGAGGGTGCCACAATTAGTCAATTCTGCCAACATAAAACTATTTTTTGTCGATGTAACAATCACATAAAGAAAGCTAATTGCTTTATCTTAAGCCATGGGAAACTGGTAAAAGTTGAAATTGAAATTATATGGAGCATCTAAAAATTAAGCCTAAATTATCCCGAAGGGAGAAAAGGGATAGCTTCCTAACCTCTTTTTTCACTAGAGCTTCCAACTTATCCCAATCTTTTGTCCTTGCTTTTGATGATGGGTATGAAGGCCTTTGAGATTGAACTGCATGGATTAACAGCGGGAGTAAGCTAGCTCACCATCAGGAAAGTAATTGCCTCAAGTTACATTCTCAATTATCCAATTAACAATTAGAAGGACACAAATGTATCAGAAAAGGATCAAATATATAAATAGTCATCTCACCTATAGGCATGCTTATTTTAGTAGGTAGTGTATCCTTGCTATATTCCAGAGATGTCCAATTAATAGCTTCAGCTTTTGCAAGACGAATTTCAATTTTGGTTGACAATACCACAACTTTGCAGTTGTTGGGTATTATCTGATTTGCTCAAGCAAAAGGAAAAGGTACGAAATCAATAATGAATTTGAATATTTATTTGCTATTTGCCCAAGCAATACATAGCTTATTTTAAAATTAGAAAAATAAAATCAAGTAGCTGTCCCCTGATAAACAAACACAGATATTAAACTACCACCAGCCCACATCCCCTAGACTTTCATCCTGAATAATAGAGTAATATTCAAATATACATAAAATAATTCAACAAAAGAAAGGAATAGAACGCCTTGCTAGTAAAAAGAAGATAAATTTATGGAATAAAATCATTATTCCACCAAGTAACATAATTGAGTATTTGTGAGGTTATCAATAGCAGATGGCCAAAATTCAACCAAATAAACATGTCATTGTGGCAAACAGTACCACCATAACGGGCCTCTGTACATAAATTGCCTATGGTGGAAGCCCAAGGGGTCAAAATAGCTGTATGGTGACTGCTATAATGATTATTTAGCCATCTTTTGTGTTTGGAATATTCAAAATGAAAGAATTCAAAATTTCATCAGTACATACATTAATGTACCAAGTTTATTTAAAATAATATTAATTCATTCCAAATGAATCCATTTAAATTCTATAATTGAAGTATTCCAAAACAAATCTAGATAAAAACAAGAGGAATATTATCAGAGGCCCCTCAGATCCCACCAAACAAAAAAAATTGCTTCACTAATGCTGTCAGTTATTCAGGGTCTATTTACTGGTGAAATAAGAACAAAACCTCAAGGTAGATAAAGCAGGATCTTTTTGTCATGGCACTGTAAGAAAACGGTATCTATTTTATGTGATATCTAAAAAGATAGAAAATCATCAAGTATAGACAAGTAAACTATTAATATAAATCAGTTACCTTCCCAAACAATCGAGGTTGGAAACGATAGGCATCTTGCCCAGGAACATCAATAGTTACACTAAGCTGTAATGTTCAAGTACTTCAAGTTATCTGGAGAGTTATATATGAAAAACATGAAGAAATAAAGCAGCGGTACAGGGGAAATACTAAGCACCCATTATATAAACCTACAATCTGTTCACCGAAGTCAACAACCAAATCCTTTGCTGATATTCCTTTTGCAAATATTGTCACAACCACTTCTTCTGGCTTTTGGTAGTATTCATGTCTGGTTCAGCATAATCAACAGATTATCAGTTATTGAGAAAGAAATTTCAGCATACAATGAAATATCCATAGATACAACACGAGAGACACCATGCCAAAAGAACAAATTATTGGAAGTTTATTAGATAGTAGCATGATATTAACATTCCCCATACTCCTAGACCCCACGCTTGATAAGCATTTTTTTAGACGAAATAATCATTAAAGAAACACCATCCCAGGAGGCTTTTTGATTAAATATTGTTTTATGATATACATAATAAGCTTAATTAAAATACGAACCTAGTAATAATAGGATTAAAAAACCATAAAATACCATATAAAATGTTTTTGATTCTTATATCAGGTAGAATTATTAACGGATTTGATGGGAGTAGAGACTCGTGATGGTGGTTATATTTTTTGTATAGAACTTAATAATGTAAAAAATAACAGCATGGATGATAGAAAAATAAAACAGCGAGAACCTGTATTTTGGTCTGTTTATTGTGACTTCCTTGATTTGGGATACCAAACTGTCTTCCTCAGCTTCTTTGGCCACCCCGTCATTCCTAATGCTCAAGTGGGAACCATTTGACGATAAGGTGCTAACAAGACCATTTGATTCCTCTGATAAATGAAGAGATATAATATATCAAATGAAGAGAAGCATAATTTCTCAATTACAAAAAACTGTTATATTAGTACCACCCACTCATTATACCATCCAAAACAAATGAGAATTTCGCACTTCACTATCTACTATCTATAAATCTAACAACAACAAAAAAATCACAATCATTGGATACGATAAAAAGGTCAATTACTACTAAAGTTAAACTGATTCATCCAATGTCAATAATCAGTCACTGTATATCGGCACACACAGTTCAAACCTAAAAAAAGAGTAAGTGTAATGTGTGGTCACCTGAAATAAAGCGATCGCATTCTTGAATCAACTTGGAGAATCTTAAATCATCTGGCGCAAAAGCGGCACCGTTTTGAAGTGCTACCTTGGCAGTGTGATATTCTTCTAGCTTCATACAAGCGGTCCTGCAAAAATAAATAGCAACAGCAACTAAGAGGCATAGAAACATAGATACGCTGATTCAATGTGAAAATTATGAGAATGTTTGAATTTGTATATAAATTATTGAAAGAGAAAAGGAGTAAACCCTTTGCGAATATAGGCCTTGGACAAGGAAGGGTTTAACTGGATGGCGTTGTTGGCATCGGAAACTGCTTCTGGCGATGGAAACAAATACGTTTGAGTAAGAGAGAGAGTGAAAGTAAAATTAATGAAGCGAAAAGAGAGAGGGAAAGTGAGGGTATGAACCAGTGAAAGCGTTGAGCTTAATATGGGCTTGTGCTCGGTCAGCGAAGAGATGAGCGTCGTTTGGATCTAGTTTTATGGCTTCGGAATAGAAATCGACGGCGAGAGCGAAGTCGTCGTCGAAGAATGCTTCCTTCGCTTTCTTCTCAAGTTCTTTCGCCATTTCGATTTGGAGTGTGCTCGTTGACGTGTGTTCCACAGTGTTATTTCTAAGCAGGGAGTGTTCTTCTAGACCCTTCTCTTCATTCATTCCTTGCTTTACTTCTCCCTCTCTCTAACGTATTTACTTTACTTCCACCCAAACCATAAACAATCTTTACAAATTCTTTTTCTTTTTCTTTTTTAATAAAA
>Ga0099823_1002610_pt1 | contig 16393 bp, 6 predicted proteins | sample CowpearedBW_FD_76831 | JGI IMG/M metagenome (GOLD analysis project Ga0099823, IMG submission 76831) | Root nodule microbial communities of legume samples collected from California, USA - Cow pea red BW | ecosystem: Host-associated > Plants > Roots > Nodule | place: USA: California | collected...
ATTAATAATTATAATATAATTATTTATTTTAATATTATTAATAATAATATATTATTATTATATAATAATTATAATACTTTTAATGATTATATAATAATATTATTATTAGTAATAGTATTATTATATATTAACAAGAATTTTGAATATGTAGGGATCGTGATTAATTTTTGACCAGAAATCATTTTCAAATTAAGTTCAAATTTTAGGAAGAAAAACATTTTTTTTCAATTTTCATGAAAAGTGTAGGCATATGCTAGTTTTTTTATTTTATAAGAATAATTAAATAATATGTGACATACCGTTTGTTATTTTTAACGTCGTTTAGGAATAGGAACCAAAAATAATAATTTTGAATGTGCAAGAATTAAACAATGACAAAATTTTAACCAAGAACCATTTTCAAATTAAGATCAAACTTCAGAAACCAAAAAAGATATTTTTCCTATTCTAAAACTAATGATTAATTTCTCTTATTTTATAGATATTATTTTAGTTCGACCATGTAAAATATATTTAGATAATTAAAACTTAAAAGAATATTTTTCAATAAATACATTGTAAATTTCTCTCCTACACACTTTCTTCTTGCCGTGTCCATCCCACCCACCATTGCCACGAAGGATTCCCCCTAAATCACTTCTCGTTTCATATTATTCTTGGTTATTGTTTATGTTGTAATTTTGATGTTTTTATATCTCTATTCTTAGTTTACTTTGATAATTTTCATAGTATAAATTGATAACAAAAATTTTATTCCAGAATTTGTTCTATCTTATTATATATCAAACATTGTCGTGGTTTTTCTTCCTAAATTTTGTTGAACTATGTCAATAAAATAAAAGAATACATATTTAAACATAGTTTTAAAAATTAAACATTTCATTTTATGCTTTAATTATTTTCGTTGAACATTGTCCTTATTTTTCTTTGAGTTTATTTAGTTATAACTATTGCATAGGAAAATCATTGAGTGAATGTCCTACACCTTCTCTCTCTCCATTTAAGCCTCCACTTTTGGAGGTTCTTAAATAAAATAAAGGCCTATAGAGAACAAAATTCATTCTACGAGTGTGGAGATACGTGAAAAAAAATATGTTCTTATCGAAGTTTGAAGTATTAAATTTTACACAAGTGACAAAATTCAAATGTTTGCTTGAATACTTTTAATTTGTAAGTAAAACATTTGAATTAACAGAGAAGACTTATTCTCGAAATGGTTGTGTAGTGTAAGAGGAAAAAAAAAACTTGTTGGTTGCCTTTTTGGTTAATTAATTAAAATAACTAAAATAAATGTTGTACTTTATGGCCTATTGTCAAACCATCGGTCAGGCGGTTCAAGGATAAACGGTTGCAGACCACCTGTTACAGGCGGACCTTTCCTTGGGTTGTTGATGTGACAATTTCTCCGAAGTGTTTTAAGGGAGCTCACGATCCAACGACCTCCGCACAATTGAATTTTGTTTTCACATGTATGGAGACAACCGCCAGGACGCACAGTACTCCGATTAGGCGGACGCAACAAAACTGAATCAGTAAGGTAAAAGTAAATTAAAGTAATATAAGTCAGCAGTAATCACGTTTAAAAAATAATTGAGCCATGATTAAGAATACTCTAATCATATACCCATACCAAAAACTATAAATAGGAGCCCAAGACAGGTGGGTGAGAACTTTTACTCGCATTTATTACAACATTAATTGCTATATCCCGATCAGATTTAAACTGACTTAAGCATCATAGTCTTTCAGACATATACCCGATCGTCCGACCAACCGAGCGAAAAGGGGTAAAGAAATCAAACAGAAAAAAGAACAAAACAGCAAGCAGAGGAGAATATCGGATAAAAGAACTTAAGGGTAATTTGAGTGTTGAAAATAGGTGTTTGGTCCCAATACCCAAAACAAATGTTTATTGTATTATTTTTCATTAATAACTGTTAGTTTACCATGACAATTAAAAAATATTTCACAATTTGTCCACTGTCATTCTAGTCGATTGAATATACCTGAATAACAATTTTATTATTATCCAGATTTAAACTCCAACATTAGCAACTTTTTTCACTCTTTTGTAGTTGATATAATCAAATTTGAACAAATATTTAAGATATTAACCACATGAACATATATTAACATTTTTCAGATTTGGTTCATTTTCAGTTTTGGGGATAGTAATTTGAGTCATAAAATTTGTGAGCGGTTGATTTTACACCCAACGAAGAGTTATTAAAGTTTATGAGGCATTTAAAAGGTCCGTTGGATTAAATATAGGATTGGTCCACGAGAATGTGAACAAGCAACTCGTGAAATATTTTTGTATTAGCATGACACTAATATTGGATTAAAAGAAAATACTAATTAAGCAAAAACTAATAGCATTCTTTTGATTGTTACAATTATTTGACTAAAAGGGCGGTTATTAATTATTGCATAAAACATTTCATAAGGGTTGACATTACATGTAAAATAAATGGCGTTTCGGTAATTGAGGATTTAATTTCCTCTCACCACACAAAGTCATAATAAAGAGTAATTTTCTCTTTGTAATACATCCAATTAGAGAGATTAATTTGTTGCTTGTTAAGAAATATTTATAACATTTTGCGTTAAGTTTGTTAACAATTGCCACACAAGATTGATTATGTTAAATTATTCTTTTTTTCTTTCAAACCCTAAACACATTAATCTCCTTTCTCTATACTTTCAAAAGTGATGATATTTCCAAAGAAATAAAAAAAAAATCAAGTTGGAAAGATAATTTAAATTTAGGTGGTGATTGAAGTTATTGAATAAAGTAATATGGACTTATAGTCAATGCTAATATGTTTTAGTAACCTAAATCTAACATTACTTTGCATTAGTTAATGATAGAGTCACTAGTGTCCTTCTATAACCTCCACTTTGTCTTACTTATGGTACGTGTTTTCTCCATAAATTTTGTAAGACATTAGTTTCAATTTTATGACTAACTCTAAGTTGTCGGCAATTTTTTCAATACAATGCATTAAATTTGGGCAATACTATAGCGTGATGCTAAAATAAAATTAATAAATAATATTTGATAAAGCAAAACAATATTTGATAAACTAAATTAATTGAGTCAATGAAACATGCCCCATAAGAGAGGTTAGTATTAGTGTGGTGTAGGTCCATTTTTATCTTTATCTAATCTTATAGTTTAAAAAAACTATAATTAGAGGCTGGGTGGTGTTAGGTAGGGTTGGCAATGTGGGCCGGCTTGATCCGTTTGGGTCCGATCCGCATAAGGCCCACACAACTTGGGCTGGTCCGTCCCGTCCCGCATACTTTATGCGGGCTGTAAACACTAGCCCATCTCGCATATTTCTTGGTCTGCGGGCTGTCCGCTTTTTTTTTTTTAATTTTTATGATAAAACTTTCAATGTTTAAAATTTAGAAAACTTTAAGAAGTTCACAAAATTAAGTAAAGACTTTGGGAAATTGGATGATAAATTGATAATTCAGCAATTTCATCATATTCATACTATGACATACACAATGTATTTTTTAAATTTTAGCACATTACAAAATACATAATACTTGTCTTTTTCAGTTATACAAGAATTTGAAACGTTAATGCAAAAGTTCATAAAAATAGTAATTAATATATACAAGTGTAATTTTTATTTTATTTTATGCAGGTTTGCGCGTCGACCCGACGAGCCAGGCTCTAATTGTCACCCCTAGTTAGGATTCTAAGTTTCCATCTTTTGATCCGTTCCCACCTGATCGGTATTCCATTCATTAGTCATTAATATTAATGTACATTTGAGAAGTAAATTTTGATATTGTGGTTAAAATTTTTTAATTACTTTAATAGAGAAATATCACTCAAATAAATACAGTGAATCTACACAATGAATAGAAAAATATTCATACGACAATAATTATTAGATATTTGGTTAAATAAGAATAGTAATGAAAAGAAAGAAAAATATTTTGAATGCTCTATAACTTAAGATTTTCATAGTACTTGGTTAGAATAACTATATGAAAAATGATCGTTCGACAATTTTCTCATACAATCTGAATTAACATTTTTTAAGTAATTTATCATTTTTTTATCTATATTTCAAAATCATTTAAAAAATGTCATTTCATATTATAAGAGAAAATTATCAAATTTTCGTTATGAAAATATTATTATCCTAATTATATTTATGAAAATTTGAAAATAATGTTTTCAATAGTTAATACATTCACCACAAATAATTAAATACAAATATAATTTTTATTTTACAAATTAGTTCAATAAGTTAAATTATGATTAAAGTTAACTTTCATCATAGTCTATTATAATAAAATTTATTAGATTTATTGTATTACCTCTATCAATAAACTACAAATATATATATATATATATGATCTCACACTTGAAATATCCTATATACTCAAAGTACCAAAGTACCAAATTATATAGATTTTACGTGGATTTGAAATAATAGTAAATTAGAAAAATATAAATATTTCAACTTATAGAATTTTTTTAAAGTTGAACTAGATTTAAAATACACGTAATTGACCTCAGTTTGGTGAAAGAAAGGTGAGAATAGAAATAGAATACTGAAGTGAATGAATGAGAGATTCTTGCTTATGTTGAGAAATATATACATGGGATTAAATCTTTTCTCGGTTAATGGTGCGATAATTGGTAGAAAAGCAGTTGAGCCTTTTTGGCGGTGATCAAATACAGTTTAGGGACTAGGATTGGATTGCTAAAACATAAGACTTATCCAAAACAATGCAACTTCAGAGAATTGATATTAAAATTATACATGTCTGAGTCAGACCAAAATGTTAAAACATTGTACGAGTACTAGGTAGAGTACATGCGTTAATTTGTAGATCGTTTAAAACATGGAACGGTGTAGCGGCAGAGAGATCGAAAAAACGATGATCTTTAGGAGTAGGCAACGAGTGGAGGACCACCATATCCAAACACAAGAACTCAAATTAGCGTAACGAAAACCGTAGTTTGATGTTGTGATTGGAAATATTGCAGAGTGTGGCGGGCGAAGAATAGTGAGTCACAGTTGAAGCGTTTAAATTAAAGGCATAGCCTTAATTATTATTCCAACTAATTTGGACAAAAGTGGAGGGTCAGCAACATATGCCTGCTATTTATTCAAGAGTTAACTGTTGGTGTTGCTGAATGAGGGTGACATCAGAGGGTAATGGCTAATTAAAATTAGAAAAATAATTTTTTAATTATTAAATTTTAAAAACTTTTTCAATTTTTTAATTAGTTTTTATTTTTTTATTTTTAATATTTTAAAATTATTTAAAAAATAATATCTTATATTATAAGAAAAAATTGTCATAGAGTAATAAGAGAAATTGATATCTGTGAAGAGGTTGAGATGCACATGGGACGGTGGGGGGCTCCTAATTTAGGTCTACCGGTACTTGTCCACATCTATCAAAAAATTTAAATTAAAAGCTCGCTACCTTATTTCTTTCTCTGCTTACGTGTCTGCATGAATAATAACAATAATGCAAACACAAGAAGATGAAGAAGAAGAACAAGAAGGTGGAGAGAGAGAGGGGCCTGCTTGTTATGGACTTTTTCAAAAATCTGCGTGGAGCTTTCACGATCCATCAGATCGTGCAAGATACGCTATTTGATGCTTCTTCGTTTAATGGGTGTCACTGTCACGACCCACCAACTATGGGCTTCACCCCTATGTCGAAGGCCCAGTCGGTTGGAGCCAGGCCTCTTGGGCCCCACGCTACCCCTATTGTCTTCTCCTTCGCTCCCACCACCATCCCTTCTTGCACACACAAACACACGCGCACATCTTATCTCCACCTATTATTGCGTCTCTACTACTGTGCAATCAACTACTACCGTTAGTTTTTCGTTTTCCGCCATTAACAACATTCACACTTATTACTCTTCAATAACTTCATTTTGACTTTTCTTTAACTTATACTTTAAACTATTTTTATTTATTTATATATCATGAAAATTAATTGATGGCTCTAACTTTTTTTTTTTATATTATCAAACTTTAACTGAATTTGGTTCAAATTAAAAGAAAACAAAAATCAATCCAAACAAGAACAAACTTGTTAAATTTAGATGAATTATGGGACGGAAAACTGATTAAATCTGCCGCAATGGAAAAAAAGAAGAAGAATCAGTTGAATTATATTTATGAATTTTTACGATATCATTTGTTTTTTTTTAATATATATTTTAAAGAAAAAAGAGCTACTAAAAAGGTTAAATGTAGCTAAAAAAGTGGTAAATGTAGAAAAATTAAATCCGCTTGGATGCAATATAGCCCAACCCACTAAGAAAACAATATAACTATGAATTAAGCCCAAGAAAGTATAATTTTAAATTATGAGATGTTATAATAGGTGTACGTTTTTCGTTTAATTTTCACATTTTCTTATATTTTTTAACTTTTTTTACAACAATACCCAAACAAAAATCGCATTTTTTTTGTTATATCAACATGTCAAATGAAAGTACATTTTGGTTGTGCACAGCGAATTCGTCCACCCTGTTTTTGTTTATGGAATTAGCATCTGTTGTGTTTCGATGGTCACAATTTTGTTCAAGATATTTTCTTAAAAAAAGAAAAAGTTGTGACCTTGAGGGAATGAAAATAAGGAAAAAAAAATGAGAAAAAGACAGAGATAGTGATGAAGCACAGTACGTGGCAACCTGTTCTCGTTCTTCTCTTCCATTCCCAATGAAAATTGACGTCGTTAATTTGCGACAATTCTTTGTCTGAAATTGGTAAGAAAAAGGTGTAATCAATCAGAAGAGAAGAGAAGAGAAAGATGGAGCTGTGGAACAGAGCCAGAAGCTTTGCGGAAGAAGCAGCGAAACGTTCGAATGATCTGTCCTTGGGAGCTTCCAAATTGAGCGACATCATTACAGAAACCACCAAAGAGATAGCGGCACAAGCTTCAAAGCACTTGCCGCAACCTTCGCTCACAACCGACGTCGATCTCCAGCGTTTTGGCATCACCGAAGAGTTGAGAGAGTTCGTCAGAGGGATCACCATCGCTACCTTTGAAGATTTCCCCCTTCAAGGTCTTTTCTTTTCCTTTTATTGTCTCTCTGGATTAACATTTGCTTCCTTATAGTGAGAAATGGAAATTAGACTACGTAGTGAATATAGTTTGCAATTTGTGTCATATTCTAAAGTGAAAACGGGGGCATTTTATTCTCTACCATTTTTTTTTTGTTATTTAAAACCTATTTTAAATGTTTTTTCATTCCAAAATTTCCGTCATTATCAAACACTAATAGTTCATTACAAATGCTACCTACCATGTTTGAATTCTGTATCACTCGGCACCTACTTTCCTTTATTTCACGGGAGGATCTTATCGCAGTTTTGGTTTCCATCCATTTTCAGATGATACGGAATTTTCTGATGTTCCTGCGGTTTCAAATGTCAGGCAGGATCTAACTGATTGGCAGGAAAAACATGCCAGTCTTGTTCTTTCTACCGTCAAGGTAGCATCTTCTGTGTTTCTGTGAATCAAAATGTTATCAAAGCTGTGCATGGCATGTCTGCTTTTATCAATGTTAATGCGCCGCGTGTTTTCACAATGCTTTCATTAAGTTTAAGAGAGGCACCCATTATCAATTTTTACTGGCATGCAAATAATGTTTGGCTTAGAAGTACTGATTACTTTTTATTTAAGGAGTTTAGTTTTAGACTCTTGGACATTTTTTTTTTCATCAATCATGTTAACTTGAAAACTTGACATGTTAGTATTCTACACCACCTCACAGAAGAAGAGCAGAAAGAGAAAACGAGAGGGGAAAGGAGACCCGAGAGAAAAGTGAATCTCATTAACAGAATTGAATGGTCTCAGTTGATTAGAATATGTACATACTATGCTATTAAAATACATCTTAAAGAAAGAAAAATTAGTTACAGCTTAACAGGCTAATCTTGAAGTCCACTAACAGAATTAGTTGTATATAAGATTCATATGGGATCAGTGGGATTTTCATCCTTATTGTCTAATAAGGCCCCAAAAGCCAGAGCATGTATGTGATACAAGTTGGACTTGGACAAGTTCTCACGAAAGAAACATGAATGTATAAGTTCTGTCAACATATCAACCACTTGAGCAGAGGAAGGAATGAGTAGAAAATGAATAAGACCTTCTTGAAGCTTTCTCGGAATAAAATGAGACTCAACTTCTATATGTTTTGTTCGACAAAAAAATAGTAGAAATCCCACTGTACAAATCATTACACAAATACTGTGACTATTGTAGGTCACACACAAGCAATTAAAGACTCTATACTCTGTCTCTAAACCTGGACATTGTAGCTGTCTTTTCAAATTTCCAGGGAAATAAAAATATTTCCCATGAATCACAAGGTTTGAAACATTTGAGTAATATGACAACAAAGCTGTCAACCTGTCATGTAATAAGTATCCCGTTCTAAAATGTCAACGATTTTTTCATTATCAGTATCTATACAAGTTTTATGGGTATTTCTAACCTTATTATGAATAAAATAGACCGTACAACCTACTTTCTTTCAATCGTCCTATTTCTGTCTTTTGACACATGATGGATACTCGAAGTCCTCAATTGTTAAAGATTGTGTAACCTCTCAGCTGTACCACTCTCCTTGGCTGCATCTTAACAACGAAGTAGATGAAAGAATGGCAAAGTGTTAAGCAATTATGATTTGTGGTCAATTTTAGAATAGAAATCAAATTGCCCTTAAAAAGAGGTGCATATGAAACACTAGTTAAAGTGAATGAAGGAGGGATTTGAACCATAACATTTTGATTAATACTTACATCAACAAAATTGCAGGATTAATACTTTGTGATCTGAGGGTGTTTACATAGATCTCGCCCATTCATGATAACTTTCACTGTTAGTGGAGAATGAACCAATACCAGAGCAGGATTTTCATTTCTGTTATGGTAATAAGGATGAGGTGATTTAAATTTCCATGTGCAATCATTATGCAATTATAGGCTCAAAAGAAATTTCAAAGGAGAATAGTCAATGATAAAAATTATTTGAGATCCCATATCAACTAGAGATATAATAAAATTGTAATATATAAGTTGATGCATATTTCATCTTACAAGTCATTTTTGTATGGTTGAATTAGGTTTAAATCACTTTTAAAGAAAATAAAAGATTCTATCCTAATAAGGTTTGTTGAAGTTTATTGTGCCTTTTGCTACCATATTGTATTCTACACCACATCTCAGAAGAGAAATTAGGAAAGTTGAGTATGACAGTCCGGATAGATATTGGATAAGTAATAATTTACATCTAAATCTTTTGTAGGAATTACTAAATAATGTTCTTCTTTTCTGCTTTAACTTTATTTGCTTAGCTACAATGAGTTATTGGTGACATAAAAAAGTTATGCAGCCATTGGAATGGGAAGTGCCTAATACTTGTCCAGAAAATTACTCAACCAGGATACTTCGTAAATTGAACTGATGTTTTCGGTAAAATAATATCATGGAGTAATGACCGAATCTAAAACACATAATAGAGTGTGTGAGATTCAAATACTGCATAATTTGTGCATCTGAATTAGAGTTGACCATTGTGTTCTAGGAGTTTTTGTTTGTGTACGTGAGGAAGAGAGAAGAAGTGGCGGGGATAGAGCAATGGTGTAAGAGTTAAAAACCCTGAATTGCAGCATGGTGAGTTATGGTTGTCCTTTTTCATCCTCCTGCAACTGTGAGCTTGTCGGATGCACTCATGATGGTTGGTGATATACTGCATGCTAAATCATAAGATGCTCGGTATTTTTGTCTCCAAGTTTGTTGAAGCAAATCATTGTGTCAAAGACATTGCATGTTTTTATGCTAATCTCGCATGAATAAAGTAAAATTTTTGACCTAGGTGTATAGGGTGGCTTGTGTATACATATTCTATTGTCAATTAAATTTTTTCGTGCAATCACATATTTGAAACATAATGCACTCCCACTATTCAGTTGATTCTTTGTTACAGGAGATTTCTCGATTGAGGTATGATCTGTGTCCACGAGTCATGAAAGAGAGGAAGTTTTGGAGAATATATTTTTTACTTGTGAATAATCATACTGCACCGTATGTAACTTTTCTTGTTGCTTAAGTATTTTGGTTTCACATTCAATGTTGTTTTTGAGTTTCATCTGACTTGACTCAATTTAATAGAGGACTGCTTGATATATATATATATATATATATATATATATATATATATATAATATGCTGTTTTCAATTGTAAATACCTAAATATCATATTCTAGGCATAGGAATGTGTAAATTTTCCCGTAGTTCCGAAAGTACGAAACACTCATCCTGGAGGTATAAAAATAACATTCGCAGAAAAAGAAATTGAAGGAACTTCTGCTATAACAATATGAATATGTGAAGTTTTCAGACAACAGAATGTGGTTGAATTTCTTAAAATAACAAGTGTTTGGTACAGTATAATAACAAAATGTAATTGGATGTGCATAAATTATTACTAACAATAATTTTAGCAGATTATTGGAACACCTAAGAAATCAATATACTTGTGGAAAATTGTCGTGCTGCTTATGCTAGCCCATTTGTCATATGAAATGCATCTTGCAATTAACTCATTCAACTGATCATAACTTGGGTTATATTATTATAGTTATGCTGTTTTGTAACATTTAGTAAACTTCTGTCTTGTGATTTCTGTCAGCTATGAGAATAAGTACATGGAAGATGAAAAACTAAAATCTTCTGAACAAGGAAACGATCGCATAGTCACGATGAAACCATTAAATGCTGAATTGATCTGTAATCAAGAGGCGCAGGAAATGCAAAAAAAGGACAAATTATCAAATTCATCAACTGAGCAAGACTTGGATGTATTTCTTCTGGGGGAAGGAAACAGCGATGACGACGAGCCCGGTACACCTTCTTACTTTAATCTATCAAAAATTGTTATTTGTTTCTGAAAAATGGTGTATGAGTTTGGTACATTTCCATTTATAAACTATATAAACACATTTAAAGTCCCAGAGTAATTTAAAGGATATAAACCGTATAGGAAAATGGATATAGTTATGTCAAGCCAAACAATTTATTTTTTGGATAATTGAGGTCTTCTGATTATGCTACGTAATTTGGAAGTTTTTGAGAGAATGAGATGGACTGGAAGGGACAAAATCGTGTAATTTTGTATTGCTCGTGTTTGGATGATTTATGAGAGAAGAAAGGGCAAGGTAAAAAATGTTCCTAATATTAACTTTAAAAAATTTCGATATGACACATTTTTATTCAAACAACTAAAGTTATTCAAATAGTAAATTGCAAGTTCTTAAGATAACTGCAAAGCTCCTTACCCTCATTGTACACTAGTTTGAAGCTCATCAAAGCAAGTAATCTAGATGTAACTTTCGTCATGTTTTTCCTATTTGTTAGCCTATACCACTGTGTTCTCCGGAGTTGGATTTATATCCAATGACAGTGTTAGATTATTGTTTTGGGTATTTGAGTTAGAGTATAGAATAATATGTGCTCTGGGTGAATTTAAACTTTGGTGACTTTACATTTGCCTACAATCTCTCTGGTCTTTCAGATGATGACAATGGAAGATACAATGATGATTTGGACAAACTGATGGATAATTCGGTAAGCGTGATATAATCTGTACTCGTTAAAACTTCTGTGTATATATATCTTCTTTATTCCTTGAGTGAAAGTGTTATCTATAACATGAACTTAAAAAAGAAATAATTTTCTTTATTATCCTACAAAATGTCTAGGCTTCACAAAAGAACTAGAATTTGAAATGTTTTGGGAGTTAAATTAAGAATTTAAATGTTTCTTCTGTTTGCTTATGTTCCTTTATGAAGGGAGTGTTTGGTTCAGCGTTGGAGAATTGATTTCAGCTAAATCAATTTTTCAATGTAAAAGTAAAAATTAGTTGTTTCTCATTTAACGTGATTTTTTTATCCTCTAACTGATTTTAGAAACCAAACACGAACTAATTCTACTTAGAAAATCAATTATAATCAATTCTGCATTAATTTGGCCTATAACCAAACACGTACGAAGAAATAGAAACATTTTTATTTTCACATTTACAAATTGGCCCCTCGCTATTTTCTGACATGATTTTTGGATAATAGAAGATATATTTGGTCATTGGAACTTGAGTTTGGTCTGAAATTTGATTAAATCATTCATTGAAGTTGGCGACACTTATGAATGTACAGGATGATGAGAAAGGGAAATGACAGATGTTGGATGAAATTATTGGCTGATAAGTTCTGTGATGCTTACGTTTATTGTTTCAACCTTTATTCAAGTGTTAATAGTAGTTTAGTTTCCCCTGAATGTTAGGTTTGTGATAATAAAACTTATGATTATACAGCTTTGTTGTTATTTAAACGTTTTTTTCTCTTTGCGTGTAAAAGTACTCATTAAATGTTCTGAAAGGAAAACGAAAAAATCATACTTATATTAATTGTAGATTCTTTTGTATGGAGAGTTAAGAGCCTTGTCTGGGTCAATAATGTTGAGTAGTAGCGATTTGAAAAAATGTGTAGCTTCAAAAAATAGAACCACTAATATTATGTTTACCTTTTACTATTTTTCTTTTAACATATTTAATCTTTTAGGTTAGATCTGAGTTCACCTCATCTCTTGCTCAATCACTGCTTCCAAAAACTGAAACCTTACTCATCTCATCTGTAACTGTAATACACATTCAACACAAAACAAATCCTAAAGCCTTTTTTTAAATATTATTAATTATTTTTGCTGTTTATGTTTTTTGCTCACTATTTTATTTATTTATTTATTGTATATTTACGGAAATAATCTTAATTTTGAAAATAATACTTTTTTCCTTCGGTATATTAACATGTTATTTTCTAGTTTTCAATTCGTAATTAAATATTAGTAGTATTTAATATACATTTACTGAGGTTAAAATCTTAGTTTTAGGATAAAATTCTTTACACCATACTTTCTTCATTTTATATATTAATTATCAATAGTAGTTTATTGATTTTAAAATTTTTACGCTTGCTAATTTTTATTTATTTAATGTATAAATTAATATTATTTATTTAGTGATATTTATAAAAAGTAATCTTAACTTACATTACGATGTTATGTTTCTGTTTTTGGATTATTAATTAATTTCCAACATTTTATTATTGTTTAAATTTTTATGTTAATTAATTAATTTGTTTAATGTAAACTTCCACAAGTAATAATTTGTTAAGGAAAAGCTTTTGCTCCATACTTTTTTTATAAATAAAGTTTCGTTGCCTTAGTTGTAGCGAAAGTATATACATATTTTTTCTACCATGTACTAATTTTTTATATTTTAAACGAGTTAAGTAAAAGAAAAACTAAAATATCTATCATTAAAAATTAATTTATGATTTTAAATTTTAAACTAAGTTCAATTCAAAATTTTAATTTTTCACTTTTTCACATTAAATGTTAATTATTTACTTTTTAGTAGAAGTAACCTCAACTTCGCGGGAAAATTGTCCATACATATCATAGTTTGTATTTTCATGTTTTGAAAGGCTTTAACAAAAAGAAAAAGAGAAATCTATAATTAAAATTCAAAATTATGTTTTACAATTTTGTTTTATTTTTTGTTCATGATAAATTTTAATTATTAAGTTTTTAATATTTTATTTTATTTTTCAATTATTAATTACTTTGCGTGTTTGTGTGTGTGTTAAGTTAATAAACAACCCAAACCGTAGGAGAAAAAAAATAAAGGTAGTAAAGAAAAAAAAAAGATAAATATGTGAGCAATAGAGTTAAAATAAATATTGTTTAGTTGAAGAAAAGACAGAAGAGAAATGGAATGGAAATATAACTTTAAAATTAGTTGGTTCAAAAAATACACTATTATTATTTATTATATTATAAACTATAACATAAACATACACACACACTATAATATTATAACTATATTATTATGAAGCATGAATAATGGAACAGTGAAGTGAGAAAGGATATTTCAAAATGAGTAATCTAAAATTACTTTTGTGGTTTTTACATTCTAAATTATATGTCAGATTGCACATGAAACTATTAAGAAGATGAACTAAGAAACATCTGAAAAGACAAACACATTATTTTTTAGGAGCTAAACTGTGTTGGACTGTGATATTGGGTCCCATATAGTCAACCTAAACACAACAAAGTCAACATTTTGGCCCAAAAAGACAACCTAATATACAGTTTCAATATGATCTGCACATTTCCCAATAAGTGATATATTTGTAGTCAGAAACAGTTACGAGTTCCAATGAGACATCACCACAGGATTAAAAACCATGGTCTCCCACAAACACATGGCTTCAGCTTTCTAAATAAAGATTCAACTATTGAGAATCTTATAGAGGGGTTTTTTGTTTGTTCAGTTAAATCAGTTTTTATTGATTTGAAAATATCAAGAAACTTCAACTTTTTTTAGTAAATTTTTGTGTTTTTGTTTCGATTTCTGATTGAAATGATAAAGAATTAAAACTGTAAGTGTGAATTACATTTAATAAAAATAAGAAAATAAAGTAATATATGAGAAAAAAATTCACAAATATTAACATATTATCTTACATAGACACTTATATTGACGTTGAATTTCTCTAATTTATTGTTAAACAAAATTCCAACAAGTGTCCTCTTAACACTATAGCTTCTTTACATAAGCTCCACATATTTAACAACTCGGTTATTTTTTTTAAGATATAGAACAAATTTACATTACCAATTTTCAATTTCCTAAAGATAATAATCATGAGTGTGTTTTCTTAAGATATTCTTTGCCTCTCATGAAGTATACAAAATGAATAATGTATTTAATATTTTTAAAATTTTATAGAAAATTCAACCATTATAATGTGTTTCACTTTACATATAACACTATATACGTATATTTATTTGCCTGATGACATTAACTTAAAGGAATATATACTAATTTGTATAGATTTTTATAATAGTTAAAATGAGGAAACATAATCAAATTAACAATTGAAAGTTGCGAATTGAGGTGTCGGCATAATGCGCATTGGTGAATAGTAGTGCGTTGTATTCCACTGTGAAACACTTCACCATTCATTCAACATATTCAATTCCTCATTTCTTCACACCATCAAAGTGGCAAACACACAATTTCAAACCACCTTTTTCTCAAACCCTAATCCTCCCTCACGCCCAAATCAGGACTTATATTCAATTAAAATGAGAAAAACTTGCAGACAACAGATTATGGCAAATCTTCATTGAGTGTAATGAAGGATTTTTTTTGTGAAATCAAAGAGAGTCTGAATTGATGTCAATTAAAGGTAAATTGTTATAGGATGGATTCCAAGAACATGATGAGAAACTTATCCAGTTGTTGTATTTTAATATAGGTTGAACTATCCAAAAAAATATTACCGGTGAAAATTGATCTTGTGAACTTTATTTTGATACTAATTGATAGAATGAACACTTATTACTATTTCAAAAATTACAAATATTAGTCACAATAAAACTCTTATTACTTAAAAAGAGGATGAGTTTCACTAGAAAGATACAACACATAATAATTTTAACATAATACAACATCAATAAGACCTAAGTCCAATCACATAAGGTATTGACATCACTCTCGACTCAAAACCTTAAAGTAATAAGTTTATGGATTTTTATTCTTATATAGTGCTCAACTCTCTCATTTCTAACCAATATGAAACTTAAACTCATACTTGGATCCTAACAAAACATAATAATTTTAATAATTTTAATGTTACGATTGTAATTCTATCTATTTTACTTTTATCATGAGATAACCGAGGTCACCTGCAACACAAGTGTCCAATTGAATAAATTATCTGAAAACCTTAATATGTCACTAATGCTGCTAATGGTAACACTAACTCAGGGACTTCATAACTACCAAATTATTATTCGCCTTTGATAACACGTGCTTATATTAATGCATGTTGCTTTGATCGATCTTCAACGTTTGTCTCAATTAACAACCGTTAACACGAGCCATTATCAACTAGATAATAATTAATTAAACGGAGACAGTGAGTTGTTATTTTCAAAAGCGACTAATTGTTGACTTTTGAATGGGCCCAAATCCTAATAAACTCTCTCTTAAATTTTAAATTATTAATAATGAAATTTTGTCTTTCTTTTATTTTGTTTTTGTTAAAGTTGGGTATGCAGATCAATTCACCTATTAAATAGTTTAATAGGAATAAGAATGTGTTTACATAGGGATTTTGTTGATATTTTTTTTATTGTAAATAAATATTTTGGTTTAAAAGAACTATTAAATAAACACAGTTATATTTAAAAAGTAAAATTGATAAGATAATTATTTTAGTATAAAAAATGTTATTTATTGAAAGATAAAA
>Ga0099823_1002621_pt1 | contig 16370 bp, 12 predicted proteins | sample CowpearedBW_FD_76831 | JGI IMG/M metagenome (GOLD analysis project Ga0099823, IMG submission 76831) | Root nodule microbial communities of legume samples collected from California, USA - Cow pea red BW | ecosystem: Host-associated > Plants > Roots > Nodule | place: USA: California | collected...
ATTACAAAATTATTTGTTAAGCATTCTTATTTTTTAAAAGCATAAATTAAATAGAATTGTAACGGATATAATATTTAAGATGGTAGTTTACCAATGTCATGTGTTAATTAACAACTAATTACCATGTCAATGCTATCTTAATTTAGATGAATTAGGATCCACGGTTGAGAAAAATTTAAAAGAATCCAAATAGATGTGTAATAGATGTGTAATAAGCTGTTTTTTTAATACCACTTATATACACAAATTCAAATTACTACTTTTGTTTCGTATAGTCTTTGTTCTATATCTAAACTAAATCGTGACAAATGAGTTAAAAAAAGTAACTTTTTGGTTTTTATTCTTGCTCACAATGATATCAACATGTAATAAACTTATTATGTTCAAGCTTTCTACCGATCTCAAATTATAAAATAAAAATAAAAATTAGTATATTCAAAAATTAATAAAATAATCAAGTTTATTCTTTGTAATACAAATGATAACATGTAAGTAAATTAAAGAACAATGTATTAATTATATCATGTACTTAATATAATAACATATATAATTTTCAATAAAATCGTATATCTATTATATACATATATTAAAATAATTAATAAAATATAATATAATATATAAAATAAAAATTAATTATATAAATACATTAATATTTTGAAATACTCGTATATAAGACATTTTGCGTATTATTTCGTTTTAAAACCATAATATCATTGCCAACACTAATATAGGAGCAAAGAAAATATAGGAGCCGACCCAAAAAACTTAGGTCACTTTTTTTTACGTGTCGATTGGTTTTGGCGCCATCACTGTTGAGTTTGCAACCCAAACCCACAATTAAATACTTTGCCCTCTCTCATCTCTTCATTCATTTCACCATTAAGGTAACTTCTCTCTCTCTTCCTCTCTATGTTCTACACAGTTTTCGTCCTCTAACGCTGACGTACAGATTCTACTGCATGTCCAAGATTCTCTCAAATGTTGCTATTGTTTTTCAATTTGGGCAATTTCTGTTCTGTTTATTTTCTCCATTGGGTTGTGAAATATCTACTCTTTTTCTTTTTTCTTTTTGTTGTGGGAGTGATCGACAATGAAAAGTTCAGTTTTTTGAGAGTGGGTCTTTAAAACTAGGAATTGGAGTGACTCCAATCTTTGTGCTTGAAAGTACACTTCAATGGGATGATGCCCAATTTATCAAGTGAGAAATATTGTCGGAAAATTACGTTCTTGGACAAAGATGGATTATTATTACTTGGCATTAATTGCTGAGTTGGGTCGGATAAGAGATTGATTTTCTTGGCCACATTGCTTCTATTTGACCCCAATCTTTGTGCTTGAAAGTACACTTCAACGGGATGATGCCCAATTTATCAAGTGTGAAATTTTGTTGGAAAATTACGTTCTTGGATAGAGAAGCATTATTATTTCTTGGGATTCATTACTCTGAGTTGGGTTGGATAAGAGATTGATTTTCTTGGCTACATTTCTTGTACTTTGTTTTCTGGGTTTTCCTGTCTAAACTTGATTGTCGTGAGCGCTTTCATTATTTTTATTATCTGCTTGAGTCGTTTAGTGAATAATGTTTAGGAGTGAGTGAGTGAGTTCGTCTTTAGATTCTTCGCCAACACTATGACAGCGTTCCTTTAAGATTTTCACATATTTTGATTTTTTGGAAATTTTCTCATTATTTTCCATGTAAAAAGATGGGAATCCTTAAGTGGAGAATTATGTGATGCAGTTGTTGTCAGATCAACTTAATGTCATTTACACGCTGTATTTTCAGTTTTGTTTTAGATTGATATCACTGAAATCATTAATCTTTAGATTTGTTCTTGAAAGGAAACTTCCATGTCATACTAAATTTTTTTACTGTTTGACATTAATCAATGCTTTATATGAATGTGAATCTGTGTAGTGGTTATGATAAAGTTTTTTAATTCTTACTTGAGTATTCATTGGATTGGATAATGTACTCATGTTGATCGAGGCCACTTAAATGGTGGATTGAGGACCCAAAGGTTGCATATAGAAGAAAAGGGGGAGGCGGAGGGGTTGTGATTTTCTGATGTGTGAAGTGCAATTAAATGATAATATAATACGGTCTTTTCATACTTTTGCCTGGTTGAACTTTTTCATTATGATATTGGGCTGGGTTTTGGGTTACCATTGTGTTGTTGGTATAATATGTCTGGCAACCAACAATTTGGCATTCATACTTGTTGGTGTATCATCTTCATTGATTTCTAATTGATGGTTTCATCATTGTCAGAAATTGAGGATCGTCAGTGGTTGAGACAATGGGTAAAGAGAAAGTCTCACAAACCCCAAGAAGAATGACAAGGTCTTCGGCTTCATCTCCGACGTCCACTTCAAATAATGCAATTGCAGCAAAAGTAAATAGCCTTGAACCTCCGACAATCAACGACCTTTTAGTTGGAGGAGATCCAATCAGTCTAGATGACATAATTTCCAACTTTCCTGGTAGAAGAAACCAGATTCTTGAGATTGTGCGTCTTTTGGGACCTTTGAATTCACCAATGCTTCCTTTGTTTGTATATGGAGGCCCTTGTACTGGAAAAACCAGTATCATTCTTCAATTGTTCAGGCATCTCAAAAGGCCTCTTGTTTATTCTAGTTGTAGGACATGTTATAACCAGGGTATCTTGTTTGAATCTATTCTAAATCAGTTATTTCTCCATAGAAAAAATGCTGCCAATGGTTATGCAAATGCAAAACGCTGTGACAGACCGTCTGATTTTGTCAACTTTCTTCGGGAAGCATTGACCAATGTTATAAACAATCTCAAAGAGAAGTCAGAGAAGTTGGTCTCAAATAAGATGACACAAGAGAAAACTGGAAACATGATCTACTTGGTGTTTGACAATTTTCATCTTGTTAAGGAATGGGATAAGAATTCTACTATATTGCCCCTGCTGTTTAATCTCTATGATATGCTAAAGATGCATGAGGTGGGTCTGATTTTTATCAGTAGTACTTCCGCAGACACATTTTACTCCAACATGGGATATGTAGAGCCTATCCCCGTTTACTTTCCTGATTACACAGAAGGTGATATTCGTCAAATATTATTGAGAAACCAAGCGAACCAGAAGCTTTATTCCTCATTTCTCGAGTAACATACTTTATCCCCATATCTCTTTCCATTGTCTGCTTTACATGTTTTCATATAGTGAAGACTTTTATGTCTTTTCCTGCAGTGTAGTTCTGAAGTCTTTTTATGGAATTACAAAGCAAGTTGGTGATTTGTCTGCCGCCTTAAAGCCACTATATGAAAAATATTGTGAACCTTTAAGTGATAAGGGAAAAGGAGTTGCTCCTGATCAACAGATGAGGCGAAGGCTACTTGCTCATATCAACCCTCATATTGGCCCCTCTTTGAATGAGATATTTAAGGTTTCATCCCTTTCTTCTACTGAAGTGGAGACCCAGAAAGAGGAAAAGCGGAAGGGAAATCCCAGGAGATTGGAGAAATCTGAAGAACTTGGCAGTCTTGATTTTCATATGTCTACTAGTTCAAAGTATCTTCTGATTTCAGCATTCCTTGCCTCCAGAAACCCAGCTACTCTTGATGCTTCACTTTTTGATTCCAAAGGTGGTTCTGATAATCGAAAGCGGAAGAGAAAGTAAGTATGATGATTTGATAATACGAAATATGTCTTGTTATGACCACAAAGTGGCATGATTTAACACTCTTCATCATTGTGAATGTGAAACCTTTTTCTGGCCTTTCCCATGTACTCAATTTTCTGAGTTGTGCTTTTTTCATGTGTAGGCCCTCTGAGAAAGCGATGGAACGGAAGGAAACTTTGGAAGAGGAGCTACTAATGAAAGGGCCTGGAACTTTTCCATTGGAGAGGTTATTAGCCATCTTTCAGTGCCTTGTATCAGTCGGAGAAGATGATGAAGAACCAAACAATGATGGATTTGGAGTTGAGGGTGGCAGTGGTGGACTAATGTCTGATGTTCTTTTGCAGCTGTCTAGTCTCTGCAATGCCAATCTTATATTCAAAGGTAGAAGCTGTCCAATTGAGGGCTCAACTCGTTATCGATCAACCATTTCCGAAGATCTGGCTTTGAAGGTGACATCTATGTCCCCCCCTAACCCTCCCCTCAATTCTTTGGTATTATTGTTTATGTAAAGAGATTAAATATACTACTAACAAAAAGTAATGCTTTCAATTTTCTTAAGCAGGTTGCAAGGAGCCTTAAGTTCCCATTATCAAAGTATTTGTATAGAAGTTAGTAATATTTGACATCAACGTTTCACAAAGCTGGGATATCAACTTTTTCTGCCTAGTGCTTACAACCTCTACTGTCATCAATATGAAACAGATGGAATCTCCTTAGAATGCTTGAAGTGAAACCAATAGTGTAGAGTGGTTGTTGAATGTGTTGTGGGCGCGGGAATTCTTTGTGACATATTTTTCTGGTTTTATGTTTACTTGTAGATCTGCATTTACATTTTTATTTGAAGTTGTTTACATCTTAACTTGTAAGAAACATTGTAGATGTACCTTAATTTTTGAAACAATCTTTAATGTTGGGATTAGTATTGTAAGATTTGGCAGGAAAATTCTTGTGTTTGTTTCTATGAATTACAATGAAAGATGTACGTGTTTATTGGGAAACCAATTAGTGTGTTATCAGTTTGACCATTAACTGAACGTTCTATCGAAAGCAGTCAAATCGCGACTCAATTGAACCGATTCAAATCAACCAAGCACCCAAAAATTGGTAAACAGGTTTTCATACGCTAGTTCCCTGCTGAGTAGAACATTTTTATCACTATTAGCCATGGTTGACAACGATAATGTTGTCAATTTAATTTATATTCCTGTCTTAATTATTTTATTAGTATGAATTTCAGGGCAGTATGTGTCTAACTATTGTGAAATGAACTCATGGATGTTATGTACACAGATGCATACTATGTTATATGGTTTGTTAATTTGAATTTATCATATTTTGTCATTTTATAAATTATATGCACGTTGATACTTAAAAATACTAATTCTAACACATTTTTTTGTTAGTAACGAAAAGTTTCTAAAAATTACAGAATTATAACAGATATTCATTAAATAAGTTGTAAGACTGTCAAGACTCAGAAAATTTTCAATCAATTGGAAAGACTTATTCAAAATAGAATGTTCCTAGCATTTCTCTATACTTAATCATCACCAACCCAATTTCATCACAAACTCAATTAAATTAGATCAATAAATCGTGCATTAGTGTTTTTATTACTTTAATGGCCAGTTATTTTTTAAAACATCGATAAAATTAAAAAGATAAAGATACAAATGTCCTTGTTAGAGAGATAAAAGAGTAAATAGCTGAATAATCTAATGAACGTGTATATATTGAGCTTGTGTATGCTTAGATGAGGTTTGACATGAGGAAACGCCCATTGACTTTCTATACAGAAAGCACTTGAGTTCATGGAACAAAGGCATGGGCAAAAGGGAAAAGGCCCAGTAAAGTGTGTTTATTACTGAGTTTGGCTATAAAGTAAGCAAGTAAAAATGTATGTGTATCTAATATTGACTTAATTTAAAGTGTATTCTAAGCTTATCTTACTACAATATAAACCTTTACTTACTCATTTTAGAAACAAACTCACTGTAGAGGAGTGTTGAGGAAAAGGAGCAAAGTTAATCCAAGATTTCTTGGAGACACTTTTTTATCAAAGGCCATGGTTTATGGTGAAAACTTCCATGGTGTCTCTTTCTTTTCTACTTTTTGAGGGTGTTTAATCTCCCAAGACACCTTTGGTAATCTGATTAGTGTTCCATCCGTTTCTATATTTCAATGGCTAAAAAGGCTACACTTTCCTTGACTAGTAATCTTCAGTCAAGAACTTTCTCTCCGGTAGAAAAGATATTCCACACCAATGTGCCTATTATGTACAAAGCAACAGCAACCTTAAAAACATCATTCCAAGAACCTGCAATAAAAGATCACATGATTGGAAACCAAGAAAAAAATTGCAAAAAAAGGTAAACTTCAAAATCAAGAGGGAACTCTCAGACCTCGCTGGAGTATTAATCCAGTTGCAGCTGTACCAAATACACCAGCAAGCACTCCTGCTGTGTTTGATAGTCCAAGCAATACACCCTGAAATTGAATCTCGTGAATAATATGATAGATGCATATTTAGATGTATCATTGAGTTGATGCATGACTATCAAGAACAATATTGAAGTGAAGTGTATTGTAGTCTTCAATCTTTTGTAAAATTGTTGCAGTGATCTGCCATATTCTTTTTACTAATAGTATTAGTACTAAACACTTTTTTAAGCTCACATTTGACAGTTTATTGATTGCTGTAATGTAATTAGCAAAGCAAATACTCACAGCATAGCGGGGTCCAATGTCTTGGTGATTGGAATAGAGACCAGATTGTGAGAATGCATCAGATCCCTGTCAAGAAAATAACATATTATGGTTAAATTAAGGTGATTCTGCATATATTTAGAACATATTGTAGAGATTCTAATGCTTCAAAAAGTAGAGGAAGCTCAAACCTGACTACACGCCATGCATAGTACAGCCATGGCAGGTGTTCTGACATGGCTCAGCTGAGAAAGAAAAAAGGCAGGACCCAGAAACCCTATTGATTGCATGATCTGCAAACTCAAAAGCATTAAAAGAAGGAAAATTTTGAAGAGTGAAATCAATGCAAAATATTTCCTTCTATTTAGCACCGAAATGAATGGATGCCTGAGCACTATTATTTAAGAAAAAAGGCATTCCACTAAGAACATCATATATATATATATATATATATATATATATAGCAGTTGGCCATGCATGACACAATTATGCTACAAGAGCAATGATTTTCTTGCCTTTCGAACAGTTGTTATGGAGAGGCCTTTTCTCACAAGTGTGTCAGCAATCCACCCACCAATATTTGCAAAAGCAGCCATGGTTAACCATGGAAGAACACATAAGAGCCCAGATTCAGTGAGGTTGAACTTCAGAACCTGAGAAAATTATTAGTCTATTCATTCAGAAGCCTAAAAGCAGAAATGTAATGTAATGTACTTAACACTGAGTTCATTTTATAGATACATACAACTAAAGAAAGTAGTTAAATTTATTAAAAAGTTAGTACCTGATTATAATAAGTAGGCATCCAGGTCAGAAGAATAAAAGTCCCCCAATTGTGACAGAAGTGAGAGATTATAAGAGCCCAAACCGGTGCTTTTGATAAAATCAATTTCCAAGGAATGGAAGAAACAGGTGCATTTGATACATTGCCTTCTAGTATGAGCCTTTTCTCCTCTACGCCAACATCTGGGTCATCTTTTGGGGAGCTATATGCCTGGTAGAGCCCAAGAGAGAGGAAAGGAAATGAGTCAACAGGCTAAGCAGGAAACTAAGAAGTGTCCCACAAAGTGAAATTGACTTACCTTTCTTAACCACAAGGTAAACCAGATACTTCCAAGGGATCCGAAAGAGTAAAAAACTGATGGCCACCCAAATTTTTGGATTAGTAATGGTGAGAATGCCAAGCCAACCACTGAACCAAGGTACATGCCACTATATACTAGGGCAAGTGATCTGCTTCTCTCTGAAACTGGAATCCACTTGGAAAGCATATTATTCATAGCAGGCATGGCAACACCCTGAAAATAAAGGATTAGCAAGGTGGGTTTCTAAATCTTAAGACTAAGATTCATGTCTACATGCATAGACTTTCAACATGAGATCATTCATATGGTAAAATATAGTCCATTTGTTTGTATTATTTTACACATGGATATCTTGGTTTTTGAGGGTAGGAATCATAAACTATGAAGCTATGTTTGTCCATCTTGGTTGCATTGTGCATCCCTTGCCCTGTCTGTTTTAAAGGAGAATAAAGTTCATGCTTTGAGGCTAGTTTTCTAACTTTTTCTTCATGCTTACATGATACAAAGTTGCAAGCAATCTTATCGACCAAAAGTCCATAATAAAGCTTGTCAGAGCCTAAACAGTTTACACTCCAAATTTTGAGGAGCATAAAAAGCTTTAAGATTCAGATGAAATTTTACAGAACGCTGATCTGTTTATCACGTGTGTGAAGTCCTCAAGTATTGCTATAAAGTGTATGATAGATCAAATCTAACATATGTACATCCTATTCTAGTATTTTTGCCAAGATGAATCATACGATATCCTAAGAGTCTTTGGAGATTATTAAGACGATTCAGAACTCCTCTTACCTGTTCAGCGCTTTAGAAACTTATAAGTGGGAAGGGAATATATATGTATATATATATATAACTTTATTCTGATTCTCATGTTAATTATTTACAGCATATAAATAGAAAAGGAATAAAAACAGCCTATTTCTATTTCTATAATATCAACATATCAGGAAATGATTTGGTCCAGACTAATCTTCCCCTCAACTATACAGATTTTATTTCCTATCATAATCTGAGTTTAACACCAGAATTTCAACCTTCCTAATTTACTGACGAAACTCATATTTTGTCTTTATAAAGATATTTGAAGAAGGAAGAAAAGTTCAATCTAACTCCACTTTTGTAATTTTCTTTTCATTTATCCTTTTTTAAAGCTGATAATTGGTTTTGCATTAGAATAGATGGCTGGATAAGGGACCATACGAACTTGTTTTCTTAACCAAGTTGATGAAACCATGGAAGTAGTACAGATATATGATAGACCAACCTCACCGATCCCCATAAATGCACGCATAATAAGCAAACAAGGGAGCCCAATTCTTGCAGCAATAGGTGTTAAAATTGTTGCCATTGACCACCAGACAACTCCGAAACCTAGCACTAGTTTCCCACCAAGTTTGTCTGCCCATATGCCACCAAGGATCTAAACCAGAAAAACAAAACAACATTGCATAAACGCATGTCAGTACGCAACTATGAAAAGACAATTAAAGAACTGTATTTCTATTAAGAAACATACAAAATTTGGGCCAAGCTCAACTAGCAGAGGTACTCTATTGCGTACAAGAAGTTAAATGTATCAGATCAATATGTTGTTTAAAGTACTATGTTTAGAATGGAGGGTATAGCGATCACACCTGGGTAAGAAGGTAGCCCCAGAAAAAAGATGACTGAATGAGGCCAACTGTTGCACTGTTCCACTTAAATTCTTGCGACATTGGAAGTATTGCTATGCTCATATTCACCTGTATAATATAATGGACAAGTAAAGAACGAGAAGAAACATCAGTTGTTCATATTAAAAACACAAATATCAAGAATAGGGAAATTCAAAAACACAACTACATCAGTAGTTCATATTGAAAAGATTTGGACACACTCATGTTACTAACATCACAATGTGATATAAGAGATTGAATTGAGACACAAAAAGTTATAACAGGGCCAACCATTATTTATGCCGGATCTATTAAATTTTCTTTTTATCTTTCTCACAACATCACATTGTCTTGTTAGTATGTAATAAGAAAGGATCCAAATTCTAGTTCAAGGAAAAAATCATAATATCAACTTCTGCATAAAATGTAGCACAATATTGGAGATTGTAGAGACTTTACAATGCCAACCCAATGAAAACATTAACATATTGGAATTTAAATTGTGTGAATAAATACCACATGAAAACACTCACACGGTCCATGTTGCACAGCAGAAATGCTGAAAAACATAGCAATACAATAACCCAACGCTTAGGAAACTTCTGCCACCAAGAAGATACTTGTGGAACATTCCCTTCGAAGAGAATGGCTTCACCTGTTCCTTCAGCTGATGCAAGAGGATTCACCTCTGATTCTGTAATATCATAATCCTCAGACTTGTAATGAACACAAGCCGGATTAGCCTTACCAAGTTTGTTAAAACTTAGTCCATATACTGCTCTTTGTTGAATAAGGCTACAGCTACAGAGATCTGAAGACAGGTAGCATTGACATCTTCTGCTGGCGTTTAGTTTCATGTTCATGCAGTGAATAGGTCTCTGTGATATTGAAGAACAACGCTGCACTTCATCTTCAAATGTTGGTATTAGTTTTGAAACTTTCTCATTCAAAGACTCTCTAGCATGAAAACGCATCCCAAGCCAGCATCTTGAGAAATGATCCTTTGCAATCTGGCCACCATAACGTGCAACAAATGCACAAGAAATGTCCCTTCTTTGAGGTGATAGATCCTTTCCCAAATGATATAAATTTCCTGCCCATATCAAACAGTTGCTAAAACTTGTTCATAGTCTGCTCTAGTGATCTACATAAAGCAAGCTTAGAGGGTTTCCAGAGGATCAAGATCAAACCTAATTGATACACAATCTCAAAATTACCATAATTTCCATGCATTGCTGACCAATATGTGATTCTCTTATGAAAATAAACTACCGAAAAAGTTATCATCCTTTTCTCCATCCCTAATTTTATCAGATCATCTACATCCCCATAGATATGTATGTATAAATTCTGGCAACTATGGTGCGTCAAATACCATAAAGAAAATCTTGGTTTCCGAAAGTGGAATGTCAAATGTTTTTTTCCGTTGGAGAACTAATTGGATTGTATAGAGTCAAATGAGTGAAGCGTACATTGTAAGAGGTTACTTGCAACCAAGCTAAACCATTCAGAAAAACATAATAACCCTGAATACTAAAAAATTTCACAACTAAAGCATTTTAAGAAATTGCTAGAATTTTACCAAAAGCCACTCTAAGCAATTGTTGGCACAGAACAGAAAAAGGTCATCATCATTCCACAACTTCCCCCTCCTTCCTGCTATAAAAAGACTGGGAAAATGTGTTTTGTACAATAAAATCTTTACCTAACTCCAACGTTTGGCTTTACTATCTAAACCTCTACGAAGTATAACCCTGAAGAGTAGACTGATTCTATACCAAACAACTTTCACCAGCTCCAAAAATAATAACAATAATGAGAAGAAAAAGGGAAAGAAATCTCTAGCAATAGTAAGCTTGAAAGAAAAAAGAACAAAGCAAGTGATAATTTAATCCATAAGAATAACCGAGTAAAATAACATAAGAAAAAAAAATTAGCAGAGTGAAAAGTAAGGATGGTTGAGGAAGAAAAACCTGGTCCAATGAAAGAAGTGAAGTTTGTGTTGGAAACCAAACCACCCAGAGCCATTGGTAATGCAAGTGAGGAGCTATGAAATTGAGAGCTGAAAAGTGAGAAGAAGGGTCTTACACCATTTCACAGCACACAAAAAAAAAATTCAAATTCAGCAAAATGATGTCATGTCATCCATGGATAATGGAAATCTCTCCCTCCATGCTATGCTAAGGTATTGGATAAGCAAAACGTCCAGTAGAACTTGTTTTGAAAAAACATTAAAAACTGAAAAAAAGTTTTTTTTTCACAACCTTTTGTTCATGTAATCATAATAACAATTTTTCATGATAATTACATAATTTTTTTGAATAGAATATGAAATTCTAGTTGCCTTTTTAGCGAGAAAAATGGGGGCGGAGACCGTGACACGTGGCACGTCATCCTTGCAAATAATAGGCCAACTGTACAAAAATAATGAAATTATTGATATACCCCTCTGGATCAGTGTACTTTTGGTACTGGTAACATTATAAGTGGAAGTGAACTGAGGGTTACTGTGGAAATATAAAAAATTGAAAACTAAGTCTTGGCAGCTTGTCCCTGCAGAAAAGTGCAGAATAATATATTGATATTGTTTATTATATATTTAATTATTTTCTTCAATTTTTTGTTTCGGTATTTCCAAGATACTAAGTGATGCTATTTTCTGAGGTTCACGCGTGGAATATTTTGCTTTAGACACGTGGCTGCTTCACCAACGTTAAAAGTGTTGTGGTTTTGTATGGGAACATGTGTTTCTCAAAGAGAGGAGTTCCATAAAATTGCAAAATTATTAATTTGAAGCTTCACAGAACTCATTTCCCACTAATGAAGTGTGTTAATCATTGAGTGTGATTACGATTTGTAGAATTTTTTATTTTAATTCAGATCTAAAAATTATTGTAGGGTAACAATCAAGATTAACTAAACGGTGCAGTGGATCAAAATATGATTCATTAAGATCACTATTATGATAACGGCAGATCCAATCGGATCAATCATATTATTACTATGCTAATTAGAGGTGTCAATTTGGTTTAGTCTACAGAGTTTGATTCTGCCCATTTGGATTAGGACAAAACAAGTTCATATTGGAAAAAGATATTGTAAAACTCTTTTTAATTAATTTTTGTTTTAAGAGGGAGTTTGGGCCTGACTTATTTGAGGGTCCAGAATCAGCTCAATTTGAAAATCTCCAAGACCCCCATTTCCAGTCTTAATGCCCTCACTTGTCTCAATTTTGAAAAGGAGTTTCTCCCCCTCCCTTGTAGCACTTGAGAGCTCTGCTAGGACACAAAAACCTTCCATTTTCGAGCTAGCTAAGTCTATTCTACCTTCAAGTAAATGAACCTTAGGACTTTCTTGTCCTTTCTTCTCCTTTTCCTGTTCGAGTACGTAGGTTTGGGTTAGGGTTCATCCTCATGCCCTTGTTTTGTTTTGTTTTATACACGTTTCAGCTCACTGTTTGATTTCTGGAACTGCGGTGTTTCTCGGTTAAGTGTTTGCCTTCGTTTTCTAGTGTTTTCCAGGTAAGGGAAGCTATGGTTTTTGTTTATAAAGTTAGTCTACCGATTTTTGGCTTGTTTGTGTGGTTGTGATGGTTGAATGAGGTTGTGGGTCGAATAAAAATGTATGGTGCGTGTGTATGTTTGGTTGAATGAGAAGTTGCATGTGCGAACAGGTGAGAACCTGTTGATCTCACCCAAGCGGGTGACCCTCGCCTAAGCAAGAGTAGCAGGAACTCACCCCTGGTTCTAGCTCGAGTTGTTGCCTAGGCGACTCACTTTCTTTTTTAGCGAGAGGCAGTCTCGCTTAGGCGAGACGCTTTCACTTGAGAGAGAAATCGTTGGAACCTTGCAATACCCATTGTCGAGCTCTCACTTAGGCGAGGAAGGCTCACCTGAGCGAGGGAACTTCTCTCGCCTGAGCGAGGGAACTTCTCTCGCCTGAGCGAGGAAGGCTCACCTGAGCGAGGGAACTTCTCTCGCTTGAGCGAGGACCTCTAGCTTGGACGAAACTCGGGCAGGAGGCGCTGTGTTGGCCAATGTTTGTTCCAGAATTGTGTTCTACTTTTCCTTGCCCAATATATGTGATCATGTTTGATGTGTATGCATGAATGATGAGACTAAAATGAGTGTGTCGTTGTGTAATGGGATTGGACAATGGTATGCAATTATAATGTATGAGATTAAATGAGATTCTTGTTATATTGAGTATGAAATGGGAAACATGACTGGTTTGGTTGGTGGTGGATTGACATGAGAATTGAATGATTGAGATGGCATGTGGAATGTGTTGGTAAAAGAGTTTCATGAGAAACTTTTGGTGATGTGTGTGGTTTATATAGGAGATGTCTAGATAAAGGAATGTATCTTGAACTCTAATAATTGTTTACGCTCACATAGAGTAGAATAATTGATGTGGTGAGAGTGGCAGGAGGTCCTAGTCTTGGGACATATTGGGCCCAAGACATTAGAGGATTAACCTTGTGTGTGGTTGTGCGATAACCCCTTGCGTCTAGACTCTGCAGAGTTTAGAAACCAACACAGGTGCATACTTCCTTTAGAATTCTATATCAAGAGTATGATCTGGATATTGAGTCAAAGTGTCCTACATTTGTTTGTTTCACATGATTTGGGTGCCTACTGCTTTATTTGTTGATAATTTGCTTTATCTTTTGCTTGCTCTATAACATGTTAAAAATATTTTTCTCTAGCTTATCCTTTCTTTTGGTGTATGTTTCTTTGCTTGGTTTTTCCTTTTTGCAATGATCACCAATTTATTGGTGTGAGCAGATGTGGAAACCCCTAGAGGTACTCAGGGCGGTGGAGATGTTGTGTAGAGTGGTCCCCATGATCTGGGTTATGGGTCACTGTTGAGCCCCTTTTGAAGAACTCTTAGTTTATTATAAATTCCTTGCTCTATGAGCAATCTTTTGCAAAACAATAGTACTTTTGTCTTATGTCTTATGGCATCGTGGTGTGCCTAAGATTTTATTCCAGGTATATTATGGATAACTGTAATAGTTAGTACATGTATGCTTCATGTCATGTGCTCGTTTATATTATAACTATGTGATGCTTAATTTTAGTAGATATAGTCTATATAAATAGGATGTCACAGTTTTATGGTATCAGAGCCTTGGTTCCTTAGAGTTTGTGGGCTTGTGTGCTTACTTAGCCTTCGTTGTATCTTCTTGGTATTTTGCTAGCTAAGTTCCTAGTCTGACAAGTTAACTGATGGTTCCTTTTATGTATCCAGTGATATGGCACCCTCACGTGTGACTCCTCCTCCACCTCCTCAAGGCGATGGGCAAGACCTCACAAGAGCAATTGAGGTTATGGCTGCAACCTTGACACAACAAAGCAATGCTATGATGCAACAACATGAGGCGTCGATGTAGTGCCTGGAGGCCTCTTTGGAACAACAACAGATGGTGATGCAGCAGATGGAGGCTACGAGGCTAGCTTCTGAAGCTGCTAAGAGGCAACATATGGAGGCCCTCCGGTAGTTGGAGGAAAACATGGTCGGTGCTCCTGTGTATGGTCTTCACCCCCAACCTCCACCCCCTGAATGGAGTTTGGAATATTTCTTGAAGCACTAAACTTCCATGTTTAATGGCAAGACCAATCCCGACCAGACGGACCAATGGATGAAAGACATGGAGCACATCTTTGATGCCAAGAGGTGCCCGGATGAGAGCAAACTTTCTTTCACTGTCTACATGCTCACATGAGAGGCTGAGCATTGATAGGCCAGCATGAGGTTGGTCATGGAAGAGAAGCATGAACAGATTACTTGGGAGGCTTTCAAGAGGAAGTTCCTCTCTGAGTACTTCTCTGATAGCGTAAGATATGCTAAGGAGGTAGAATGTAACATCCCGGTCGGATATTACTAATTTAAGTAATAAAAATTAAGAAATATGATGAAAACCTCATTTATTATACTTCACTTCCCAAAAACGTGGGAAATTTTAAAACATTAATCGGATGTTATCCAAAAATCCATAATTTATGAAACTCCAATACAGTATCCAAATTCACAAATCAGTAAAACACTATTTACAAATTTCATAAAAACAATAATGATAAAACTCCAGTAAAAGTTTTTCCCAGTTAACCCTCTCTCCGATGCTATGCCTCATCAGCACCACTTGCAACATCATCTGCTCCCCTGTAACGCATTACACGATCATCGCCAAACACAAGTAGATAGGGTGAGCTCATAAACAATTAACATATAAGTTAATAAAAAAGTCAATATACACCCATCTATTTTTTTCTAGTTAATTCTTGGCCCAAACCTTAATCCCCAAGGCTTTTCAACCCTTAAAACACACAAATAGTTAGCCTCGGATTCAGGGTTTATGATGCTCACACGAACCTGCCTGCTCGTGGTCATGCCTCTACGAACCTCCCCGCTCGTAGTCCTGCCCTACGGACCTACCCGTCCGTAGTCCAACACATGTGATCCACCAGCTATGTACCTCCCCGCACGTAGCATCTCTCAAGTGTGAGCACGGAACATACGAACCTACCTCACTCGTATCCCCACACGAGAGTAACATGATATGAACCTCCCCGCTCATATCATCACGTGTTCACCACCATCCATGAACCTATCCGCTCATGGCACAACATCCCCTGATCCAAGTTTCACATCACAACATGATAACGAAAACAAGCAAAGCACACTACCCTACACAAGGTACATACTCAAGCTGGTCTTAGGGATTCTAATGCTTCCACGAACCTGCCCGCTCGTGGTCCAACTCTACGAACCTCTCCGCTCGTAGTCCAACACACGTGATCCACCAACTACATACCTCCCTGCACGCAGCATCTCTCAAGTGTGAGCACGGAACATACGAACCTACCTCGTTCGCATCCCCACACGAGAGTAATAGGATATGAACCTCCCCACTCATATCATCACGTGTTCATCACTAGTCATGAACCTACCCGCTCATGACAACATCAAGCATATCCCAGATCAGGACCCACACAACAAACCATGCAAAACATATCACAATGCACTCTGCCACTACACCATCGCCTAGCGTAGCCTAAGCGCCGCTAAACGAAATGGTAGTACAGACCGCCTGGCGATTCCACATCACCGTCGGGCGCCACAACTTATAAGACATTCTTGTTTCATACTATCGTCTGGCGGTTCAGTCTACACCACTAGGCGCTACACTAGTAATGTGACACTACTGGTTTTAGGTACTCTAATTCATTTCCTAGAATTCAACCATTTAATTATCAAACATCTAAAAATC
>Ga0099823_1002652_pt1 | contig 16312 bp, 8 predicted proteins | sample CowpearedBW_FD_76831 | JGI IMG/M metagenome (GOLD analysis project Ga0099823, IMG submission 76831) | Root nodule microbial communities of legume samples collected from California, USA - Cow pea red BW | ecosystem: Host-associated > Plants > Roots > Nodule | place: USA: California | collected...
AAAAATAAAACCTAAACAATTGTCATTGATTGAACTACTTTACAGTCGAAATACTCTCCACCATTTTTAGTCCTTACGCTTCAATCAAACAAAGCAACAGTATTCACTTGACCTTACAACATTTGAAGTTTCTCTACTTCACAGTCCCTCTTGGCAGAGAACTAAAGTGCCTGCAAGGATGGAAGATCATGAGAGCTTCCTCAAAATCTAGCTGCCTAGCGTTTACAAAGCAATTCCTCCTAGAGGGCCAATAAACCTTCAACTTTGTACATTCAAAAGCATTGCGTAATATCAAACCTTTCTTTCTACAGTACAGAGAATTTGCCAACAATAATAATTTTTTTAGTATTACAACAACGCATCTTTCTATGCCCTTAATAACTTAATTGAATTTGTAGCACTAGCGGCATTTTGCACGTCCAGAACAGAGCCGGAACTTCTGCTTCAAACTGCAAAGATCGCTTCGAAGACCTATGTAGGATCATAATGTATCTCCAGAAATAATCTAAGTTACCACTATGCAAGAATTGTTAGTGTATTATTGGACTCTCGTTTAGGTATTCCCACCGTCAGAGCTGCTACACGCTTGATTTGGAAGGCCGCCATTGCCAAAATCTCCATCCAAGCTCATCTGTTGCACTTCTTGAGGAGAAAGTATTTTAATACAGCGGACACAGTTCACAAACTCCCTGAAATACCCATCACAAACAATAAGATACCAAATCTTGCCATCACAAAAATTCAAGGTTTTACGATTTTGTCTAAATTTAAACATATTGATCCAATTCTTTCGGCTACCAAGGTCAACGAAAGCTACGGAACATTATGGCTTGCCAGCCAGCAGGACTATGCACATGCAAAAAGACAAACCAATGAGAAAAGGGAAACAGTTGGACTTACTCCCAAGGGTCATCTCCCACCAGTAGAACATCACTCTCGTGATCTACATAGACAAGTTTCCAACCTATCCTTTGCCGATCCTCCAGCTGTCCCTCTATTCCAAATCTGCGAGCTAGATCCTGTTTAAGCTCTTCATAACCTGAATACCTAGTTATGTCTATGGACCTTCCCACAGCTCCACGTTTATATACCTGAAAGGGCCAAAAGAAAAAAGGTAATTTAGAATAACTGAAAAGCATACACGCATATCGTCAAGATATATATCCTCATCTGCTGAAACTGTATTATTAAAATAACCATAAAAACAAAAAATAAACCTTGGTATATGTCCTCATCCGCTGAAACTGTGCTGGTGGCAGAGGTGGTGGAGGCGGTGCTGGTGGTGGAGCCCATGTACCCCTGTTCAAAAAGCTACTATCATCTATTGTGGAATCAATTGAATTGAAGGCCATATCAGGGACTCCAAATGACTGCGAAACCATTGAAGATGAAAGTTCCTGCTGAGCATCTCTGTTATTTTCATAATTACCAAGTAGGGCTTCTGAAGAGAAGTTATTAGACAAATCCTTCCCCAACCCCAATGTGCCCTTGGTTAAAAGGGAATCTGGATTCAGTGGCATTCCCATTTGGCTATCAATGTTGTTGGCATATGGAATATTGCCCCTAGCATCTGCCTGAACTTCCCCATCTTGACTATTGTCTCTGAACAACATAGAATGTGGATTGTAAGCTAATGGATTATTATTCTGATGCATATGTGCGTCACTCTGAGAAAGGCAAACTGATGTTGTAGAAGATGATGTGTCCAAACAATCAGTATGGACAGCACTACCATTCAAGTATGACTGAAGGCCAAAATGCCCTTGATTTTGACTTTTCGAAATATTCAGAGAAGGTTTAACATCAGACTTCGATTGTAAATCTTTCAACAAGTTTGCATTTGATGACATAGTTTCTAACGCACTTGAACTCAAGATTGTTGAAGCAGACTGAGCCATGTCATCCCCTACTATTGTGTTTCTCTGCAGTCGAGAATTTATCAATGGCGGAAGTGCACTGGCACAGTTATTTGCAGAAGGTGAGGTGGAGCAAGATGGAATATCATCAGTAATTACAGATTGCCCTGCCCCAGTTGCTCCATTCAGTATACTACTACCAGCAGCAGAAAGTTGGTTATTTGTAGTAGGGGTAGGAAGAAGTCCCATGTGGCCAGACACTTCAGACAGCAAGCCAGGTTGCTGCTGTTGAAGCTTGGGCTGCTGAGGGAATTGAATACTGTTCTGGAAATTAGCCTTTGTGATCTGATTAGAAATAGAATTAGCCTCAGGCAGTGAATTTTGAAGCATAGGAGGAATTTCTAGAACTTGACCAGGTGTTAGTGCTCTAGACAAGTTATGTGTTTTATCTAAAATCTGTCTCTGCTGATCCTGGATTTGAGTAAGCTGAGTAGGCTGCTGCAACACTGTTTGCTGTACCAAGTGCGTTTGTTTTTGTTGTTGAAGCTTCTGTAACAAGTGCAACTGAATCTGATTGTCAGACATCTGTAATTGTTGAACATGATCAGGGATAGGGGACTGGATCAAATTTTGTTGTTGACCCTGACTTATAATCGTCTGCTGCTGTGATGGATTTTGAGAGAGGCTTCTATGCATTTGATGGTTTTGAATGGATGGTTGCTGCTGCTGAAGAATATTGTTGGTTTGGACAATGTTTTGGGGATGCAAGAGCTGGGCTTGAACTTGACTCTGTGGTATAGTTTGATTTGCCAAGTTCTGCCTTGATTGTTGAGTGATATCACCCAACTGTTGCTGTGGTGGCAGGACTGCTCCTAATGTGCTAGATGTAGATGGTAGCTTCTGAAGTTGATCCAGCTGTTGAGCAGTCTGAAGTAGTCTGTGAGTATTGAAGGCTACATTGTTTGACTGAGAAATTTGCGGAGCGGAAAATCCCAGCTGCCGAGATATATCAGCCCCAGGAATATTTTGCAAAATAGATCCCGGTAAGGAAGGTGCAAAATTTGGCTGCAACGAGCTAGCCAGTGTAGGATTTTGCTGCACGTTCATCCACTGAGCTAAGCTCAGGCCAGGGAGACCTTGGGCATCCTTCATGCACATATCATCACCAAGCCAAGGCATTGTCCTCTTGAAAATGTTATCAAAATCAGATAAGTCATCATCTGCAAAAGTAAACAAAAGTATCCGAATGAACTATATATTTCCAATCATCAAACCAAATTCAATTTTCCTCCCTTCAGAAATTTGTTGATGTGAAAGGTCCCCCAGGAAACAAAGAAGCTCAAGAATTAATAATCAATATGAATCTTGACGATGTGGTTTAGAGGAACCTATACATATCATTTTGCATCTAAAAAGTATAAAGTATAACTATTTACCCGGCATTCCAGGTTGTCTTGGCCTCTTGGATCTAAAGAATGGAGGCGGGCAGAGGAAAAATGGAGCAGTTACTGGTTCGATTTCCCAGATAGAGACCCTGCTACGCTTTTCTCCAGCAGTTGACTCATCCCAACCAACCTGATGAATGATATGTAAAACTAAACAACCATTACTTACACAGATTAAAGAAAAGAAAGACAATACGAAAACATAAATCTCCTGGGTGAAATTAGATTCATGAAATGTTAAAGGATGTTGGTAATGGTACCTGCAAATTTCTCCATTGAGAGTTTTTCCATCGCACAGGATCCAGATCACTGATACCTGTAATTGTACCCATATACCTGCAATACCATTGAATTGATTAATTGAACGTTTTATTGTCAACCATTTCTAAGTATAATATCCATTTTCAGCAGAGTATCTCCTGCTTCAGTGCTACATAAGTTGCCAATTCTAATTAATCTGGATTGAGAAATAAATAAACAGTGATTCAAGCACAAACTAAATTCAAGACAAAACTAATTACATCTCTCAATCATGATATTTGACCACCCACGTTTCGATGTTTACTTCATGAAGATATTACTTTCAATTTAATCATTTATTTACACATTTACTGTAAACGCTTTCTATACATGGACTCGATTAAAATGACGTACCTTCTCGTTCCCGAGTCTTCAGTTTCAAACATCATTCGAAAACGCATGCCAAGTGACGGTTGGTGACTGTACACCGACTTGTAGTACTTGGCCAAAGGAATAACAAATTCTGAGGGACTAGCCCTGCAAGCAAAAGAAACACAGAAGTTCAAAACTTTACAATTGAGACTATGGGACTCAAAAAACTTCGAAATCTGATTGGACAGACAAGTAAGGAAAGTGAAAATCAAAGAAATTATGCATCGATATAAATACAGTGAAACGAAAACAAAGGATGTGAAAAATGCAGGACCTAGGATTATAAAAGACGGTGAAGGGACTATTGTTTGCGGCTGCATGAGCCGCTGCAGCAAGAATTCCAATGTGCATACTGTCACTGGATAGTACTGACGAAGATATATTGGCGGGTTGCCTGTTAGCTCGTCTGATACCCAAAAGAAGCTGCTGCTTTTCATCTCTGCGAGACAGAAACACTAAAAATGATGAGACATAGTGAAAATAATAAATTGATTGCTCAAAAGCGTATAAAAGCTTCAACATATTTGCAGAGAAAAATTGAAATGTGGAAGAGGCGTGAATTTACAACCCCGACCTTATAAACAAAACAGAGTCCCCGGCAAAAAGCCTCTTTCCGCTGACAAATAGACTCCACCCAGTGGTAAGCAAGTGCCGTTTTGGTTGTCCTAGCGAAAGAGCATCATGAGATGAGATTTATGTGAGAAATGAATACATAAATGAGTGGATAAGCGAGTGGATTGTGAGACATGCATACCACGGTATATGTGGCGGAATGTCCAAACATTGTCGTGCAAATCCCTGGCGACGAGTTCTTGAGCAGGAGGTTGCATAGAGTAATCCTACAGGAAATGGGAATGGAATGAGATGAAAGAAAGGGTGGTGAAGAAGTTGAGATGGAGAGTTTGGAAAACGTACAAGATGAGGGAAAATCTTCTCGGCGGCACGACGGGGCACTGAGAAACCTCCGTGAGTGCTGGTATCACTTGCGGTGAGCTGTTTACAGAAGAAGTCGGGTTGTGGCTTGGTGGACTTGAGAGCAAGATCTGATCTCAACAGAGCATCCTTATCGAACTGCAATGCGAAGAGATGATTAGGACAGTGTGAAAAAAAAAAAGAGGAGATGCAAAGAGTGAGCGAGTGGGAGCAGTAAATGATTACAGAAGGGACTGGTTGAAGCGTCATCTGAGCGTATACTTCATCTGTTTCGGGATCAGCCTGAAAATGGAGAAATTAATGAGAGAGGGGGAAAGCGAAAAAAAAAAGGGAAAGAGAAAGAGAGGAACATACATGCAGAGTGAGACTGTGAAGGAGACAGAGTAACTTGGAAGGGAGATTGGGATAGTTGGGAATTTGAGCGTCGACATCTTTCTTGAGAGATGCAGCAACCTGAAGAAAGATAAGAATTAGGAACAACGAAGGTCTAGAAACAGAGAGAGAGAGAGAGAGAGAAGGATAGGGTTAGGTGTACCTGTTCGCTGTGACCCTGAGGGAAGTAGATGACGTGTGTGGCAGAGGGAGGAAGATTAACCAAAGGCCCTGCACAAGCTTGCCACAGCTCCGGGTTTATGCTCTTCTTCTCTGCAACCAAACTTTTCATTATCAGGAAGAAATCAAAGTAACAACAGATAGCAGAGTTGTTCTGTTTTGTCTCGTTTTGTTGCAGAAATAGACAGAGAGAGAGTAAGAGAGAGAAACCTTGGGAAGGATTGGGATTGGGATTGGGAGCGGCGGAGCCACCGTCGGGCTGCGGTGGTGGATGCGTCTTCATCGGAAATCCTTGTTGAATGAATTTGTATGTATCAATAGCAATTCATGGGTGGAAGAGAATGGAAGAGAAGAATGTTGGATTGCGAAAGCGATGACTGTGTGTGAGAGAGAGATTGTGAGTTTGGTTGGGTTGCCCCCAAAGTTTCCCTACAATGCCCAGACAGAAACATAAGCACACTCTTTTCCTTGCTTTCTCTTTATTTGTGTTTTGTTTTCTGCAATCCCAAATGGCTGACCTATGGAACACCCCATTAGTCTTTCTCTTTCTATTTCTCTTTCCTCCACTTAACTTCAGTTGACTTCCCTTTCTTTTCTTACTCAACCATCATACTAATAATTACAACTCACTCTCCACCCTTCATATTTATTTTCACTATTTTTCTTTTTTCATTTCCTCAAATTAACCTTATCATTAATGCCATTAATAACTCATTAATATCATCATTAATATCATCATTAAAAGAATAACAACAGTACAAAAATCATAATTTAACAAAAATACAAATATCTTTAACTCGCCTAATTATTATCAATAAAAACATACTAAACCGTTTTTGATTAAAAGAATGAGATAGTTGTCCTTTTATAATAATGAAATAAAAAGTTAAATATATTGTCTGTTCTATGATTTTTTTTAAAAATTAGAATTGGTTTCTCTTGAAAATTTTGAATTAATTTAATTATTTAATTATGTAAATACATAAATTTAGTCATTCTAATCAAATTTTATTAAATTTATTTGATATTTCAAATATATTTCATTATATATTTTAGGATTAAATATGTTTTTGCTCTTTTAAGTTTTTAGTAAAATTTGGAATTAGTCATTCTTCAAAACTTTTAACCAATTTAGTCATTTATCTTTAAAAATATGTGAATTTAGTCTTTTTAAACAATTTTTGTTAAGTTTATCTGACGTTTCAAGCGCATTTCATGATAGTATTTGAATTATTTACACTGTTTAACACATTTTTGCTTCAATGTTAACTCAAATATTATAATAAAATGCGTTTAAAATGTCAAATAAACTTTAACAAAATTTGGTAAGAAGGACTAAATCTACACATTTCTAAAAATGAATGACTAAATTGGTATAAAATTTTGAAGAATGACTAATTCCAAAATTCACTGAAACTTGAAGGACCAAAAACATATTTAACCCTACATTTTAGTTTATATACACAGTTTGACACGTGTTGACTATGATATTAGTTAAGAAACGCGTTTAAAACATCAAATAAACTTAATAAAATTTGGTTAAAAGGACAAGATCTACGCATTTATAACGTTAAGGGACTAAATTAATTTAAAATTTCTAAAATAAACTAATAACAATTTTCATTAAAAATTTAATAATTAAAAATATATTTAACCCTACGTTAAAACACAAAAATATAATAAAACACATTATGTCTTATGTGTTTTTAAACATTTTAGTAACCATTGAAAAAATAAATTAACCTTGGTCAACATGTGTTACATCATTAATATGAAATTTTCTTCTTTGGTACTTCTAAAACTCCAACTATCTATATAAAATCTGGGTGTTTATCTCAAAAATAGATATTAATTATGAGCCTCACAATCCCGTCTATTTAAAGTTTCGTATTAAGTAGCCATTAATAATTAATAATTTATCACAATAATTTCTGCCCACCCAATATCCCATACACACTATTTAAAGTCTTCTTTATTAGGTCAATGCCTTCCTCTACAATATATCTTCTTTTAAGCAATAACTTACAAGTACCCCATAGTTAAAAGTTAAAAATCACTTTTTTTGTTGTTACATTACATAATAATTACATTATAGAGAAACTTCTTGTTGTTGTGAATAATAATGGTCCTGGTGTACAGTAATTAACATTATGATTAAGATTACAAATAGAGTAATCATAATTTGGATTTGATTAATTGTTGTTTTATAATTAAAGAAAAAAGATGAAGTGGGTGAGTGAAGAAGGAAAAATGAAGATCATGTGACATTCTATTATTGGAGTGATCGCAAATGAGTTTACCTGCACATGCCTGCTGTACACCCACTTCATTTATTTCTTTCTTTATTTATTACTTATTCTGTATTTATTATTTATATTTCTTCTCTCTCATCTCTTCCTCCTCTTTATTAACACCACCATAAAAAAGTAAATATTTCTATTTTAAATTACTTTTTCAATCCCACATCTAAGTAACGAACAACTGTCTCATTGAGACCTATATAACTACTTAAATTAGTTACTTTTAGTTAATAATAATAACATAACTTTAAATTTTTAGTTAATTAAATTTTTAGTGACATAAATAAGCATTTGAGTGATGAGAGGTATTAGAGGAAAATAATTTCAGTTATTTGAGTGAGTTTTTCTTTTTTTTTCATTATTATTTTGAGAAGGTGTGTTATGTGTGGTGGGTTGTTGATGAGGATGAGTGGGGTTGGAACATGGAAAGAAGAGAGGGTCCCAATTCCAAAGGCCATGTTCCCTCCACAGGTGAGGTGTAGGTCCCAATGCTTTGACCATCCACTTTCAAATGTCTCATCTCCCAATTCCAATTCTTCATTTCTTCCAAAAACACAGAGAAGACAATGCAGACAAATATATGAATAAATACACAATAAATTGGTCAAAAGAAAATTCTTTATTTAAAAAATAAATTAAATTAAATAAAAAAAGAAAATTCACAGAAACAATTCTTTCATTCAAAGTTGGTGTAATATCCAAACAATTGTTGAAAACCATTTTAGAACCTTAAAAAAATAATAATGTTGTTTCACTGTCATGGATGAAAAATATTAGAATATGAACCTGTTAACTTTGCACGAGTTCGATTATGTTATTATTAAGAAAATGATGTGTGAACATTTTATCTAAAAGATAATAGACTTATTATCAAGATACAGTTACTTTTTTCTTGAGATGTGTGACTTTGTATTTTATTTTGATACAAATTCAGACAAGAAGGGTTAGAAATGATCTCTCGTACTTGTGTTGATTTAAATATAAAATTGATTGATTAAATGTGACAAGTAATGGAAGTTTATTTTATCTAAATGCCTCGTTAGCATGAGTTTTGGACATTCTAATTTTATTAAATTGCGTGTATGTTTCAATAAAAAATACCAAAAGAAATAAATCTCAATTGGTATTGGACAGTATAAGAACATATGGTACTTAAAGTTATTTAATTATAATAATAATATTACTATTATACTTAACTGGTTGTATTTGATTGTTTTCTATTAATAATAACTTTTTTTAGTTTACTATATTTAATTTAACGTATTTATGGTCATTTATTATCATGTGTTGGTATATATATTACTTTTTAAAAAAGGAGAAAAATAGTGTATAAAAATTATTAAAAATTAATATGATGAATTTAAAATTTATAGTTACCATTCAATTTTCATTAAGAAGTATAGTTACAAAATAAACAAGAACACAAATAATTTTTGAAAAGGTGAAATGAAAAAATAGTATTAACTTAAAAAATAAAAAGGTGGGGGCCGGTGAGCGTGCACCGTAAAGCAGCCGAAATTAAGGCTGGTTTAACGGAGTTGAGCGGAGTTTCGTGCATTTCACTTTTATTATTATTATTGTATTATTGCTATTGTACACTTTTCAAAAGATAAAAATAACAACGATAATTTTTTAAAATAGTTATCAAAAGTTTGTATTAAACAGCACAATAAATATTAAATATATTAGTTTATTCGTTCTAAAATATCAATACATCATATTGATTAACTTATTCAGACGACATTGTTCAGACGACATTGTTGAGATATCTCGAACAATCATATGACATTTAAAAGGTTAATATAAAAGATGTTGTAATATTGATTAAGTATTTGATCATTTTAATTTACAAGTCAACTAACATATGTCAAATATCAATTACAAATTATTGAAAATTCAACATTTTTGTCATATTATCCACTTGTTTTGTCAGTAGTTCATCTATTCTTTTTATTGCAACCACTTAACGTTCAGTTCTCATGACTTGTCTTTTTGCGTATGTGAATAATTTTTCTGACATGGTGTTACCTCTATCAATTGTGCTAACAAATACATCCAGTTTTGTATTTAGATTTTAAAATTGTGTTTCAACGACAACAATCATAAAGGCCTTCTGTTTTGAGCCTCGGGAGGAGGATGTTCCCGCAGACAGAATGGATGAATTAGGTGTTGGACTATAAGAGTCAACGTGTGGGGGTGATTGAGGAGGGTTGTCTAGTGTAGCTTCAAATGCAAGCTCCTTTGAAATGTAGTCCATGTCACTATTAAGATCAACAATGTAGTTATGTGTTTGGAGGCGTCGTCTTTCTTGGCATGTTGTGATCACCCCATGTCTGGTGACTCTATCACACCCATAATTCCTCCATCAAATCATTGTGTTTGATGGGCGAGATTTTCCACTTAGCAGTAGAGGGTTTTGCTTGCAGAAAGAAAAAGAGTTTCACAAAGAAAATAAGACAATGCATATTGTTGAATATTGTAAATTGCAAATAAAGGCTTATAGTGCACCTTAATCAAGTCATCTCACACTTCATTTTCAGTTCCAAAAAGTCTGATTGATTCACTCCATAAGAACCCACTTAGTCCAGCAAAGAGGTCATGAACCTCACACCATCTATCCTTCAAGGTCTTTTGTTGATTTTTAACATTATTTTTATTTATTTTGCCTAATGCAATTATCAAAGAGAGGTTACAATGTTATTATAAGCTTGCGTTGTCCAGCTACCATCAACTCGATTGCCTAAATAGGCTTCGTCAACTGTGAATGTTAGTAGAACCATGGTCGTTAGTAGCCTGAAGTCCATTTTTGTTGTCCATTTAGTAAACTCTCTAAGTCCACCAAACGACTCACTTCTTCCTCTATTCATGATTTACCTACACAATGAAAGTAAACTATTAAAAAAAAATGAATACATAATGATATATGAATATGTTTAATGACAATCAAATAACTTAATGTGTCAATGAATCGACCACAACATTTTCATTTATTCAAGTACGTAATACAACATTTTAATTGTTTTCATGGTTTATCATATATTATTTATAATAAGATTTACAAGGTTAGATCCAACCTATAATCATCATTTCGATTTTGTGTGTTGGATGGTTGAATGTCTTGCTCCATCAACTCTCGATCAACTTCACCTATCAATGTCTCATCGTTGTCATTGTTGTCCACTCCACAGAGATAGTTATGTAGAAAAATGTTTTAACAGTATAAACATGCTAGAAAATATTATGGATTTTATTAGAATATAATTATTACAATAAGCTCATCAACTATCTATTTCTCTCAGATTTGAAAAGTAAAATTGACATGGATTTAAGGAACAAACAAACCAAGCAAAGCAATTTCTCTGGAAATGGCCATAAGAAATCACACCTCCTCTCAACATAAGTAGACCACCACCAACCCCTCTCAACGGTTTAAAATAAATCATTCAATATTTAAAAGTCAACCTCTACCACCGCCAATGCATATAGGAGGACAACTGTGTTTTTAGGAATTTGGTTAGACAACACAGTAAAAAAGGTAAAAGAAAAAATTCAATACGGTAAAAAAAAAGGTTTAAAAGTGAAAAACTCAAAAAATATAAAAATAAAAGGGTAATTGCACTGGGTGTGACCTAACTTACCACTCAAATCTTCTCACTCCAGAGAAGATTACTTTCTTCCCCACTCCTTCAAATTTATCTTTGTAAATCAGCTCAAATCAGCATATACAATACAACACTCACGTCCACTTCTATTCTGTTCCCGTAAATAAGCAGAAACAATCATAAGCTAATAGTAATTGGTATTTTACAATAGATCAAATAAGATTACACAATAAAATATAAATAAAAGACTTAATTGATAAAATATAACTATAATAATGTAGATTCTTTGTTTTTAATCAACATATTTCATATTCTTAATTTATTTTTAATTATATTTCTTAATTTATTTTTAATTATATTTTAAAATTAATAAAATGTAAATATTCAAAACAGTTACACGTGTCTTAACTATGAAACATATTATAGATTAAGTTTAATTAATCTTTTGTTCTTTCTTTTCATTCAAATATGTCAAGTTATTCTTTTAGTTATCTGTAGTTTCAATTTGGTCATAATTTTATGCAATTTGAAAATTTTGTTAAATAATTTATTGAAGTAAATTAATTTTTTTTATCAAAATTGACATTATGATTATATTAATTACACAAACAAAACAAATCATCCTTATTAACAATTTTAATATTGTTAAAAAATCATTAATTTGTTTCAAAAACTTTAACAAAAATAATTAAATTATATCATTTTTTCAAAAATCAAATTCAGATTAAAATTAAAAAATATAGAAGACTAATTTGACACTTTTTTAATAAAAATAGAAAATAATTAAACTTATACATTACGCATTTCTTTTATTAATATTTTCTTAAAAACATATGAAGACGTGTTTTTTTTTTGTCTACTAGTTTTAAAATAAATAAAATAGATTACCCATAAAGATGCATATAGAAGCTTAAAATTTATTACAGAACGTTTACGTAACCTCCATCTCATAACATACAGAACTAATTTTGTTTGAATTGCCACATTTGGTTTTCTGCCCCCTTTTTTTTTTTAATTAACCCACTGTCTAAATTATTTTAGGACACTATTATTTTGAAATTCAATAACTTTTACACATTCATTATTTTATCTTTCGATCTCTTTCTTTCATTTATAAATACGGAATTTAATTTTTTTAATGATTAAAATACTTTTATAAATAGGTTGTCAAATGATATATACATACAAATTTTTTTCCTTTATTCAGAAAAAAAAGTGGATATTTGATAAGAATACTTGTTCGAAAATACTTTTAACATTTTTTTATTATGGTGTAAGATTTTTTAAGTTTAAATTAATTGTATGAGGAAGATTGCTTTAAAATTACTGTTAAAAATGTTATTTCCTGGTGTTTCATTACAATATCGTTGTTATATTTTCTATAATATATACTCATATATCTATTGTTTTTTCATTTTTAGTCTATTATTATTTTTTCATGTTTTTCCTTTGAGCTACTATTGTATTTTCATGTTCCTGTGACGTTGTAGTCATCTTTTGCTTTCATTATGTAGTTATTTTCTTCTTTCTTTTTCTTTGTTGGTTTATTTCGTAGACGTATTTTTTTTTCCTTCATTTGATTCATTTAACTCATGTTCATTTTCTTGTATTTCTTTATAACTTTTACTTTGTTAATTATTTAAATAGTTCAGAGAAATTAATAATACTAAATTTAGTATACAATAAATGAAGGCTTATAAATCATTTTAGAAACTTTTTTGAGACAAACAAATCAATCATTGACGACTCCAAAAGACGATGTGACAAATTTAAACATAAATTTATCTTGTTATAAAAGTGATATTCAAGTTATACATGGAATTTAGGTATAATGATTTAAAAGAAACTAAACTTGTTTTCTGAGCACTTGGAGTAAATCATTAATAACATATCAAAACTAAATATCATTTATTATCATTAAAACCTTATAACATCATTATAATACTTTTGTAATGTGAAAGTTTGACTATAATTTATTAGATTGTTGGGATAGAAAAAATTAATTTGAACAAGTCATCTCATCTTCATCTTACATACACTACATATAATAATGGTTTGATACATAATTGTTATTGCATACCACACATGACAAAAATTATAATTATTGTTGTAAGTAACACACAGGACAACTATTCAAGTCAATAATTGAAAAATATTGAAAATCTTAAATCTAAAGACAATTCAATTAACAATTCGTCTAGACATTGTCTTTAGGCGAAGATAAAAATTGCATATATTTTAAATATTTAAATAATAATATGTAGATTTCAAGTAAATGAAATAAAGAAGAGTTATGGTAATTTTGAAAATTGTCTTCAAATTTTCTAAGAAACTGAAATCACATAAGATCCGAGTTAGATGGATAAAAAATATCACTAAAATTAATTTTGTTTTGATTTTTTTTTTAAGAAATATTTACAATTTTTGTTGTGAAAAAAAAATTACAAGAAATTATTACGATTTTTTTTGCAAAATATTTTGTATAAAATACTTTTTGCAACAAATCTGGTAAGAAATACTTGTAAATTTTATAATTTTGTAAAAAATAATTACTCATGAAAAAATTACCCATTAATTAAGATTTAAAAAAAAATGACAGAAAAAAGTATTTTGTTGCAAATTCTTTTAACAAATTTGTAAGAAAAGTCTCATATAATATAAAAATTTTTAATAATAAAAGGCGATCTTACACTCTTATCCCACCTTTTCTTTTATCTAAATGGAACGCTTTACATTTTTTTCTGACTAAAAAATACATAAAAATCCATTAACAAGTTTGCATAAAGTTTCCAGTGTTGTCGTAATCATGTGGTTGCACTCCTATAACTAGCCCCCAAGAAGTGAAGGTAATAAAATACTAATAATGATGAAGTTAAGTGGCAAATATCCCAGTCTAGATTATCATTTTTATGCATTTTTTAAATAATTTGTAAAATTAGTATATATTAGTAGTTATTATTTATTTAAAGCATTCAGAATCTACATGTAACACCATGATTATAGAGTTACATTTCCCCACAAATTGTGCACTCTCCAACCTATAAATAGCTTGAGGATCACTTCTTTAAATAAACTTTTCCTTTCACTGGATCACTCATTTAAATATCTGAAAGATCTCACTTAGCTCTATAATGCTATAAATTTTTAAACAAACTTTGCAATATATATTTTTTTATTAAACGAAACACGTTAATTAAAGTGTCCTAGGTTAATTTTTTTATAAAAGGGGATAATGTTTGTTAAGGTTAGATATGTGAATACTTTGTTAATTAACCTAATCTTTTATCTATGTGAACAGCTAAGTAATTAAAGTCAGACATTTTATTTTGTTTCTGCAACAAGATGAGATTGAGACATTTGATTCCATTCGCGTCCCACCCAGCAAGAACCAGATTCATATATAACGTTGTTCATTCTTTAACGAACCATGTTCAAACATTAATTTTTAGCAAGGTCAACACTCTACTCTATCCTATATATGTTCTATGAATCGTGTTCATTTTCATTTGTGATGTTGTGACGTTTGTTTATAGATAACGTGATTCACGAGTCTGTACGATTCTCAAACATTTTGCCTTTGCATGTCTATATATAACGTTGTTAAGACTTGACAGCTGTCGGTGACTATTGTCAGACTCGGAAACAACTTCACTTATGTCGAACATAAAACTAAATTCATTAATCTCATCGATTTCAATAATTGGTACTCAAAAATTTGTAGTTAAAAATTAAGAATGTTAGAAATGGATTGTCGAGCTATATTCATCTCGTGGCACTAGAAATTAGTGAGTGGTATGTTAACGGTTAGTGGTTCGATAGTGGGTAGAATATAATGTTTAAAAAAGTTTGTTAGAATAGGTTTTAATTTTTTTTTTTAAAAATAGCTTTGATACCATATTAGAAGTGTGTTTTAAGTCTAACTCAACCTCATAAAATCAGTTTATAAGGTTAGTTTTACATCTCATTTATATATTATAAAATTGTCTTATCTCTAATCGACGTGGAACTTTTAATAAAAACGAGTTAATTTGATTATTTTGTTAAAGACAACCAAGAAATAGTTGATTGAGGCTGTGCCAGAGTTTAGGGAGAATAAAGTGTGTATTATACGTTCCTGATTTCACGGTGGAACCAAAATCTCCTCTTCTATGTTCCATGTGCCGTTCTTCTTATTCTATTCCTATAAGCTGTGTTAACTATTTTTTAATTATTATTATTTGTACATCATTCTTAACTTAATCTACCAAGGATTCCAAAGATTATGAATATACACGAGTATTTCAAACTCACGCAAAATATTAAACATTAATTTCAACTGAAAATCTTAAAAAGAATAACTTTTTGAGTCTTTTTACTCAACTTTCTCCTTTTTACACTAAAATCTAAAGTGATTATTTGAATTTGTGTGATGTTGATGTAGTTTGGGGTTGAAGTTAGTACTTTGGTTGAAGTGGGAGTGTATTTAATACTAAGGCTTGAACATGTGCATTTACATTTGCATTTGCATTTGGCGACGAGATTCATTCTCCCCGGACATTCTTTTTGGTCCATTCGACCCCATTTGTTTGACAGGTAGGTTTAGGTTCCATCCTTTTCCAAATTTTCTTTTTCCTCTAATTTATCACTCTCACCTTCACTTTTCCATCGTTCAATTTTCTTCATCTTGTTTTCAACAAAAAAACATCAACATCGTATTAAATGATAACAACATCTTAAGAATGGTTATTTTATATGTAGAAAATGGGAAAGAAAAAAAAAAGTGTTTATGAAAAAGCAAATGATGAGGTATCGAGTGGGAGGAGATAAGAGCCAAAGGGCATTTAATAGAGTGCACATGGTATGTGTTAAGAGTGTGAGAATGGAATTTGTTGAGATTGATCATATCCAACCAAACACTTGACTCTTCCAAATTTCCCAATAATTGATTCCGAAAGTGACCCAAAATAAGGTTT
>Ga0099823_1002653_pt1 | contig 16312 bp, 8 predicted proteins | sample CowpearedBW_FD_76831 | JGI IMG/M metagenome (GOLD analysis project Ga0099823, IMG submission 76831) | Root nodule microbial communities of legume samples collected from California, USA - Cow pea red BW | ecosystem: Host-associated > Plants > Roots > Nodule | place: USA: California | collected...
GTTCAGTGAACAAAAAGAAAAAGAAAAAAAAAAAAGAACATGAGAATAGATTGATATTAAACCTGATATAAGAATTAATCATGCCAGAGCTGATCTTGTCATCTCATATGCCAAGAAGCATGCTGCATTTGCAGGAATACTTCGGGCCATAGCAGGACCAAAACCCTTATACAAGCCTTTGAAGCCCTGTGAAGCTTGAATCTTTCTGAATGCATCAAATGAACCAGAAAATTTTGGATTTCTGTAATCATCTACTTGAATCACACTCTTAATAACATCAGTTGGGTAAACAATGAACCAGAAAGAAGCTCCAGCCAAGCCTCCAGCAACAATCAGAGAACCTCTACTTAGGCCAGAAGTATCAGTGCCTCCTGCAAACTTTTGCTTTAATGCTTCGTATACACCAAACATTATAGCATTTCCTGGTATCTCTCGAGCCATAGTGGGAACCAAGCCCTTGAAAAGACCTCTTATGCCCCCTTCTGATCTGAGAACATGCCTGACCACATCCATGGGCCCTCCATATTTAACAGCCACAGTAGCTGTTTCAGAGCCGGCAAGCGCACTTTGTGCTTGCAACCTGATGATATTCACCATGGATGGAAAAAGTTAAGCATAAGATCACTACATATTTGGAGTACCTATGGTGATGTCTAAGTAACAAGAAAAGTTAATAAAGACACCAATCTGTAGCTAGTATTCATTTGGTTTTTCCGAAATGACAAAACCACTAAAAACTATAGAAGCTGATAGAAAGAAAAGGAAAAAGAAACTGATATTAAAGAGGATCATGACAAGAAGAACACCATCAGACCTGCATTTGATCAATTCAGTTGGGCATGCAAGAATGGAAACAGCAACTCCAGCTCCAGCACCACAGACAAATTGCTGATTCACTGTGAGGGGGACACCAGGATTGGACCTCACTAATGTTTCCATTTGTCCCCTCACTGAGAACAGGACAGCATTGAAAGCTGCTACTGTAGCAAGAGGAACACCCATACCTTTGTATAAACCCCTTGGCCCTTCTGATGCTATTGTCTGCTTGACAGCATCAAATGCACCTGAATACTTGGGAAGCTGACCGGGGGGTGGTACAGGCTGGCTTTGGAGCTTGACCTTGATAGTGTCAAAGGGGTGTCCACATATCAACTGTGCTGCCCCTCCAATAGTTCCAGCTGTAAGGTCCTTAGCCACATCTCCCATCTGCAAAACATAAATTCCAAAGAGGGAAAGAGAGAAACAAAGGATTTAGACTATGAAATATCAACACAATAAATGGTTTAATACAAAGAATCCAACGAAAAGTATGATCCTTGAGAAAACAGCCCATTTAAGCAATAAGCTATTGTTTTGCAGCAGATCAAATAGGATTGTTGTTTAAACAAACGGAATTGCGGTGCAAATTCATGAGATTATAACTTATCAATTCATACAAAACCTCTATTTTCAAAGAATAAAATCCTTGAAGTTAAGTATAGAGACGAAAGAAATATGATGGATAGAAATAAAAAGGAGGAGCAGAAATAGTGGAAAATAAAGCAGAAATTGAAAATATTTGGTTGAAAATAAATAGAGAAGATGTGAGGAGAGAGATGAACGCAAGTATGTAAACAATAGTACAGTAGCATACTAATTTCAAATCAATTCTTCTCTAAATCTCTTAAACCAGCAACACCAACTTATTTCTGTCTGCTCAAAATTATTTATATCCCTAAACCAAACATGGCATTAAGTGTAGGATGGGAACTCAGAGTAGAAACATACACCATATTTTGCCTTTTGAATAGGACTAGCTAAGGGAAAAGTAAAAAATTGAGTTCTTTCCATACTATGTACCTTATTGATTAATTATGTGTGCTATTTCATCAATGCAAGTTTATCACACTAGAAATGCAAAGGCAAAGTGATTTAAGATATCCCGAGAGATACATTTCATATATGCAACACCAGGGTCTCAGGTTCGTGTTCAATGATATACATGGAAAACCAAATGAGTTGAAAGTTTTCAGAGCTCTCACCTTCATTAATATAAAAGAATTGGCAGGAGAAAATCCACTCACATTTGACAGATAATAAATTACGAGGGCTAGTTAGACAGAAAAAACAATCATTTTCTTCCACCAGCTTTATTTAAGGCCATATACAATAGCTCATATCACCTCAACATACAATCTATACATGTCCATGCCCTTTTCCGACTTGATGCCCCGAAGTATTAAAGGAGAAGAGAATCTGAAAGCTCACAAGAGTAATTTGGTTCAGATACTAAAAGGTGAAAGATGACACCTTCCACTCTCTTCTGGCTTTAAATTGCAGTCGCAATTTTTGTTACTTAGGATTGCATTGTCACCACACCAAAATTACAAAACAAAAGTAGATGGCGTGGTAATTGCTCTTGCGGAATTCTACCAAACCCAATTAGCGTATTTCAAAAGCATGAATAAAAATACAATACGTGTCAGCAATCATGTAACTACAGATAAATAAACGTAAAGAAGGACAAAAGGAAGAAAGAAACGACACTCACATACACTAGTTTTCAATCAAACAACATGAAGCAAGAGCATACATGTACTATCAGGAATGACAATTACAATTACCATTCATTGATTCAATAAACTAACTTCTGAATTTGTCCTAAATCTTGAATCTTACCGTACTCTAGAAGTGCCCAGAGACTCCGATGAAACGCAGGGTGAAAAGGGAATAAAACCCAACACCTTTGATTGACAGAAAGTTAGTTCGTTAGTTAAAAGAATCTGAAAGGATCAGCAAAAGCAGGATCGTGTGTGCAGAAGAATTTGCATCGTGTGGTTAATTGAAAAGTGGAGTACGGGAGTGAGGCATGAAATGGGTAATGTTCAGGTGGCGGAGAATCTCGGGAGTTAAAAACAAAAATGGGTAATTGAATCTGAGAGGAGAGAGCCACAAGAAAGTTTGGGATAGGAATAGGACAAAGTAACAAAGCCAGCGAAACAAAGTGTGGCTCAAACGTTGATTTGTGGAATCACCAAAATCCAACCTCACCCACTTTCCTGACTCAGCAATTAATCACTCACTTCATAAATAAATGCATATATTGAAAGAGAGAGATTGCGGCCAACATGAACGCACTTTGAGTATGAGATTATGGGAAATAGGAACACTCGCGTGTGTGGTTCGCTCTCATTCTATGACTCCCAACTTTTGTGGACTCAGACGATGCGACTTGCAAAAAGTGTTTGACATGAAAGTGTTTTAATTAATTATTGCCATTTTTTCATAATATACATATTTCTTTTTCTATATATATTAATAAATGATTTCTTAAAATTTTCAAAAGGTAATTCGATATTAGATTACAAGTAATAGTGATAAAACTATTCATCTGCTACTTTATTTAAAAATTTTAAAACTCGATACCATATTTGGATTTTATATTTACAATGATTCAATGTTTTTTATATTTATTTTTAATTCAACATGATTTTTATACTCTTTTATAAAGATTCAAAGCCGTTTTTTCATGTTTGATTAATGTTAATGTGGTTTATGTAGTCCTGATTTAGAATGCTAGAATGGACACATAAGGCATTATTTATGATTGCACTTGAATTGCAAAGGAACATGTGGCAAAGTTGTTCCTTTCATGGAGATTGTTGTATTTATTCTTTTTTCATTTCTCCTATTATGTTATTTGCATCTTATTTTTTCTTCTTTTTCTAGTTGTTCTATTTTGCTTCTTGTCCTATGTTGTTTCTATGTTTTTTTATCTATGTCTCAATTCCTAACGTCTTTCTCATGTGGTTATAATGGTGTTAATGGTGTTGAGGATGCAAAATCAATGTAGTTCCTTTCACGGTGGTGGGAAGAGAGGTTTAGGGGTAACACTCATTTGTAATTGTGATAATGTCGCAATTTTGAGAATAATTAGAATTGTTATGGTAAGAAAAAATTTTAGGATTGTCCTAATTATAACATTAGAGTTATAAACTTCTTTTTGTGATGATAAATATATCATATATATTTTGGTTTTAATTCTATTAATAGATATATCATTTATTTTATTCTCTTTTATTATTATCAGATATTCTATTTTATGATGATACATAATAGGTCTTATATTTTTTTCCCTTATATCAAGGACATTGTACTCTATATATTGGACAAGTTTCTAATAAATTGGTATGCAAACTCTCATTCACACACTTTCACTAAAGTATTTCTCTTCTAACTTTCTCTCACTTGTGTTTTATCAAACACTAACATGGTATTAGATGGAAAACACCTTCCTCCATCACCTTCTTTTCATTGTTTCACCCATGGCGAATTTTGCTTCTCCTCACCCTTTATTTCTTCATCTTGGAGAAAACGATGCATTTGTTTGCATATTTCTTTTTTGTTGATAACAATTATCAGCAATGAAAAAAAAATCTCAAAGTTCTCGAATTTCTCAATGTTTTTAACTTTTTCAAGCTTCTCAAGCTTCTCAAGGTTCTCAAACTTCTCAAGGTTCTAACTTCTCAATATTCTCAAACTTCTCAAGGTTCTAAGACTTTTCAAGGTTCTCAAACTTCTCAAGGTTTTCAAGTTTCTCAAGCTCCTCAAGGTTCTCAAGATCTCAAGATTCCCTTCATCTCACTGCTTTCCAAAAGTGCTACTTCCAAGTTGGACCTTCCTAATCTTCATGTCCACCTTGAGAGGAGGTGATAAAAATATCATATATCTTCTGGTTTTAATTCTATTGACAAAGATATAATTTATTTTATTCTTTTATTATTATCAGATATTTTGTTTTATGATAATACATATTAGATTTTATTTTTTCTCTTATATCATGAGATATTGTACTCTATATATTGGATAAGTTTCTAATAAATCGATGTGCAAACTCTCATTCTCATACTTTCAATAAAGTATTTCTCTTCTATCTTTCTCTCACTTTTTTTTATCAAACACTAACATGTGAAGATTTGTTAATAATAATTATTCATTTTGTGTTATGGTGGGGTGGAATTATTTCAAATGGTGCATTAAAGATGTTAGTGATAAAATGATGCAATTATAATGAGACAAAGAAGATATATAATGTAGAGAAATCTGTAAAAGTTTCTAGAAAATGGGTGCAACAGTTATTAGTGATAGTTTGTTTTTTTGGTACAATTAACATAATTATGATGTCAAGTTGTTGAAATTTCCATAAGTTATAAATTTGATTGTGTTAAGTTTCATGAAGATATGGAGCATTTTGTAATGTAATCTTAAAATAGTATTTGTAATGTTGAGTACAAGCAATGATCATAAGGTTTCTGGTCAATTTGCATGTAGTATGTTATGAAGGAAATGATTGAAAAATTGGACTTATAAACACGATAAAGAAATCCAAATTGTCATAAATGTAGTCCATGTAATAATTATGAGCTAATAATATAATTGTACTTCAAAATCACAACATTGTACTTCAAAGTACATATGAATAGCCAAATTTTACTTCAAAATACATTAGAATAATCAAATTGTACTTTAAAATACATATGAAATTTAACATAAAAAAGACAGTAAAATAAAGACAATCATAACTTTCATATATAAGTCTTCCTATTCATCATTTACAAGGCTTATATGGCTAAGAAGATTTTCTTATTGAGGGGCATGTGGAGGGAGTTGTGGACACGGTTTTCTATTGTGGTCAATCCTTTGGCAAATGCCACACTTTTTTTTTTTAATTAGGTGGCATCCTTCTTTTATTCACAAGGTTTCAACCTTTTTTTTTTTGTCTTCTAAGCAATCTCTTTTTAATAAGTGATGGTATATTAGGGCATGAAGTTATCTCCCACACATGTTGACCATTTACTAGAAGATGATTGAGCTATATGTTTCGCCATATGTTGTTTTTCTGAACTAGTGAACGATGTAGTTAGCTCCATTCAAATTAAAAAACTTCATATTAGACACTACCACTAATCATACATTTTCTATAATTGCACTCCTTTTTTATCTTAGTTAACCACAAATTTATCCTCAATAATTGTAATGTGTCTGACCTCAAACAATTATTTTGCAAACCAATTGTTACACATATAAAAGCCACATATCAGTACATAGAGACAGTCCCAAATAAAATGTAAGCAAATATATAACCATCTTGTTATCCAAAACTTTATTTGCTCTGATTCCGTTTGCAATTTGTTTTCAAAATTTGGGCAGATGGATTCTTCAAAAGAAGTTATGTATTCAATATTTTGTTTGTCCATCTCTTAATGATGTAAACTATAATCTTCTCCAACATCGTTATTATGGGTTTAGCTCTTGCACTAAGAAGGGCATTGTTCAAAGTCTCATGCATATTGTTTACAAGTGTGCCAGACATAACGTTTGAGGTGAAACTATATCTTGACAAAAACTTATTTCAAAGACAATGAAAAATGAGAAGTTGTCTAAATAGAATAACAATGAAAAGAAGTTGTTTAATTTGCAAGACATGCCTTGGAAAAATTGTTATGAGGCTTTTGAATGCCTTAACATTAACCTCTTTAATGCCCCTCATCTCTCTCTCCCTTGCTTGTGGACGTGTATTTGTTATTGCTTATCGCATCAAACTCTTAAGATATTTTCCTAAATTTTTTTCCCAAAATTTGAACACAAATGACAAATGCAAAGATCGTTGATTAGCTCCAAGTAAAAGTCCTTAATTGTAGGCAATAAACTTTTTCAAATTCAAAACAAAACATGTTAGATGCAACATATAACTATAGCATCATATTAGTCTATGTAAAATACACCAAAATTCAGTACATACCTTTTGATGGTCAGATATAAAAGAGCATGAGACAAACTACAACACCTTCCAAATCTTCAATCAATAATTCCAAGAATTAGGGCCATGATTCCTTGTTAAAGCTAAGCAACTAGCAACATTTGGTCATTATCATCCCTCCCCACTACATTAACATTTCATCTCCATAATAGACTTTAAAAAAAAAAACATCCAATGATAAGCCGACATGACATAAAGCTATCTTTGCATGTCTTCAAACATATGTAAAATTTCTTGAATATTGTCATACCATCATTTTCTTCAACTTTGACTTTCATTGTTGACTTAGGATTTGATCTCAACAACTTATGTATATAATCATACATTCTCTTATATTGCTCTTTAAATGAATCATGTGCATGCTTTGATGCCAATGTTATTACCCTCTAACCATAAACTTTTTATTAATTGTGTTCCATTTCTTAAAAAATTTATTACATATGTTAAAAACATTTACATTTGAATTTTCTCGTATACAAAACTCCAACCTACCACTTAACCATTTAAAATTAAGTAAATGAACTTTAAATTATCTACTACAACTATCTTTGTCCTCAATTTTTCTTAGTTGCCGAAAATAGGTTGATGGCAATTGGCCATAGCACACATATCACTTATAACTTCCACTCAAACTTATTTACATGCCCAAATAGACTCAGCCTCAACCTTAACCTCAACCTCATTCACTATAACATCGTGATCCCCATTCTCATTTTGACCATGAACCTTAGTCTAATTCTTCTTCTCACTATCAATCCTAACCTCAGCCTCAAAATCACCTTCAGCTTTACTCTCACTCTCAACTTCAACCTCATTTCCTTCTCAACATCAACCTTAGCACAACTTTAAAGTAAATTTTAGTCTACAATATTTTCATGCATTAAGTGAGTTTTTCTAGTGTATTGGAAGGTAATTGTCTTAAAAGGTACATGTCTTTCGATATTTTTCAATGTTGACTTTACATATTGACAATTTAACAACATAACAAGAAAAATATCTTTCTTTTTGTACATAAGAAACTGGTATTTTTATCTTGCTTCTATAATTACTTTTCACAACCTCCTTTGTGTCAACATTTAAACTAGAGACTAGATGTATCAATGCATACTTGGACAAATTAACCGGTTTAAAACTTCAAACTACTTTGCTAGCCCTCTTGCTAGCTTGTAAGAAAATGAAAAAAAAAACTTCAATGAAACCATTAACAACTTTTTCATCTCAATTTTGATTCACAATTAAATGCGAAAGATTGTTAATGAAGTTAAACACTAAAAAAACTTAAAGATTAACGATTTTGTTTATTTATTGCAAAAAATAAAAGAAAATGTTATAAAAAAATAAAATACTAAAATAGAGTAAGAACTAATATTTAGAATTATACCGTAAGCATATAAGAATTAATAAATAGACATCGTTCTTAATTATACACATAACAACTTGATGACTCGTTTGTGAATTAAATATTTTAGTATAACTAGTTTTAAACTATATGAAATAATATATGTGAATATTCAATTTTAACAATCCAATCCTGGTCCACACCTATCAAGAATATAGATAAAAAGATAGAATTTTATGTATTACTAAACATAATGATATTTTAATTCATTTTTTTTAACTCACTTTCAATCCACCATTTCAATCATCCTTCAATTATTTATTTTTATTTTCTTAGTAGTGTGATTTAATGATATAAGAGTGATTGGAATGATACATTAAAAATTAATAAACATGATCAAAATATCATTATCTTAATATTGATTATTCTTATAACTGACCATAAGAGCACCAAAGGTCAGCACATTTGGGGGCTCAATCCATTTATTTGAACGATAACAAACCAATTTTCAACCTCCAATCTCTTAACATGGTCACGAGACCTTTTTCTTTTGTTGTTGAAACTCTGCCCTTCTTTACTCATCAACTAAGATCTTTTCTTTCATTTTCCACACCTTGTGATGTCTAAAGTTTGCAATAATCCAGCAGAGAAGACTTCTTTTCTCGCGTTATTTCTTTTATTATTTATTTGAGAGTTTTCTAAAACAATCTAGGTTGGGCACAAAAGTATTCCACCATCTAAATCAAAGCTACTTTGGTCATTGCTTTTAAAATAAAAAACGTTAGTTACATTTAGAAAGGTCAAAATAATATTAGACAACAGAGAAGCATCAGATACGAAGTAAATCTTAAATAGACAATGTGTTTTGCTCAGTTATAATAAGATTCAGTGAAAAGTACTTCTTAGAAATTACCCAAACAATTCGAAATTTACACTAGACCACTTTCATAACTAAATCTCAGGGCGGTCTACAACATTTTTTGTACACCTAAGATGCTCAAAATCACACCAAGACCTCCTCCGCATATACCAATAAGAAAGAAAAAGAAACGAAAGAATTCCTCAACAATTGTTTGCACTTCAAAAAAAATTATATATAATATAGTATTTTCTCATCTAAAATTAATTATTTTAAAAGTATTATAACTTTAAAAGTTGTACCATGAACGTTCCTCTCTATTTTTACAAAAAAAAAGAACTATGAAATTCAAACTTATACTTTTTTCCCTTTCTATTTCCTTATACTCTATTTCTATCCAAACAAATACAAAGTCCACAGGTTAAGACAGACCTTGTTTGAATTTTAAAGAAGAAAACAAAGTCTTTAATTCCTCTAAAGTCGGTACAAAATCCAAACTTCAGACCTGATTGTGATATTTGTACAAAAAAAAACATGAAGATTATGAGCTTTGCGTAGCTACCAACACTCAGTAATTCAATCTAAATTGTTCAGAAGAAGTGCAACAGAATAATAAATGACGCACAATGTTGAACAATCTCTCACTTTCCAATCAATCCATTGGGTATAATGACGGTCAATCAATGTGTAAAGCTTACAATGCAACCCTACAAGCTGAATGTGAGGGCAAATATTTTTATATCTTCTCATTTGATGAATTGAATAATTTAATCCCATGATTCAACTACCCTTTGGAAAAAGGGAGTATTCATTATACCAAAAACAATGACATGTTTTGGAAGTCAAACGATAGTCTTGGTGGTAATACTATAACTGCTACTCACCAAGCTTCCGTTTCTTTAACTTCGACATTCGTCTTCTTCTCTCTCTTTCCTCTTCCTCCTCAATTAACCTAAGTTGCTCCTCATCCTCCTTTCTAGCAATTTTGGCACTGCATGTGTATTACACAAAATCATCGACAACCCAAAAAACTACTTATTATGAAGAAACGTAATTCAGGAATCATAAGAATAAATGACAACCGTAGGATTTGTAACACAGTTATGTAGTGAAATGAAAGGGAAACCAAAGTATTCGACGCATGCATTTAGTTCTATGGGAAGAAAGTGAGCATCATTAAATGTCATGTAAGGCCAACTTTTGAATGTACAATGAGGAAAAGAAAAACTATGCATTAGCTTGAGTTCAATTTAATGAACAACTAAATCAAGACTGAACATATTAAGAAATCACATAGTTCAATTTAAATCGGAAAGAAACAAACCTCCTCCTTTCTTCCCTCATGATTTCATCAAAGCCTGCCTCCATATCATCATCGTCATCGTCATCAACAAACTTCTTGGGATTGTAGCTGCAAATGGTCCAACAAATGATTATTAGAGGCTCAGAATAATCATTTGTAAAAACTCAACGTTATCTGCATGTCAATTAGGAAAACAAAAATCTCACTTAAACATTGATCTGATCATGTTACTGATATCCATTTCATCCTCCTCCTCTTCAAAGGGCCGTCTCCCAACCTTAGGCTTGGGACGATGATCTTGTGAAGCAGTATGCGTTGAATTATGTTTAAGTGGCCTATTTATCTGCAAAACGAGTGAGCACTTTAGATATATATAAGGTAAAAATCCACAATATAAGGGCCCGATGTGTAAGTAAAAAAAAGTATATAGCATCACACCTGTGGTTTTGATGATGCCACAGGTTGTTTGGGTATCATTTTAGGTCTATTTAGTTCTCGTATGTCTTTCCTTTGTTCCATACTCTGCCTTGAATTTCTTTGATCCAAACTCGGCCTTGGATTTCTTTGATCCAAACTCGGTCTTGGATTTCTTTGATCCATACTCTGTCTCGGAATTCTTTGTTCATTGCTCGGCCTTGGAATTCTTTGTTCCATGCTCTGCCTTGGAATTCTCTGTTCCATGTGCCTAGGATTTCTTTGTTCCATGCCCTGCCTAGGATTTCTGTGTTCCACATTCTGTCTTGGAAATTTTTGCTCCATACTCTGCCTTGAAACGGGTGGATGAGTCTTTAAAGGGAGTGATTTTGGCATACCATTGACATGGTTTTTTACACCAGGTGTTGAAGACTTGTTCCCAGTGCTACCAACAGACATCTTTGAAGACGTGCCATTTGACCCAACTGGCCGGCCTGGTCCATTACCACTGTTGTTGCCAAGCTGTTTTCTAGAATCAGCTGATGCCATACTAGGTTTACTGGCTGAACTAGTCTTATAACCAGATCCTGCTTTAGGAGGCAAACGGCCAGCCACAGAACTTAGGTTCCGTTCCTCATGACTTGCACGAGCATGCTTACTACCATTGTTTATTAGAGGCAGTTTACTCCGTGCTGGAACTTGAGCTGGTCGTCCCTCTTCAACATCAGCAAAAATCCTGTATAAGTTTCCTTAATTACAATAACATGTTTTAATCCAACATTCAACACCATATAAACACATAGCCAAGAGCAATGTACCAGAATTTCGCATATGCATATTCTGAGGTGGGGGAGCTTTAGAAGCTGCTGGAGGCTCCGTATCATCAGATAAAAGAAATGAGTAATCTCTAGTATTCTTGAGTTTCTGGGCTTTAACTTGCACCTGTACATAAACAAGAAAAATCATCACCTAGAGCATAGAGGCTAAGCCACGAAGTTACGTGTAAATCTTAACAAAGATAGTGACAAGACCTCGCTGACTTTGGGTGGCAGATTATGAGACGTAGACTTTGATACCCCACTAGGTGCTTTATTCTGATGCTTCTTCTGCAAACAATATCATTAAGAGGAAGTAACACTCAATAAGATACTCCAGGGAGAAAAATAAACTAAAAAGCACCTAACTGCTGCATATTAGCAGTATTTGAGAAAAAGTCATTTTAATATTATGATAGCTAGCACAGCACTAACTATAATAACTAAATTATTGATTGGGTGTAATATGTTAGAATGCCCCAACCAAATCATACAAATTCATTAGGTCAAGTGCTAGTATAACTGGTACAAGCCTAAATCTACATACAGTAAGAAAAACAACCTAATTAAATTAAGGAGAGAGAACAACAGAAGATATAATAGAATAAAGAAACAATTCACAAGGTTCTTCAATTAGATTACTGATACACTCCACAATAAGTTCTAATAATATTATAAGATAATCTAAATATATTCTAACACTCCCCCTCTTAAGCTTTAGGATTTAATGTTACCTATAATAAAATAATAATAATAAATAATAAATCAAGTTACAATCACAAGTATGAAACCAAAAAACAAAAAGAGGAAATAAGCTCGAAGAGGAAAAGCAATCCAATTTCCAAGAAGTGGCAAACCCTTCTCCAAGAGTAAATGTCAAAAATCTAACATTCCACTTTCATATCATGTTAAAATTTAAAAGTTTAGATGTATTTACCACACTTCGGAGCAATTGGTTGGGTTTAAATGTGTAATTGACATGCCCAAAGCTAAAGGGTCGGAAGGTACATTAGATCTATGGTAAAGTTGGATGGGGGTGGGAGTTATAAGATTGATTTGGTGGGTTCCGAATGGAGGGTAGGTTCAACTCTCCCTACTAACAAATACTAACAACTAACATTTGCCGACAAAAAAAAAAAAGTTTCAACCTAATGCCCTAGCTCATACCCAACAGATAAAATGGGAAAGGGTACCCAATGCAGGGTGCTATATGTCCAGTGTTATCAATATCAAATAACGGAATAACGGAAAATATCGACAAGCCAAAAATCCTTTATAAAGTTATAACGGAAATTATAACGGGTTATAGCGGAAAGTATAAATTTTAAAAAATAATTATAGTGAAAGTAGAAAAGTAGAAAAAAATCAAAATAATTGAAAATAAAAAACAGAGTTGACAATGGCAGCAGGTGACAGTGGCTGACTGTGGAGGCAGGAGGCAGGCGATGGTGGCTGACAAATGGCGAGCAGGGCAAACAGTGGTGGCAGTTGTGGCTGTTGGTTGCAGTAATTAAAGCCAAAGTGAAAAGAATAAGAGAAGAGATGTTTTAATCAATATTTTACAGCAACAGTAACTAGTAAAAGAATAAGAGGAAGGCCGCGGTAACATGTAAAAGAATAAAAGAGAAGGGTTTCTGGGTTTAGGTTAAATAATGTTAGTTGGCCTGACCCAAATTTTGACCTTATGTATTAAACATTAATAAAACACATAGAAGGATGCAATCAGGGTTTATGTGTGCCGCCGCCGCTGTCTATCTCATCTCCCACGCTGCTCATCTCTTCTCAAACGCAGTTGCTGCATTATCTCTTCCACTTTGTTACTTTACTACTGCTTATCTCTTTCTTCAGTTCTCTTTTTCCGCCAGTACCGTTTCACCACCACCAGCCACCATTCGAAAAGAGGCCGCCATGGAAAACCCGCTTTGCCTCAGCCATGTTGTGGTGGCAGATTGGGAAACCGCAACCTGTTTCTGCCATGGTGCTGCCATGGCCAAAATTTGATAACATTGTATATGTCATGAGTTGCATCTGTGAGCTTATGCTTTGGGCAAGGTTATATGTGTTCTTTGCCATATTGCTCAGCAACAGAGCAAGTACAAGTTTGTATCTCAAGTTTGATATGAAATGATATGCCCAACGGATCACAAGGGTACATTTCTCTATGGATCAGATTCAATCCGAATGTTTATGGAAGGGAGCACATTTGATGCAAGATGTTTATGAGATGAGCCTCTACTCACAACTTAAACTTTTGGCATGGCAATAATGCTTTTGGTCATAATAGCAACTCACATTTTCCAGGATATCTACTCAGATAAGTATTCACTTTTGAATGTCATAGTTAAACTGAATATATTATTTATAGGATGAAATATGTTGTAATACCCCAGCCTGATGCTTAAGCTAAGAATTAGGCCAACTAGTGGATTTACAAGTACAAGCTGGAGCTGTGTATCGATCTTTAATGGCAAGGCCAACCTCTTATCCACTTTGAGAACTTATATTTCCTTTGTATTTCTTATGTTCGGTACATTGGTCACTAATATGCTACGCTATCATTTTTGGGGATGCTTCAGGCTGCTTTACAGATTTCACTTTAGTCTTATACTACATGAATCACTGCCAAGGGAGGTTCCCAGAGCACAATAAGGAGTAAAGCATCAGAAGCTTGGCATTAAAGTAAAAAGGTACTACATTGATAAATCCACCACATAAAACACTAGAGCATACTAAGGTATTCCTCTACTCAAAAGAGGGCAAGCAAAACAGGAAAGGGAAAATATTTAAGCAATAGACAGGTCATGTTTCTTATGCAACATTTTTTGTTGCTCTATAGCCTCTTTTAATTTCTTGTCACATTGCTAAATGGGGAATAAGGTGCCAATTGCTATAAGATCCCAAATAGTCAGTTCTAACAATGTTAAACATCCCTTTGAAAAAGAAAGGAATTTTAATAGCACAAAATAAAGATCAATAATATCATACAATTTTTTTTATGAAGGAAAACTGAAACAGTGATCTAAAAACTTACAGCATGATGTGGGTTAGGAACCTTAGATGCCAAATGCTGGTTTTCCAGCAATGACTTGCTCTCCTGGATAACTCTCTGTGCAATAACTGGTTGTGATGGACCAAAAAAGGAACCATAACTGCAACCAAACAAGGAGATAATATTTTCACTATTTCAAGAAGCAAAATTCAAACAGCATGCAAATAAACTCTCAATGTTCATCAATAAAGAGCATGAATAATAGTATCACACAAACAAACCAAAAGAAAAAGGTAACAGCACCTTGAGCCACAAAATCACAAATTGCATAAATAAAATAACAGATATCTTAAAAATATACAGAAATTAGACTATGCAAGATTAAACACAGACCTATTACACAACAAAATGATTACACATAATCAATATAAAAAGTAAATCCTCAGTTAAAAGATTATGGATTGTGTAGTCAACTGAGCATCTTAACTTTTATAAGATAATGAAAACATCTATCCAGATGTAAAAAATAAATAAAAAAAATGGTGGTTAGGCAATAACTAGCCTCCCAGCACACAAAAACAATCTTCCAAATGTTGTTGGAAACAAATAAACATAAAAAATAATCAAATAATAGAAAATGAGATTATATCCCTCAAACAACTGATTTAATATAGATTGTATGATAAACAAGCGACTTTATCAATCAGATCAAGGTCGTCATACCCCGCAGGGCAATGCTAAGGAGAGAAGGTACAATCGAACTTACAAAAAGAACAAAAATTTGGATTCCTGAACCAAAGCCCCAATCAAAATTGGATATTTTAGCTCGAGACTTCCTCAAAGCACTCATGTAAAAAGTTGTTGGTGAAAATATGGTTGCAAGACTCACTTATCATAAGGAAGCTTGTTTTTCCTTCGGTCTGTCGCATCCAGGCGCGATGTACTACTACCACTACCCTCCTTCTTCATCTGCTTTCTAATTGATTCTTTCAGCTTCTTCCTCAACTCAAGGTACTCGATTTCTTCCTTTGAAGGTTTCCTAGGCTCCTCTTCCTGTTCTTCATACTCTTCCTCACCCTCCTCCTCATACTCTTCCATTTCTTCGTCTTCGTAATAATCATCATAATCCTGTGATTCCATCAAATAGGAATTATCATCAAGGAAAAGATGCTGAGTAAAGCTCAAAAAACAGAAGGGACCGCAATAACGGAACAAATAATAGTAAAATAGGAAATGTTGACTTAAACCCTACAAAGTCAGGAATGCTTACATCTCTTTCATTGTCATAGCCCCGCATTGTTGTCTTCAATGACAACTGCAGAATAACCAATTGCAACAAGTATTTTCTGGAATGATCGTTCTGTCGGTTCCAATCACACACAACACGAGATTAATTGAGAAACCAGATAAGTACCCCAATCCGATAGGACAGAAAGTAGCATTAAAAAATCTCCTCACAGCAAAACTAAAATTAGGGTTCAGATAAGCACAATTGAAAAAAGGAAAAAATAAAACCGAAAGTTAAAAACATTATACAATTGATTGTTTCGGAAATCCCACTACCTAAAAAATTGTGGAATGGACCAAGAAAAAACCCAAGATTGAATCGGATGAAGCCAGCATCGAACGAATATGAAAATGAAAACGTTACAAGCAATTGAAGAAGAAATGGAAGAATAGGAGATTGCGAAAGAGGAGAGGAAGGAGAACTTACAATGAACAATTGTTGTAGAACTCAGCACAGCGCAAATGTTGATTAGGGAAACTCGAAAAGAAAGAAAAAGGATTTGGAAC
>Ga0099823_1002657_pt1 | contig 16305 bp, 4 predicted proteins | sample CowpearedBW_FD_76831 | JGI IMG/M metagenome (GOLD analysis project Ga0099823, IMG submission 76831) | Root nodule microbial communities of legume samples collected from California, USA - Cow pea red BW | ecosystem: Host-associated > Plants > Roots > Nodule | place: USA: California | collected...
AACTGAAAAAGTCGGGGATTCCCCATACCCATACCCATACCCAGTCAATGCGGGGATTCCCCGTCAAAACGGGGACGGGTTCGGGCAATACCCACGGGGACGGGTTTATTTGCCATCTCTAATGGTCGCTGCCTAACACTAGGATTGTTCGCTGATAGTCTATGTATGCAGCACGCCATAGAATTAGACAAAATGAGACAAAGAGCCACTAAGTATATGCAGCTTCAAAATTTGAGAGACTTCTGCAAGAAAATGTGATTGAAAGTAGCTGGTGAAAGGAAGGGCCCAGAGAAGAATTCGTTCGCCAAGAATCAAGACTCAAAATCTAAGGATAAGATAAGATAGAAGAATTGATTCAAATCGGGCACTTGAAGAAGTTTGTTAAAAGTGACTAAAGCCAAAAACAAAGAAGAAGCCCTAAAGGAGCAGCCTCACGATACAAATGTCGTAAGGAGCAACCCTAATGAAGAAGCCAAAGCAAGAGTAGGAATACCATTTATGGGGGTTTCGCTAGAGGAGGGCACACGACCTTTTCCTAAAAGAGACATCCAAATGCTTAAAATGGTGAATGTTGTGGAGAAAATAATTAAAAGCATGCCTCCTATAATTTTTTCAATGAAGACTTCAAAGTGCCTGACCCGAACCAAGACGATCAAATGGTTATCTCGATTGAGTTGGTTGACTATTCCATAAGTAAGATCTTGATCGACCAAGGCAGCTCAGTCAATATCCTATATTGGAAAAACTTCCTAAAAATGGACATAACAGAAGACCTCATCATCCCCTACAATGAGCAAATTGTTAGATTTTCAAGAGAACAAGTTGACACACGTGGGTATCCAAACCTACAAACAAGGTTCAACTCTTGAAGAGATAGTCGAGAGATCAAGGTGATGTACCTCTTGTTTAAGGCCAACGCATCGTATAATGTGTTGATCAGTTGACCATGCCTCATGTAGCACCATGACCTCACATTCGGTGATTTCTAGCTCGACAGCTAGCTTCGTCCTTTTCTTGATCAACTTTTCCATGCACTCCTTGTCCATTTGGATCCCTAGAAAGAGGTCGTCAATGTCACTCTACAAGCATTGATTCTCGTTAGTCAAACACTTTTCATCCTCGGCTAAGGTTGATAGCTTAGCTAACACACCATCTTTGGCCTTTGAGCAATTGACATGAGCACCCACAACATCATTTAATGTGCACTAAGAGCGGAATTGGCCTTCAAAGCATCCTCCAAGTTCTAGCACGAGTTTGTGAGCTCTTTTTCTTTCTGGGACACCTCTCATCGACTCTCTTAAGAACAACATTTTGGCTCAACAACACAACTTAAACACTCAATTTGAAAAGTGTGTCGACTGCCTCCACTTCAAAAAGGCCCTTCTTTAGTTATTTTTCAATCTTGTTGAGGTTAAAGAAAACCTTCTCACTCAGCCTAAGCTTGGTTCCAAAGATCCCTTCTGCCAAAGGTGTCAAGGTCTCACCATCGCCTTGATAACTTCTTTTGGGTGATCGACTGGAAAAGAATTTTCACCATGGCGCCGCAACATCTTCCTTTTCTTTCGTTCATCGTAGTGATCATATTTCATTGAAGGAATATTCTTCAAAGGGGAAAGCTCAATCACAAAATAGCTTGTCCCTTCAACATTGACAACCCTTCCGGCCACTTGAACATCAAGAGTAAGACTAGCAAAGGAACTACCTTGGTTGCCTTAGGCAGTTCCTGAACCGCTCGCCAATGTCGAATGCTTCTTCAACATCTGATAATAGTAATCCTTCTTCTCCGGATTAACAGAAGCCATGGTATTTGGAACACAACCAAAAATTTGCCAGAAGTAAGAACCTAGTTGAAAAAAAAAATGAAAGAAGGAAATCTACTTACCAAAACCCTAACTCCACATATGGGGACATTTATAATAGTTAAGGAGTTATCTGGTTGGGAGCTTGTGAGGAAGTTGATCGAGTACTTCTAGCTTCAACACCTCCTCAAGAGTCATCATGGATATCGTCCATGAAGTTAACCGAGCAAGAGATTGAGTCCAATATAGAGGGAATTTTGGCCGATCTTAAACATAAAAAATTGCTTTTCACCATCCTCCGTTGTCGCGATGTTAAAGAAAACTATTTTGAATCCCTTATATGAGGTTGAAAACAACTTGAAGAGCAACTTTTTAGACACACTTATCAGGGACAATCATCTCTTCTTCTTGTTAGGGCAAGTACAAAAATGGTGAAGCAACAACACCAAAGTTGGGGGCAAGTTTAACGCCTTACATAAAATCCGTAAAGCTTGTATAGCAACCCAACTATTCAGGTGCAGTTAGGTCAGTGCCACATTTAACTCTCGTAACACGTCGACCTGAAAGTCTTTGAAAGGAATCCTAATGTGCAAAGTTGTGACACACATGCTCATTCCCCTTGCACATCTGAAGGTTTATGACATAATGCTCTATATCGTCACTGAGAACATTTATACCTTCTGCTAGTGACATACTCACGGACCTCAAAGCTAACCCAATCATAATAGAGAATCACAGGCAAGTTTATCTCATCCCTTTCACCGCTTGCATCAATATGAAGCTCGATATTTGTACCTGATAATTAGCTTTATCATGTTTTACTTTTTGTTTATTTTTATCTTTTATTGTTATTTTATTATTATCTTTTCAAATATTTCAAGTTAATCACAGGCAAGTTTATCTCATCCCTTTCACCGCTTGCATCAATATGAAGCTCAATATTTGTACATGATAATTAGCTTTATCATGTTTACTTTTTGTTTATTTTTATCTTTTATTGTTATTTTATTATTATCTTTTCAAATATTTCAAGTTTTATTTAATAAATTTGGAAAATAAAAATATTTGTTTTATATTTGTAGATAAGTGGAAATCTTAAAGATTTAAAAAGATTATCAACATAATCAGTGGAGATTACTGAATATTAAAAAAATATATCAACAAAATTAGTTATCCACCGAGTTGGTTACTTCGATTACAAATCAGAATATTTGAAGAATATATCAAAGATAAGGAATCTCATAAGATTAAAAGATAAATATTCAGGATATTCAATAAAAAAATCAAGTACAAAGATGCAGACCTAGTCCAAGTAAAAAAAAATCTATAAATAAGGGTTTGGTATAGGTAAAAAACAACAACCCTTCAAGCAGAAAAGAAACCCCTTTTGGGGAACCCCCCTTTGGGGGAGAGAGGAAAAGAATGTATAGGTGCATTCTAAAGGTTGGAGGCATTCATCTTCATCATTATTATTGTATTCAGAATGTTAAGGAGTAACTAACTCCCTTATTCATGAGGCTTGGGTGTAATGTATTCTTAGCTCTTTGTGAATTTCACTATTCAATATAATTATTTTTCATCACTCATATGTTCTATTCTTGTTTAACTGCGTTATAATTATTTATGGGTCTCTAATTATTGGACACGATATTAGAACCTAAACTAGGGTAGACAACTAATTGATTGTGTATCTAAACATAGAGTACATCATTGGTCATTCATAACATCAGAATTTTGATCATTAATGCGAACTTGTAGTAAAAATTGCTAAGACATTAAGGTTTTTTTTATTCAAGTTTACACTTGTCGCTAAGACATTAGGGCTTGTTACATAAGGTGTGAATGCTAGAGTAGGAATTAGAAGAATATTGTATGGTGTTTTCTCTTTCAATTGGATCATGAAACTCAATCCTAGTGAATCCTTTATCATATATTTTGCATACTATATGTTTGATAAAAATACAAAAACGAGTTTTATTTTTGTTTTTGTGAAATTTTTATTGTCTAATTGAGTTATAATTTCAAGACTTACCAAGTGTTTCAAACGTCTCTTGGAAACAATAGTTGGACTTTTCACTTTATTACTTGTACAATTTGATACATTTCCCAATCTTGTAACATGTATTTGGCATCGTTGTTGGGGACTTGTGTTCAAAACAAAGACAATTTGGGCATTGTATCTCTTTCATACTTTGATATAAGTTTTTTTTTTTTGTTTTCCTTTATGCAATTAATTTATAGATGTTTATGATTTCCACTAATTTGTTTTGTGCTTAATGCTTGTCTCGTGGTATGCCTTAAAGCATGATCTAACTGTTGGAAGGTCCTAGACATGGGATTTTAGTAGCCTAACTGATCAAATCAAACCAAATATTGCAATTCACCAAAAATGGGGATGTGTGTTTGGCCCCACTATTTTGGTTCTTAATGCAAGTTTTGATGCATTCTTAGGATGAGTACCCTTTGAATTCGAGGATGTGGACCTTTTTAAGCTTTCTAGGAGACTTTGCATAGTATACTTCAACCTCGTAAAACTCCACAAGCCATGCATTTGAGTTCAATAAAACCCAACTAAGCTTAGTTTTCTCACCATCGTCGCTTGCAAGGTTCTTCGTCGTCCTTGCTACAAAGGGAGCGTTAGAGGCTAAAACATTGAAAATCCTTAAAATAATCGGTTCAAAACACAAGAATGATGGTGGGGAAGCAAGAAATCAAGAAATATTTGAGTTTAAATGATTCTAAACTCACCGCGCAAGGTTTGTCGTCGTCACTACATTAGTGGGGAATAGGAATGTGAAAGAACAATGCACTGTAATGGGTATCGCGCTATTACGTTAAAAGCATTTTGAAGTCAAGGCTTAGCTTATTAGACGTTAATTTACGTCAGAGTTTTGCTTACCAGACATCAAATAACGTTGGATATGACATCATAGACATTAATTGACGTCGAGGTTATGGGGGGTCGACGTCAAATAACATCGGGGTTCTTGAGCCGATGTCATTTCAACAATTGACGTCGAGGTTCAAGGGGATCGACGTCATTTTTGTATTTGTGTGTGTGTGTGTATGTGATATAACTTTGTACATAATATATAATTTTATATAGAAATAATAATAGAGTATAAAAGCATGTGGTTTAGTGTAATTATTTTGTTTTAGAAATTTTTTTCATAAATTAAACAAGCATAATATAAAGGCACAATATGTAGAATAGATGATATAATATCAAACAATTTACTAACACATATAAATATGGAGAAAAATGAACCAATACATACTTATGCAAATAATCAAAATGAAATTGTGTTAACTCAATTTAGTAACAAAACCAAAATTTCCCTAATGAAGTATATTAACCTTGGGTATCAAATCTAAGGAAATGGTGTGTATCAAGCCTAGCTTGCGTAATTTAATCTCGCTAAAATTTAAGATAAAAGAAAACAAAGGGGAAAATTAAAATAAGAAGCTATAGAATTTTCAATTAAAAGCTAAACTAAATGCATGAATAAGACTAAATTAAGATATGAATGAATGCAAGGTATGATGTATGGAACCTAATAGTAATGGTAAAATATACTTAAAGTGGAATGAGGAAGAATCTAAGTGTAGAATATTATGCATGAAAACTAGAAATTCAAGATATTATGACCATAAGGAATTGAAAACTTAAAATGCAGTGTATGCCCTCTTGGGAACCATGAACGCTTCTAAATTTAGATGGTAGTAACCACAAAACCATGTGGCAGCAAAAAGAAAGAATAGGCCTGCAATAGTTTTTAGATGTGCAACATCTTATAAGGTAAAACCAAATTTAAATGATCACAACTATGAAGTTTAACTAACAACATTGATTGTATGCAATTCAAATGCTTAATGTATCATTTCTTATTAAAATTGACATGTATTGCATGCTCAAAACAGAAACTGTGAATGAATGGTCTACGTGCGAACGTTAAAGGCAATAGCAAAGCAGCACATGACAACAACAAAATTATTGGTCAAATTCGCATCCAATTGAATTCAAGTTCACCAGTAAATTTCAAAAGATAATGTTGCATGTTCAAGCATAAAGGGATAGCAAATGTACTGCAAAATATCTAAACATAATTGAACTCTTGACAACCACTATAATCAGTTAAATTCATATTCAAGTTTAATGCATGTTTGGTATGCACAAGTTATACTAATGCAGGTACAAAAACTAAACATGCATGGAGATGCAATTTTCTACCAAAATAACTAATAAAAACATGAATCCTAATAGATTACAATCAAAAAGTAAAGTAATGACAAGGAAAATGAATTGGTGCTGAATCATAACTAAGTAAGGGACTAGCAAATAGAAAATTCAAAATTAAACACTGCAAAACTAAACATGAATTGAAAACTACTTTAATGATCAAACTATAGCCCTTTTGCACTAAAGAAGACATCTCGTGAACGTGTGTCCACTTTGGGGTCACTTGGTTCCTAAAAAGGAAACATTGAATTGTGCAATTTGACCAATGCTTGACTCACTAACACATAAACATGAAACTGAATTGAAACTCAGAAAGCAATAGAGGAAATTTAAAATGTTGTAGAATTGGGAGAAGCTAAACTTGGAACAGTTGCAGTGACTGAACGTGAATTCATCTACACTAGAGAAGATATCTCGATAAATTGTGCCCAATTTTGGGTCACGTGATTTCCAAGAGGAAACCTAACTGTGTGTAGATATTGAATCCAAGCTCAACCACAAAATCAAGAATGTGAAACTAAATTGAAAACTTAGAAAGCAGTACAAGAAATTAAGCTAGTTTAGAATGTAAAGATTGAAAAGCTTAAAAAACAAGCAAAGACTAAATAAACAGAATTCAAAAGTTGGAAATTGGACTTGGAATTAGATCAGTGTATTCATTGCAAAATCATATAAGTGTTACACAAGGTCAAGAAAGATGCCAAAATTAAAATGGTGCAAGAAGCTCACTTAACAATCTCAGTCACTTTGTGCTCGTGATTGCCCAAGTGAAGCTAACTACACACTAGAGAAGACCTAATCTTTGAAGGCCACTTTGTGCTCATCAGAAATGGAGAAATCCCCCCCTACAGTGCAATCTCTCTCCCTCCCTTACACCCCATCTACCAACCCTAGCCTCTCGATATTTCTCTCCACTCAATCTACAGCTCCCGTTTACAAAACCTAATTTTTCCCTTTAAAGACCCCTAAGGAAAAGTCAGAAAAACAAAGCGGATAAAAATCTAACCTAATTCCTCATAGACATTTAAAAAAATAAATAAATAATTAAAGAAAAATAAAAAATTAAAAAATTAAAAAAAAAACTACGAAGTGATAAGTGATAGTTACTGTTTATGGCTGTTAACGATTTAAACGGTGTTAGCAAAAAAGGACCCAATTGAACAAAATTGAAGAAATTTGAGACTTATTTGAACACAAAACCAAAATTAAAACTTATTTGATAAAACTTGACGAAAATTGGGACAAAAAGATATTTTAACCTAAAAAAATATTATAAACAGGACAACCTAAGTATTAAATAGAAACTCAATTGAAATAATTTAATTTTATCACGTACATAAAACTTTATTAAACATAAAAGAGATCAATTAAAATAAAGGTCAAAATCTCATTATTTATTTCAAACCGACAGTTTGTCATTGTAATGTATGAGATTGTACTGTTAATTTTTTTATCTGTATTCAGAATAAGCATTTTTGTGATATGTATCCATTCTCGTGAATTGAACGGTGGATGAGTGCATGTACGAGCACTTTCAGCGAAGAATATGATCTATGTCTATTTGGATGCATTATAGCTGCCACGAGTTGTTGCAATATAAGTGGGGTCTTTCAATTCAATTCAATTCTGACTCTTCATCATTCAACTACTTTTATCATTAAAATTCCATGTTTCATGGATTTCAGGATAACCATCTATTTCTAGTAAAATCTTCAACCATACCCATCAGTAAAATAAATTTTAATTTTAATTTTTTATTTCTTTTTATCAAAAGGATTAATCAAACTTCAAACCTACAACTTACTCTTCGGATAATTTTTTAAACAAAATTTCATAGCATAAGTATATGCAAGAATTTTGCCAATATTATTTGAAGTCATCTATCAATGTGTATATTCATATTACTATAAAATGAAACCATATGCGCGTCTATTTAATCCTTTAATTGAAATATTACAAACATTAATCAAATATTGAAATTAAAATGATTAGATACGTACTACTCAAATTCTTGTAACAGTTATTTATAATTTTAGTATTTTTAAAATAATGATAAAAAAATTCGGATTCCCGAACACGTGATAGCCATCAAAACACATAGTAACAATCGTAGAATTTATTCTTCATGTCCCTACCTCTCTGCGTAAATAAAACAATTTTATTGATTGTTTTGTCGGAGTATAGTTTAGAATTTGATAGTATGAATTCGGCTTTCAATTTTATTTATAGCTCAAATCTATTCTCTTGATATATTTACTGTGCACAATAATTTTCAAAGTATAAATACATTCTGATTGTTATAGATATTTAAAATTTAATTTCGTACGAAAATAGTTCAACCGGTTGATTAATTGGGTACGTGTGTAACTAAAAGATACAAAGTTTTTTGTTTATTTAGTTATGTATACGATGGCATAAAGAATTATAAATGCAAACTGTGTCAAAGGAAGTCATAGTATTAAAGATAACGAAAATCATGAACAAAAACATATTAAACACTATACTGGAGTGAAAATGTAGAATTAACATGTAATGACGGAAAAATAAATTAAAAGAATAACAAATTATTCTGTATAAATTTCTTTTTAACATAAATACAAGAATGCACATATTGCATTATACGAAAATATTTCATTAACAACTAATTTTAGTGATCAAAAGTTGTTAGTCACTACAATAACTAATTTAAATACTAATTTACAAAATAAAAAAGTATTGGTTACTCAAATAATCATTATTATGAATAAAAAATTATAACTAGTCACTAAATTAGTTAGCTACCAAATAAATTGGTCCCTAATAGTTTTTACTACAAAAGGAATTGGTTTCTAAATTGATCTTTAATTAATTAGTAACAAATATAATTTTTTATTTATAATAGTGATTATTTTAGTAACCAATAATTTTTTTATTTTATAAATTGGTATTAAATTGGTCATTATAGTAACTAACCACTTTTGGTCACTAAAATTGATTATTAATAAGATATTTTCTTATTTATTATACATGCTCCAATTAAAAATAATGAATTACATAAATGATCAATAACGAATATACACATATATTTCCAACTCACTTTAAATTAGTAAGATTCATGTATATATAAAATTGCTACAACTAAAACTAACTAGATAACAATAAACACACACTAACGGACAATAAACAGTGTCCATCAGAAAATTTCTATCAAACAAATCAAGTAGAGGTTGTCATTAGTCAATTCACTGTATGAAGAATAAGAAACAAGGAAAAACTCGATAATTTTCCACGTTAAGTCTCCTTCCATATCAATGTTAGCAAATACTTACTATCGAAAATCAACATTGAGTAACTCCATACACCAATGGCTCGTCATAATGGGTTTGCTAAACATATCACTTTAATTCTCCTTATACTAATCTTTTGCACTTTAATTTTCTTTTTAGTATGAAGAAAATCAAACTTGATGTTAGTATGTTTTGTTCGTTTATGGTGAATTTGATCTTATTACTAGAAATAAGTGTTTTATAGTGACCGAATAATATTTAACGACTGATTTAGTCACCAAATTATATTTGTCATGATCTGTGTCCAACATAGTGACTAATTATAATGCTACCTACATAAATTTAGTTAGTGATTGAAATAATGACCTAAACTCTTTTTTTTTTTTGCTAAAATTTAGTCGCTAAATCAATGACTATTTTTATACAAATAGACGAAGAGTTTTTAGCAATGACGTTACCAACCGAAAAATAAATATTGTATTAGTCTTTTTATCATGTATATGGCCTGGTGGTCACTAAATATGTATTACATTGTGATTAACGACTCAAAAATATTTGGACACTAAATATAGTCTTTTTAATGTTTGAATTAGTGATTGAAAATGTGGTGGTCGCTAAATATAGATAACATTGTAATTAGTGACTGAAAACTTGGTAGTTACTAAATATGTATTACATGGTGATTAATAATTAAAAAATATTTGGTTGCTAAGTATAGTCTTTTTACGCCTTAATCGGTGATCGAAAATGCGGTGGTCGCTAAATATGGATAGCATTGTAATTAGTCATCGAATTGTTTGTTCACTAAATTAAATATTTTTTTAATTTCATTAATTATTAGTATTTAACATTTAGGATTTAAGATTTAGAAGTTAGGATTTTAGGACTTACGGTTAGGGTTTTAGGATTAAATATTATATTAAGATGTGAATATGTAATGGTTTCTAAATATGTATAATTTTTTATGCTAATTTTTTTAGTTGAAAAATAAAATTTAATATTTAATTGGATTAAACTATAATATGATAAATTTTTTATCATCATGTAATATAAATTATGATTAGTGAAATTTTCTACTTTTACGATTTGTTACTACATATAAGAAAAACATGTTCCCACTTTAATAAAACTTAAACTTTCGTAGTTCACATCAATTTTTTTTTTTTTTTAAATTTGACCAAAGGATTGAAAAAAAATGTAAAATTTGAAAATCCTAAAATTCAATTTTGTCTATTTCACATGCCATTGATGCATTCATTGCCGAATAGAAGAAATATAAATGGAGATCGAAAGAAGTTGAGAGTCATGAGAAAAAAACGAAGATTTAGGATTTAAAATTTATAAAAAGTTGTAATTATGAATCAATTTATTTGTGTTAAAATATATAAGATGAATATAATATATATGATTTCTCTCTGTCTAAACATTCTAACATGTGAATCTAAGCATTTTAATCCATAAATCTAAGTCATTTACCTCAATTTAATCATTCTAATTCAACGAAAATCTTAGTTTTCCTAACCCGAAATACATTTATTGATATCTAAAATATTTTTATTAAGATTAAATTTATTTCTTGTTCTAAAAATACTTTAAATAATTACAAAGTATTTCTTTAGTTAATGTTAATGTATTGTAGTAAATAAATTTTAATTAATAAAATAAGAAAATTAGAATAAATAATATATATATATATATAGATAACACTAACTAAATAAAATTAATATTTTAATTGTGTAAAATAAATATTTAAAAATATTATTAATTATAAAAAAAAACAATAATTTTAGTATTTTACTAATTAGTTACATATAAATAATGATAAATTTGAAATAAAATGTGTTTTTTTAAATTAACTGATAATAATTTAGTTGTGTTTCATTAAAAAATTCTCAAATTTTATTTTTCCTCTAGTGAAATTTTGATGTCCCCCTCCCTCTTTCTCTCAAATTTACTTTTTACGTCTTGGAACGAAGATAGAGCAAAATTAGAACACGGCTAGAACACAACAGAGGTGGAAACGATCTGGAATAGACTTGGAACAGAAGGAACCACAACGTGGAAATGTGAGCGAACATTGAAAGGAGTTGCGAGCATGACATCTCCACCCACAACTATTACAACCTGACATCAAAATGGGTTAGTAACTAAAAACGTAAATGTTTTTCGTTTTTTCCTAGTCTGAGGTGAAGCAGTTAAGGACATGGTAAAAGGGAGCCAAAATAAGCATTATGAAGTCCCACTTCATTTTTTCATCCAACAACCATGGAGTCTAAATGTTCTATCTATGAAGGACCCTTACTTCCTATAGTTTAGGAAGAACATGTTGAACATTTAATAGAAGAGTCAATTCCTAATAGCCTTTCTATAGAGACCATTATGAATCAACCTTTCCCAATACATGAGTCACTTATACCCAAGTGAGTTTGGCAATGTCATTGATCATAGGCCTTGACTTCATGCAGAAAAGAAGAGTAAGTATATTTTAATTTCATTGTTATTCTTTAATATGTTAATATTTAACATATATTAGTTTTACAATATGTTGGAACACAAATTTACACTAGCAAATGGTTTGTCCACTATAATCTCACAGATCTTCAAACAAAAATTTTATGAACCAAATCCTAGTTGGAAGAAGGTTTGAATCAAGCTTAGAGATAGATGGTTTGTAATGAACATCCTTTCGTCAAAATGGAGAAGAGGAGATTCATGGAGGCAACAAAAATGCAGCTAGGATGGAGGAGTGGAGTCAACCTTGAAGGATCTTGAAACAATGAAGATGAAGTACAGATGAAGCCTATAAGAGAAGTCTATTCTAGGGAAGAGATCTAGAGGAGTTTTGGGTAGAAACTAGTCTAGCAAGTGACTCTTGAGGTACTAGGGGTGGAGTGATCTCAACAACAAGTCTATACCATTCAAAAGTAACCAAATACAAGAGTATGAAGGCCCCATTTATAGGGTGAATGGCCAATCTATAATGTAATGGAATGCAACATTAAATGTAATGGAAATGTAGCTTGGAGAAGAAACTCTAATGATGGTCGTGTGATGCAAAGGACTGATGGATCTAGAGCCATGTGTCCACTCACACTTTCCATGCCTTGCTCCATGTGAAACATGCACACCAAGCCTTTGTACTAGGCTGAAAAAATGCACTCCAAGCTTTCCCTCCAAGCTAGTCTCGGCCAAAGTGATTAATTGGGCTTGAATTAGCCCAATTTGAAGGCTAAACCACAAAGTAATTTAGCATTTTATTCTACAAAGCATGACCTAACATTTGGCCCAAAATAATTCTACTATAATGCTCTAACATGCATCCTCTCATATTTTGATATATTCTTTAGCCCATGAGAATAACATATGAAGCCCATGATGATTTTGATCTTCTTGAGGAAAGCCTATTTGAATCTTTTTAAGCATACCTCTTGTTATTGGACCTTTGAGTGAGCTTGGGCTTTGAGTGCATGTGGGCCTAGAGTTGGGTCCATGATGGACTCATCAGTTTGGAGAATTTAAGGTAATTTGAATCATGCTTATATTTGAAATGTTGTTTATATTATTCTATTATATGTGTTTGCTAACTGATTTTTCATGTAGAAAGCATTTAGGTGGGATCCAAAACAAAAGCAAGCCATAAGATCTGTTTTTGAAACGAAAGGCTCTCGCATTTTAAAAAAAATTCAATGAACAAAGTTAGGAATGGTTAGGATAAGGGAACCTAGATTTCACCATGTGCTCGAGCAGCCTTGGATCTACATTGGAGTTCTACAAAATTCAACGACAAGAGTGTCAAAGCTAAGGCAAATCGGGCTTTTCAGAAAAAAGTCATAGCATATCTACTGCAACTCCCTTTAAGAAAATAGTAATCTTATTATATTTTTGTATAGTTAATTTAAATATAATATATTAGACTTAAGATGTCAAACTTTATCTTGTGTTTAAATATATGTAGACTAAGCAGCTTGAATGAGAACCAATTGCTTCGGAGATTGTAGAAAGAACAAAGAAACTAAGGACTAGAGAATGGGTCAATGACAAGACCCGTGACCTTGCAGTATGTTTAACCTTTAAGTTTTAATTTAATATTTATTATGCATTTCCTTCTTGAGAATAGTTTATGATTTTAATTTAGTCCAACAACAACACATGCATTAAGGCTCATCTTCATAAAACTCTCATGTTCCCTCTATGATGAAAATGAAATATACTTTAGTGATGTTGGAGGTGAAAGTAACAAAGGGAATGTGTATGGACTTGGTACACTAAGCAAAAAGTTTGTTAGTTTTGCAAGTGCTCACTCTTCTACTAGCCAAGCTCCAGCGGTACATCAAAAAGAATAAATGTGTGAGACTATTCAAAAGTTGAATGTGGAACTTATGACAAAGAATGTTAAGGATAAGACACTTGAAAAGGTCGAACACTTACTGAAAAATCATGCTTAACATAGACAATGTATGCATGAACAGAATGAACGTATGCACCAACAAAATGAACATATGAAACTTATTTTGCAACATATTTTGCAGATTGTTGTGCCAAGTCCTACTAATCCTACTAATATTGGAGATGACAGATTAAACCATATTAGTGATAGTAAACTAGGAGATCATTAGTTTCATGTTTAGTTATTTTGTGTCTTTTAATGTTTCACACTTTCGATCTATTTTTATTTTGTTCTTTTGGATCATGTTATTTACTACTTGTAGTGTAGGTAGTACACTTTACTATATTATGTAATGTAGTTTAATATTACTTATCTTGATTAAATTTTAGCATTCATAAATTTGTAAAAAGTTGTTTATAAGCAAGTAAAAATTGTAAATATTACCAAAAAGATATTTTTATGTTTCTGCTAATTAGTGACTAATTTTATTGGTTTTTGTGGTCTCATAATTTTTCCACCATTTACGACCGACCTTTTTCGTTGTTAAGCTACACATAAAATTCAAAAGTTAGTGACTAACCAATATAGTCGTTGTTGATTCCAAAATTTGTCACCGATTCAACAACCAAAAAAATTGAATACAAATACTTTAATCATAGTTTAGCAATCGAAATAGTTGGTCATTAACTTTATTACTTCCACGACTAAATTAGCGACTGAATTTAGTATCACTTTTTGGTTGCTAAATTGGTCTCCTATGTTTGGAAGGTGACCAAACTTTTAGTGACTGATATTTCGATAGCTATTTAGCGACTAAATAAAAATTGGTCGCTATTTTTTTTGCCACCAAGGATTTTGTTACTACATAAATTTGGTCGCTAATTTTGTCGCAACAGGTGTTAACGATTGATTTATGTTATTTAGCAATCAAAATTGGTGGTCGCTAAAATACATTTTTTTTGTACTTAACCAAGACAATGACACTTAGGCTATCATAGATGAAACCTTAAGTTAAATTCATTCCTTTGTTGACTTTTGAAGAGTCATATATATTTGCTTCAGATCATCTAGACATATGAATCATATAAAGATGTTGCTCTTGAGAAAGCTTTTTAAACTAACTAGACGTATTAATTTATTTGCCTTCAAGAATTACAACCTCTACAGAAGATGAACTAAATGTGTTCAAATGATTGAGTGGTTGGCATTATCAAATAAGTGGAGTTCACTGATATAGAACATTCAAGCAAGCTTGATTAAGTTGATTGGATGCTCCCAACCAATTGAATTTGATGATGAATGTGTTGAAGAGTTTGTTGTATTGAGTTATAATTCTTAGGTTCAGGTTGTGTTTAGGTGAGTATGTCATGCTTGTATTGATATTTCGTGCGCTAAAAGTGTTTTTAGAACACTTCAACTAATTGAAATGGATTTTAACATGTTGAAATGTGCATAACCTTGTTCGAAACACAAGCTTAAACATTTCAATTGACAAAAACAAGGTTTAATCAGTTTAAATCATTAAGTTTTTGTTTAAAATCAAAATCATTTTTGTTTCAACCAATTGACATAACAATCAATCAATTAAAACCACTAAAAAATCATTTTAAGTAATTTTAATCGATTGAATTGAAAATTAAAAGATTGAAATTCTTCCAACAACTCATTTTTTACATTGTATGATTATAATTCATTGAAGACTCAAGTTCATTCACAATTGAATCACTAATTAGTTATTGTATGATTATAATTCATTGAAGACTCCACATCAAACTCATGGACAAACCTCCAAGTTGAAAGAAACTAAACTAGAGAAAGAATCTTCCAATACAAATAGAATCAATTTTTCTTTATAACAAAAAAATACAATGATCATGATTATGATTATTAGCACAAGTGAACTTAGTGCATGGATTTGATAAAGCTAGTGCATGTTCATGTGTGATTGATGAAGACTTAATGAAGAATTGAAGTGATTTGTTATTCATCAAGCTTAGGGCGTATTGAATTTGAAATTAATGTGAAGATCACAAAGCTTGAAGGTTGGACTCAATTCGTAGACTATATGACATAGTGTAGATATCTTTTGTCTTATGACTGTCCTTTATGTTAAAAATGGTTTTAACAAGTTAAAAGACTTGCTGTAAGACCCGGGAAAAATTAAATAGTTATTTAATTATTTATTTAAATAGGATGGGTAATGAGAACATTTAAAGTAATAAATGTGAAGAATTATGATGTGGAAAAGTACTAGCTCAAGTGGTTAAGAGTACTTAATTGTGTGTGAGGACTTGGGTTCGAGTCCTATGTGTGTCACTTGGGTGTTATTTAAATTATGCGTTTTTGTGTGTTTATATATTGAATGCGTGATGTGATGATAAACCCTTAGAATTGTAGGAGTTATCATGAAATCTGGATTGGTTGAATGGTTCGGCTTTGGTTTGGTATGTGCATGAGTGTGGGTTCAAACCTTTTAGTGAGAACTAAATAATTTCTTTTGTCAAATTTTTCCTTGTGCATGAATGTGGAAAGGTAGAAACCTAGCAGCCAAGGGAGAGGTAACCTAAGGGCTGGAAAACAGAGGGATTAATTAAACATTTGGTGAGCCTTAAT
>Ga0099823_1002663_pt1 | contig 16293 bp, 5 predicted proteins | sample CowpearedBW_FD_76831 | JGI IMG/M metagenome (GOLD analysis project Ga0099823, IMG submission 76831) | Root nodule microbial communities of legume samples collected from California, USA - Cow pea red BW | ecosystem: Host-associated > Plants > Roots > Nodule | place: USA: California | collected...
AAAAAAAAAAAAAGTTGACGGTTTCTTATTTGAGGTAAATAAATTGATTTTATTATTCTGTATTATTTAAAACGTGTATATGGGACAAAAGTTGTTTGATGTTATTAATACGCCGCACACGCTTACAAGCAAAACCTCGGGTAGCTAGAGAAATTGTTTAACGAGAGTAGTATATTTAATGAGAAACTGACTCATGTATTATTATTATTGTTATAAAATAAAATTAATAATAAAAAAATAAAGAATAACTGTTTTTTTATTAAATACAAAATATAATTAATAAAAAATAGAAATCAAATAATTAATATAAATATTTATATCTCATAAAAAATAATTAATTAAATTAATAATATGAGTAATTATAACAAATTAATCGATTGTATGTTAATTTTAATCCAATCAATCATTAATTTAAAATAATTAATGCAAATCAAATAATTAATATAAATATTTATATCTCATAAAAAAGTAATTAATCAAATTAATAGTATGAGTAATTATAACAAATTAATCCATCATATGTTAATTTTTATGAGATCAATTGACGGTGATTAAATCATAATAATTATTGGTTTATTTATATGATAAGGAATGTTTTTATAAAATGGGATGTGTGTTAAATTTGAAAAGTAAAAGTGTTGGAAAAATGGCACCAAAAATAGAAAAAAAGAAGTTGGGAAAATTAAGAGGGGAGGTATAATTGCAGAGTGTACATTGAGACAGGCCCAGCCCAATTGAAGAAGGACGCAGACACATGCTTGGCAAGAGGGAAGAAGTTTCTTGGTCCAGTCAACATAATTAAACCAAGCTCCTTGTGAAAGAAGGAAACACTTCAACAATGGGTCCCACTCACCCACATCATAAACACGCACCATGTGCATAGTTATTACTTCCCCCTATAAATACCCACGCAGACCCATATTAAAGACTCACACTTACCACTACCAAACCAACGTTTACTCGCTACTCTCTCACGCACACACACACACACGATAATGGGCGCGGTAACTCACTCTCACTCGCGACTTCCCTTCACTCTGTTACGTTGTTGCGAATAATAACTAATTTGTGTTGTTAATGGTTTTGCAGAAAAAGAAGTCCGGTGGCGGAAACGGCAACAAGGAGAACGAGAACGGCACCACAACCGTCGTTTTGAAGCTCGACTTCCACTGCGACGGTTGCGCTTCCAAAATCACTCGACACCTCCGTGCTCTCCAAGGTTTTATTCCCCTTCTTTTGTGGTTACTTGCTCCGCGCTGTTTGGTTAATTGCTGTGTTTTAAAGTTATTTTTGCTTGCTGTTGAAGGTGTGGAGACGGTGAAGGCGGAGAGCGACGCCGGGAAGGTAACGGTGACCGGGAAATTGGACCCCGTGAAGGTGAGGGACAACCTGGCGGAGAAGATGAAGAAGAAGGTGGAAATCGTCTCTCCGCAGCCGAAGAAGGACAAGGACAAAGACAAGGAGAAGGAGAAGGAAGAGAATAAAGACGCCAAAACCAACAACAAAAACCAGGACAAGAAAAACAAAGACAAAGAGGTTCGTTCGCTCATTCGTTCGTTCATTTCTGGTCCCAACCTTTTCCTTTTTTATTTTATTTTACTCTCTCTGCCACTGCCAGCCTGGGATTTTTTTTTTATTTTAATCTCCTAATTTGTTCTGGCACTGTTTGGTGATCTCTGTTGTTATTATTATTTTTTGTTTAATTTACGAATTTATTTGTCGTTTGTTGTTAATTTTGCTTAATTTAATTACCAGGTGGTGGCTACAGCGGTTCTGAAGATGGCACTGCATTGCCAAGGTTGCTTGGACAGGATTAGCAAGACTGTGCGGAAAACCAAAGGTTAGTTACTTGGTTTTGTTTATCTTTCCTTTTTGCTTATTTTGTTTTTGTTTTGTCTCTTGGTTTGGCTAATTGGGTGTGGACATGATGCAGGAGTGAAAGAGATGGCTATAGACAAGGAAAAGGAAACGGTGACTGTGAAAGGGACAATGGATGTTAAGGCTCTGGCGGAGAATCTAATGGAGAAGCTGAGGAGGAAGGTTGAGGTGGTCCCTCCCAAGAAAGAGAAGGAGGGTGACAAAGAAGGTGAAAAGGACAAGGAAGGATCAGGGAAGAAGAAGAACAGTGGTGGTGGTGGTGGAGGGGGAGGAGGAGGAGACAGTAACGAAGGGGGAATACAGAAAATAGATTACAGCAGAATGGAGTATTTGCCACAATCTGCTTTTGGCTTGGGTCATGGTTATGGTTATGGTTATGGACACGGTCATATGGGTGGCTATGGCTATGTGCCGGTGTACCCGGAGCAGATGCACTTTCACTTGCATGCACCACCACCACAAATTTTCAGTGACGAGAACCCGAATGCTTGTTCTGTCATGTGAGCGAGGTGTCAGAGGTTGATTTCATTCAACTGGGTGGTGATGGATGATGATAATAATGACGATGGTGGTGGTGGATGGTCTTGGCCAGGGTTATAGACTAGAGGCTATATAGTCTAGACTGTTTCTATTCTTTTTTTCAATTTTGGTTTTTAGAATTCCACGAGAACTTTGAGATGTTTTGTTTGTGATTTTGATGTGATTAGTTAACCAATACGGATGATATATCTTCAAATGGCAATGCCAGTTTCAGAATTTGTTACTTCCAGTTTATGCATAATGTAAATAACAAGATGGAAATTGGAATCCATTTCAAATTTGATTTTGTTGTATGCTTGTGGTTGGTGCCAATTTTCTTGATAATTTAATGATTGTAAGTAGATTTCGGAGAGGGTGGACAAAAAAGGGGCTGGCACGTACATGTCCTTATTAGGTGTCCTTGGTCGCTGAGATGAGGTGTTTGGTGCACTCATTAGTTATGACGCTTATTCCTACAAGTTTCTTCAGCGTCCTTTTTTATTTTTTCCTACCTTTATAATTTGTCCACTACTACACCATTGCCATTGCCTCGAAGCAGGGTCGTTAGTTGCTTTAAACTCTGTCCTTTTCCCACCTTTATCATTTGTCCCATATGTTAACTGCTCTTTTCCTTCCACGCTTTTAAATTTGGCTCTTTCTCTCCTCGCCTTCTTCGCCCTGCATAACTTCTCAATTCGATTCAATCATCTCATTCTTCTGTTTTTCATTACATTGACTAAGGTTTCAAAAACAATGTACATCCTTAATCATTATTAGTCCTATGTGGTGGTGATCATCTGCTAGTGTTAATTAAACATAAAGCACTGGTTTATGATGATTGTTAAGAATGCTGACAAGTGCATTTTTAACTGAGGCGTTGGGTTGCATGTGCTACATGAGGCAAAGTGCAAACGTGAGGGATCATGATTACAATGCATTGGTTTTATGCATGGCATATTTCTTTGGCGATGATGATGATGCTATCCAAGACCACTGACCACACTACCCTGCACTCAAAACCCCCTTCATTTTTGTCTGCCTTTGCCAAAAGAAAGAAACAAGAGCTTTTCTAAAAGAATGGAAAAGCCAAAAACAGTGGCACACCAACATTTTCAAATCGCATTCCTCTTCTAATCTCACACCAACATTAATATTGTCGTCAACATGTGTGCAAATTAAACTATTATTGTGGTGAAAATAAATAACTTTTAGACTAACATGAAAGATCATACAATGTATTATACAAGATAAAAAAGGACAAACTAAACAGTAACATGCTTTATATGGAGTATGCAAGAAAGAATATATAAAAACCAAGACAGAGAAACCATACGATATAATTTATGACTAACATAAGTCATTGTAAAAGAAAAAAAATTATCAATCTCATCATGTCTTTATTATGGCGCTTTTAAACTGATTTATGGCTCTGCTACTTTTGTCGTCGACAGAACAAACTGAACTTTCCATTTAATAAGTAATTTAATCTATACTTTTTTTTTAAATGTTCATTTCTATTGTAATTTTCTAAAGAATAAACTTAAGAAAAAAAAAAGTGTCCCTGCAACTGCACTCCTTTACCCTTTTCCTTTTTGATTTTGAGTTTGGTTCTGCCAAAGATTTTTTTTTTTTAATAATACAAGAATATTCTGGGCACTAACACAGCGAGAGGTCAACCTAAAACTTTTCGGCTTTTCCCCTTTACCGAGTGTTTTAATAAAGTGTATTCACAAGAAGGTGTGCTTTCATGTATATTCACAGAAACCAAATATTATGCATTTTAAAGATTCCGCATCCATGTGGCTAAAGCCCTTTTATTTTCATAGGTTTTCCATTACTCTAGCTTCTTAACACGGTCACTGACCATGGTTTCAACTTTAATTATTTTTCCCTCTGTAAATCATTAACTATTTTTGAAGCCTTAAATTCAATTATTATTTGCTATTCTTGGTGAGTTTGTATTTGGTTGAACAATAATTCACACATCGCTCACAGAACAGGCTAGCTTGAAGGTTGGTGCCAAAATCGTACGCATCGACGTACACTTGTGAAAGAAAAATAAATAAAGTGAGCTTTATTCAGAGTTGAATTTCTCCCAAATGGGGCCACACACGTAAAGGGTCAGGCACTGCACTAAAGGACCTTAAATATTCTTTTTCAGATATAAGTTTGAGAAGGAAAGGTTGGAGTTGGCAAACTGTGCTTTATGCAGAAGAAAAAAATTACAATTCTCACAAACTTTGCTCTTACTTTTAACTGCTTTTCCTTAATCCAGAATCTGAAAATAATGAATTTATGAGTCTTCTCTTTTAGATGATCTTGGTGGTAACAAAATTGAACCTTAATGATTAACAAAGGCAAAAGGTGAATGAAAGTTGAGTTATGAATGCAAGGTGTATGGGAAAATATGAGTTTATGTTTATCCTTGAACACTTCAACTGTTCCTTTTGATCATTGAAGAAACATAATTGATTGTCGAATATGACAACTGCAGGGAGAAGTCATTGGTCAAAAGTGTCGTCCTCTATGTTCTACAAACATGAGATTTTAGAGGGTGAGGCTAATACTTATTACGATTAGTTTATAAATAATTGAAGTTTGGATGGATATGCGATTAAGCAACTTGTAGTAGGGGTTGTAGCTTGTGATAGGTGGAAAAGCTATATGCTATATGTTGAATGTAATTAAGATCAAACCAGAAATTTCCAAAGTCTATTGTCGCATTTTCTTATCCTTAATATCATCATGGTAATGACCCAAAAGGTTCTTTCATGTTCTGCATAAATTAGGAACAGTAAAAACTATATCTTTTAATAAATATATGATCCACTCCTATAAGTAGTATATTCAAATTTTCAATTCATATTCGGTGATGTTGAAGTATTCTTTCCAATTCGTAATCCTGTATTGTTTATTCAAAGTTTGGTTAAAAACTTAATTGTATCTCAAGGGACACACAAACTTCACCCAATAATATTTTTTTATTGTGTTTAATTTTTTTCTTATCACCAAACATGAAACATTATATACATTCGGTATAAAAAGATGGTTAAAAATGGATTTTAAGCTTAATTCAACTCTATAAAATCAATTTGTAAGGTGAAGTTTGCACATTACTTATACGTGGGACTATAAATTAATGGGTGGTCAAGTGAGTACAAACCTCACCTTACAAGTCAGTTTTGTGGGGTTAAGTTAGACTTAAAACTCACTTCTAACATGGTATCAGAGTCATTGTTAACAAAAATAAAATCTTGTCTCTAGTCTACGTAGAACTTTCAACAAAGATATTAACTCGTAAAGTAAGTAAGAAATCATTACTATTGAGAGATAATTATATCATATTTATATAAAAGTTACATAAATGATAATCAACCAAGAGGTTTTTCAACCAAAGAAAGGCAATCGAAAGCATAACAACTCTACATTTCCATAAGCTAGAGAACCAAAACTCAAAAAAATTTCGTGCTATATGTAATTTTTTCATTCTTACCCTATATTGTACTCTTTTTAGGTAAAGATTCTACTACATTAGTTACATATATTCTACTACACTAGAAGACAAGATCCAAAAAAGTTATCCTACATATTAAATATTGAATAATTACAATGATTCAACCTATTATTCCATGCTGAAGAGGAAAACTTCAAATATGGTACAATTTTACATACTATTTTAGATTCAAATGTCACACATGATCATGCTACAGCAAAATCGTTAGGATCGTTGAAAAAATTGTAAAATTGTATGGATCATCATTTTGTCTAAATTACTTGTTTACCTTTTTGAATTAATGAATTTAATTCAAATAAAACTTAAACATAATTTAAAAGTTAATGCAATTAAAAATTCATCTTATTTTATTATGTAGTATGTTGTCGGTCACAACACCACCCCATTATAAATTAAAAGTGTTTTTACATTCCCTCTTTTATGAAGATTGTGCCACAGTGTTAAAGAGGAAAAGACACCTCACAAGTATTTAAAACACATTCGGAAATCCAAATGCAAACATGAAACTACTTAAGTTAAGCTTAATTCAACTATTCATTGTTTAATATTTAGTTAACTCCTAAGTAATCCTAAGATAACGTAATGGTGGTTCTTTAAAATTAAGGAAAGGTGCATGCTAAAAATAGGAAATTTTCGTCTTTATACTTCCAATGTGTCTCATGGAGAGGTTAAAATATATTTTAAATAGTTACAATCATCATACTATAAAAGTGACATGTGTTAGTTAGAAATGTATGATGTAACTTCTACACATATAAATTCTACCCTCATAAATTCTGTACTTATAAATATTCCAAGAGAATAAAAAAAATATTCCATAATATAAGTTTATAAAAATTGAGAATTTCTTTATATTTTTCACTTTTTTTTTTTAATCTGCCTCTTGTTAATCTTTCTCATAGTCTTTTGAAATCTTCTTATTTATTTTATTCTTTGTCATGTTTCTTTTATTAATTCCGGAAGTTCCTTTTATCTTTTTTTTGTTCATTATATTCCTCTTCATTCATATTTACATCATCTTACTAACCTATAATTGAGAATAATAAATGAATGAAGGGATCCTTCTAATAAACACTTCTTTATTCAAGATACAGGCTTCTCAAACTCTCTCCCACCTCTATTTTTTTTTTTTCATGTTTATTATATTTGTCTGATAATATTAAAACTAAGAAATTAAATAATCCTTCTCCTCTCTAATCTCAATCAGCTCTTTGTTCTTTAATTCTCACTCTGTCTCATCACTAATGTGTTATTTATAATGTATTTTAGTTTTCAATTTTTATCAATAATTTATCGATACAATTATCTTGTCCAAAACTAAATTTAATTTCATTTCCATTTTAAGAAATGAACGAGTCAATTTGAATTTTGTTTTTTAAAAAGTGTAAAACCACAGGTAATAATGAATTTCATATCTTTCTACATTAAAAAATATATAGTGTATGTAGAAGAGATTTTAAAATAAACCTTTTCTTTTACTTTTCATTTTCTTTTTTCCATTTATGTATTCTCCAATGGACTATAATACCGGTACTTTTTTTTTTTTTCTCAAACGCATATGAATAGTATCATAACAATTTTCATGTTTCTAATACACAAGTACGTATTATTGATCAATTCCTAATAGCAAATCGATCATTTTATATTGAGTTTACTGTTTTTCATACACATTTTCCTCTGCTAAATAAAGTTATATATCTATCTATCTATCTATATATATATATATATATATATATATATATATATACTACTTTGTGTATAATTATAAAAAAAAAAATATTTTCTAAAAAAATATATTTAGTGTCACATTTTCTTATCCATAGTACAATGGGGGGCCAAAAAATCCTTTCATATATATCCTTTAACTTTTGAGACTTCCAAGTCAATGAATTTGAGAGACTTTCCAACACGGAAAAAAATAGAGACGTACCTCACTTTTTGTTCTTCTAAGTTAGAAGGCGCAAAGGAAACAAAAGAAACGAAAAGTCTTCGTAATTATGATTAACTGAACAACCATAGAGAACCTTTCTCATCAAAACGCACACAAATTACTTTTTTCCCCCCCTAAGTTTGTATAGGTCACAATTAATCTTATTACTTTTTGTTGTAGATTGGACAATTATCCCGTGACTGAAATTAGGTGGACCAAGTCACAATTCAAGTGAGATTCCTAGTAAGATAATTGCTGAGGAAAAAAATGGTTACAAGTGACATCAATTGTTCCATGTCAGAGCCAAGTGGATTAAGTCATAATCGAATAAATTGTGGCGCTTAGACTTATGTTACACTCTTAAATGAAAAGAGTTGCATTCTGACTAATAACTATAACTTTTGACCTAGTAATAAACGCTCGATCCTAATATTATTTAACAATTGAACGATTACAAAACTGATTTTGTAAGATAATGTTTAAAGTTTAATTCAACAAAAACTAACTTGAAAAATATATAGTGCAGATTGTTTTTAGTGGATTTGGAACTAACAACATGAATTATTCACAAAAAATATCCACACTCAGTTGAAAATTTAAACTAATTAATCGTTCCATTAGTTAAAAATACGTTTTTTTTTATGTAATTAATTTGTTTTTGCGTGCAAGTAGCTAGTATATAGAAAACAAAGAAAATGGTAATAAAGCAAAAGTTTAATAATTGTCTTTAGCTAAAAGCATACAGAAAAGTGCATTGCATTCAAAAGTTAAAGTAGACGAGATAATAAAAACAATGCTTAGACTGTTAAAGAATGGCCAAATAAATAATAAAGGTATAGAAGATTTCCAAAGGAATGAAAGTTTAATTAAATGATGACAAAATAATACTGCCAGTGCACAAGAGACTGCAAGAATCTTACTCACCAGAAAATAATCACAAATGTTTAGTTTTGAATTTAGTTTCTCTGTTTGTTTTTTTTTACTATTTTCCTACCATGCTTTCAAAATATTTTGATACCTATTGATTTTAAAATTTTAAAATATATTATAAAGATATTGAAAATATTAATATAGTATATTTTATATGTTTAATAAAAAAATAGTAAAAAATCTAAACTCATTAGTTTTATATATAGTTTTAATATATTTTCTCGTTTTAGTTCCTGGAGATATTTCAAATCCATAACTTCGGAAGAACATCATTTCATTAAAAGGATGTAAAATATTTAACGGATTAAGCAAAAAAGCTGAAGAAAGAAAGAAGGTTGTCTACTCATCTCACAATATTTTACATATTTTCAATCAAATGATTTTTTTTTTCTAAGGATGTTAAAAAGGATGTTAAGACTGTGATTAAATATAATTTTAATATTTATTTATATAAATACACATATACAAATAAAATTTTAAATTTAAATAAATAAATAAATAAATAAAAAAGTGGTGAATAAACCCACCAACCTGTCTTCTGGCACAACACATTACAACAGGTCGGATTCTCACTCCTAATTTCTTCTTATCTCTCAAATGAAAAATAAAAAAATACAATAAAAATAGTTTCGCATTACTTTTTCGCAAAACCTAGTTTAATATTACTTCCAATTTAATGAATATATATTATCAGCAAAATATTTTGTATTGCACGACTTCTATTGTGGTTATTATCACAATAATTAAACTTGTTTTTTCACGCAGTCAAAATAGTTAACATTTTTACATATAATAGTTTAGTTAGGTTATGGTGTTAAAAAGTTGACAACATTAATATATATTGTTTTTAGTTTTATTTTACTTTATTCATTATTTTCTTGATCTTACATAGAACAGCAATATGAATATACTATTTGGGTTTGATAGTTTGATGATGCTTTCTTGCCATATGAAAAAGTTGATCCAAGTATGACCAATCTTAATAAAAATTAATTTATTTTTTTTGCCAAAAATATATTTGGCCCACTTCTTTTCTTCTTTAAAAAGACTAATTTCTAAGAGAAAAATATTTTTTTAACTCAATCTGTTTTTTAGTGAGTTCACCCTTTAAAAAATAAAAACAATAGTAACCGCAATTTGCTGAAAGAAAAAAAAATTGCATAATGTGGGCATGATAAAAAAAACGATACTCACGTAACAACGGCGAAGATAATAAGTTTTCTGGTCCGGTGGAGAACGATCTGGGCTGATCCATTTACAAGATAAAAATAAGAGAATTTCTTCTTGCACCTTCACATTTTTTTTATTGTACTTCCATAAAGGTAAAAAGTTAAATTTATCTTTATCTTATTCTTTTATCTTTTTTCACATTAGGAATTGTGCAATTTGTAACATAATTTACATTTTTATTAGTTTCCAAATTTTCATTACGAATCATGTAATTTGAAATATAAATTTATATTAGGAATTTTGCAATCCAGAATTTATATAAATTACTCAATTCGGGATATAATTACAACAGGAACAGGAGTATAATTGAAATTTTAAAAGTATACGGGGTGTAGGAGGAAAATATAGGGGTGCGGGAAGAAATTCCCTTCTAGGAAGCCCATCATAATAAGTCACTTAAGCATAAAAGCACCACTAGTTAGCACAAATTTGACATTACCTTTGTGAGTCACAGTCCAACTCGAACACGCAACCAAAGCGGAAGCCCACACCTCCCTTCCTCTCTCTCTCTCTCTATATATATCTCAAACCTCGCTTCACTCTGTCCACAACTACCTCCTTCAAGAACTCAAACCTCGAACCCTAAGCTTTCTCTCGGGTTCAGTTTTTATTTCTCTTTGTTCCGCGAAACCCTAGGGTCATTTTTTAGATCTATCTCCATCTCTCCTTTCCGATCCAAACTTTTGTTCGTAATTCGTATTCGATTAGCGATTAAGGATGGTTTCCGACGCTAGCAAGAAGAAGGCTGCACAGAAGAAGGCCGCCGCCGCCGCTAAAAGAGGTGGAAAGGCCGCCGCCGCTGCCGTCGTCGCTGCTGCATCTTCCAAAGCTGCCGATAAGGCCGCCAACGGAATCGCCGATATGCATATATCGGATCGGACCTGTACCGGAGTTCTCTGTTCACATCCTCTTTCCAGAGATATTCGAGTGAGTAACACTAACCGTGACTGCTGTGATTACATAGTTATACATGAATCTCTTTGTTGTAGGGAATTCTCTCGTAATATAGAATCGTTTTTGTAAAATTGATGAAAAAACTAATAACACAAATTTATTTTAGTTATATCATCTATCAGACAGATATTTATGTTATGCTAGGTTTTTTTCTGAACTCTATTCCTAATGTTTGATGATACTCTACCAGGCAGCAAAATGTTTAGCAATTTAGCGCTTAGATTTTTTCGTTTACACTTTTAATAAGAAGTTCTGCCTTGGTTTCTGAAAAGCACAAAAATCTGCGAAGAGCTTTCATTAAATATATATATTCGATTTAGTCTATACGTTTTTTAGAGCAAAGTTTACAGAAGACCTAACATTATTGACGCACTTGTTGCCTGCATCCTTATAGCGGTCATAATCTATCTTGATAATGTGTAAGTTTTCTAGAATGTGGTAGACATTCCCGGTTTAGTGAGTCTTACTTGTAGCTTATTGTTGCTAGCGTGCGTGCACGTATTTGAGCGCCTAGCTGGGCAGTTGGGTCTGTAGCTTGGCTATTCTACCATGTTGCCATGGTTCTCCTTTGTGAATGTAACCAAATACTCACCCATTACAAACCCTTCTGAGGTAGGTAATGTTGTGCAGCAAATGGACATTTCTACCATATTAATTATAACTTTGTTAATGCTGATAATGATTAATGTTTTGTATTGATGGGATTGGTCATGTTTTCTTAAATTGCAGATAGAGTCTTTATCTGTTACATTCCATGGACATGATCTCATTGTTGATTCTGAACTGGAGCTTAATTATGGAAGGTTTGTTATCCTTACCCTTACTTGTCCACATGTGATGCGTTGCATATATTCGTCACTTCAATTTTTACCATTGATTGTGATTGCTTTGGATTTCTTTCAGGCGTTATGGTTTACTTGGATTAAATGGTTGTGGAAAATCTACACTGCTTACAGCCATTGGTCAGCGGGAACTTCCAATTCCTGAACATATGGATATCTATCACCTTACCCGGGAGATTGAAGCCTCTGACATGTCTGCATTGGAAGCTGTCATAAGCTGTGATGAGGAAAGGTTGAAATTGGAGAAAGAAGCTGAAATTTTGGCTGCACAGGTTTGTTGAAGTAATTATTTTTCTAGATTCTGTGCCTTTTTGTTTTTTAATTTTGTAGGCTTTCTAACTTGTTTGAGAAATCATGGTTCTAGGATGATGGAGGTGGTGAGTCCCTGGAACGTGTTTATGAGCGATTGGATGCCTTAGACGCAGCAACTGCAGAAAAACGTGCTGCGGAAATCTTATATGGTCTTGGCTTTGACAAGCAAATGCAGGCAAAAAAGACACGTGATTTTTCTGGTGGTTGGAGAATGAGAATTGCATTAGCTCGAGCTCTATTTATGAACCCAACCATTCTTCTACTCGATGAACCAACCAATCACCTTGGTATACTCTCTACCTTGGCAATTGTCCATCTTAGGCCTTTTTGGCATATTCAGTTATTTGATTTAGTTATATTGAATTTGGTGTATGCATTTTGTTCCACGCTTATTGTTGTTATTATTGCTGCCTCTTTTGGAATTTTCTACCAGCTTGTTCTTAAAATTTTTTAAATCTGTTTGCAGATTTGGAAGCTTGTGTGTGGCTGGAGGAGAGTTTGAAGAAGTTTGAACGTATTCTTGTTGTGATTTCACACTCTCAGGACTTTCTTAATGGTGTCTGCACAAATATTATCCACATGCAAAGCAAAAAACTGAAGCTCTATACTGGTAACTATGATCAATATGTTCAGACTCGTTCTGAGCTAGAAGAGAACCAGATGAAACAGTATAAGTGGGAGCAGGAGCAGATTGCCTCAATGAAGGAATATATTGCTCGATTTGGTCATGGTTCTGCAAAACTTGCTCGCCAGGCACAGAGTAAGGAGAAAACATTGGCAAAAATGGAACGTGGTGGACTTGCAGAAAAGGTGGTTAGGGACAAGGTTTTGGTTTTCCGTTTTACTGATGTTGGAAAACTTCCCCCTCCTGTTCTCCAGTTTGTTGAGGTGTCGTTTGGTTACACTCCTGATAACCTTATATACAAGAACATTGACTTTGGGGTTGATTTAGATTCTAGGGTCGCACTGGTTGGACCCAATGGGGCTGGGAAGAGTACACTACTGAAGCTAATGACAGGTGATTTGATGCCTTCTGATGGCATGGTTCGGCGTCATAATCATCTTCGGATTGCTCAATATCACCAGCATTTGGCTGAAAAGCTAGACTTGGATATGTCAGCTCTACAGTTTATGATTAAAGAATATCCTGGAAACGAGGAAGAGAAGATGAGGGCAGCGATAGGGAAGTTTGGTCTATCAGGTAAAGCCCAGGTGATGCCAATGAAGAACTTGTCGGATGGGCAGAGGAGTCGGGTGATATTTGCTTGGTTAGCTTGGAGGCAGCCACAAATGCTTCTTTTGGATGAACCAACTAATCATTTGGATATTGAGACAATTGATTCTTTGGCTGAGGCATTGAATGAATGGGACGGTGGCTTGGTGCTTGTCAGCCATGATTTCAGGCTCATAAATCAGGTGGCCCATGAGATATGGGTATGTGCTAATCAAAGTGTGACTAGATGGGAGGGTGGCATCATGGAATTCAAGGCGCATTTAAAGGCCAAGGCGGGTTTATCTGACTAAAGAAGGTAAGGTAGTGGGGATTTTTCATTGCCCGAGTATTTCTCACTCGTTGTTCATGAGTGGGTGGTACCGTTTGAGTTGGATTTCCCTCAACTTGGACGATTTCCATTGGCATAATCGGTATATGGTATAGAAAGTGGTTATGATTTTTCTTCTAGCCGAGATGCCGAGGTTTGGACTGGTAATATTTTTTTTTTCTTATCTACTATTACTATTTGTTGTGCTTATCATTTATTTGCTTGGTTGTTAACCAGCATGGATAAATGGGATATCACCTTGAGGTAGACAGTCCCTATCTGAATATCTACGATTAAGAGGCTTATTCTAGAAATGAACTATTTGTACCCAGAGTGTTATATTTTTGGTATTATAATTACTGTTAGTTCACTATTTCACTTTTTTCCCTGCTAGCTTTTCATGAAGATTCCATCCTTACCATCTTTTAATTTAATTTGAGATATGAGAAAATTTAAGAATTAAATTGCTATGTTTTTATAATTTTGAATTTTAAAACAGGTAGATGTAAATATCTCTTCTGTTTAATTTTTTTCGATGCTACAGGAGAGTAAAAGATAGATAACGATGAATTTAATATTCTTTCTTTTTACTTGATTCTTAAGTTTATATAAATGTGAAATTCTATGAAACAATTTTCGCTCCTGCTTTTCCAACGGAGCTTTCGAATCTTAACAGTACTATAGTACTAAGATTAGTTATTGTTATTTATTATTTATTATTTACAACAATGAGATTCTCCTGATTTCTATTTTTTTTAATTACACTTTAAAGTTCTTGAATCTTTCTATTATTTATTTAACAGTAAGGGAAAGTTTAATTAGTGGGGGGAAAGATATAACAGGGTCATTATTTCTTTGTAATATGACTCGTTTATTATTATTTTTTTATGAGTATAATATAAACATAATTTATATTATTTTTAATGTGATTTTTAAGTTTTAAACTACACATAATACGTGTAATTAAATGAATGTTAAATGTTTTTTCTATAAAATAAAACAGCATAATAAGAAAATGTGGACACTGCTTTTTTAATTCAATGAAACATAACATGTTATACAAGATATGAGAAACACTCCTCCGCTGTACCTCCTGAATAAAATCTGGGAGAGAACACTATCTCCTCTTTTTAACCTTTTTAAAAATGTTATTAAATAATTCTCTAACTCTTTCTTTTGAAGAGAGGATTTTATAATAGTCAACAGTCAACGTTTAGTAAGTATTCTGTGTACTCATAAGACTTTATTTATGTTCTTGATGATTTTTAAATTTCTAAAAGTTCATATTTTACGATTTTTTTTTTGTAAATTTATTATAAAATTATATATGAATCTCTTTTTGTTATTTTTTTTAAATCTTAATTGAATGATATTATTACTATAAATAGTTATTTTTTATCAAATTATAAAATTTTTAATTGTTTTTTAAATTTGTTATTTGTGCAAATTTAACAAATTAAATATGATAGTGCCTAGAAATTACTATAAAGATATTTTTTTTTTAGAAATAAAAAACATTTTTACATTGATATCTTTAATCAGGATTATAAAGAAAATTCTTTGGTGATAAAGAACAAAGTCTTCGGCATATACAAAATTCTCACTTTTTTCGCAAAAAGCTAAGTCAAAGTGATGCCTAAAAAATTCTCACTTTTTTCGCAAAAAGCTTAGTCAAAGTGATGCCTAAAACTTTTCATTTCTTTGAAGCTTAAATCTTAATAAGGTTTGCGCTAAAAGTTAAATATGTTTTTTTCTTTAGTAAATTTTAGAATTAGTCTATTTTAAATTTTGGACTAATTTATTTCTTTATTTTTTAAAATACGTAGATTTAATTTTTTTAATTTAATTTTATTAAGTTTATTTAATATTTTGTACGCATTTCATATTTCAGTTATTTATATTGTTTGACATATTTTTGTTTTAATGCTAATTTTAAAATTCATCAAAAGTTAACGGATTAAAAATATATTTAATTCAAAGATATACTTTATTCTTATGATAATTTTCATATAAAAATATCTGAAAGTGTTTATGTGAGCTAAAAAAGAAAATAAAAATTCTTGATTAATTTTTTATACATGAGTAATAATAAACTTATGAAAGTTTAGTTTGAATCTTAATTTCTATATTTGAGAGTCTGAATACAGCTCTTTACTTGGATGAAAAGTAAATCATATATAAAAGCCTTGATATGTTATTATTTCTTTTGAATTTTTTTTTTTATATATGTTCTTGAAAATCTGAGAAATATCTTTTAGAATGTATTTTTCAATATTTAAAAGTTTTAAATCAATTTCATAATCTCGCAAGAGAAAAGATGATACTTGATCAACAGAATTAATTAATTCATAGAAAACAGTTTTCGATTCTTTTTAAAAACTAAAAAAATTCAATTCACCCTGTCTTCAACCTATTTTTTCCTTCTAATATCAATGAACTAAACCCCTTCTTCTAGATACTTTAAATTAAAAAGATCTTGCTTGAATACAGTAGAATTATTATGTTTAATATTTAAACTATTTAATTCACCTTTAAATTTTAATATCTGAACTTAACACTACAGATTACATTGAAACAATCTCTCACATTAATATATATATATATATATATATATATATATATATATATATATATATATATATA
>Ga0099823_1002664_pt1 | contig 16293 bp, 8 predicted proteins | sample CowpearedBW_FD_76831 | JGI IMG/M metagenome (GOLD analysis project Ga0099823, IMG submission 76831) | Root nodule microbial communities of legume samples collected from California, USA - Cow pea red BW | ecosystem: Host-associated > Plants > Roots > Nodule | place: USA: California | collected...
TATATTTATTTTATTATATATATATATATATATATATATATATATATATATTAATGAATTAATAATAATTAGTTATATAAAAATATAATATACTGAGAAAGCAATCGATTCCCTGTTACATATAATTAATCAATTTTGAATTTACAAAAAAAATGTTTTTGTTTCATATTTTATTATATATTGAGATGTTTCTTCACCAATTTTATTTATTTATTTATTTTATTATTATATTATGAATCTCAATGATGTTTAGTTCTACCAAATAGATGAAGAGGATAATTGAAATTAGTTAAAGAGATTATTCAAGAGGAAGTTAGGTGTGCGTGTGGAATTATGAAAGTGTTTGAGATTGAATGGTTTCAATTTTATGGAAAATGGTAGAGGTGGAAATGCTTCAATCTTAACGGTTACAACCCACAAAATTTAGGGAAGTATAGGCCCATTTCTTTATTTACTAGGTTGTGTTTAAAAGATTATATCCAAGATCTTATCTTTAAGTTGAAAAGAGTTCTACATAAAATTACAAATTATTCCCAATCTTTTTTTTGGAAGGCAAATCTATGCTTGATATTGTGGTGGTTGCAAGTAGATTATAGATGGAATTAAAAGAAGAGAAAAAAATGTTTATTTGTTAAGATTGAGTACTAGAAAGCTTTTGACTTTATTAGATGAAAATTTCTATTTTATACGATAGAAAAGATATATATATATATATAGATTAATCGTATAAAGGCATGTGTTTGATTAGGGGTGACAATGTGAGTTGATCCAACCTATTCAAGTCTACTTCGCATTTGGGCCATAAATTGTAGGTCAAGTTGACCGGTCCCATGTTAAAAATGTGGACTGAAAAGTCTGGTCCGCCTTGTATAAGTTCTAGCCAACAAGCTGATCCATTTTTTTATTTTTCAAATTTTTTATGATAAAGCTTTCCATGTTCAACAAATTTAGAAATTTTACAAATTCACAAAAATTAAACAAAGACTTTGGGGAGTTAAATGATAAATTGATAATTTAATATTTTTATCGTATTCATATTCATATTTTGACATAACAATGTATTTTTCAAATTTTAGCACATTAAAAAATATATAATACTTGCTTTTTTTTTTTCATTTATACAAGAGTTTGAAACGTTCAGGCAGAAGTTTAGAAGGAAATAACTAATATACATAAGTTCAAGTTTTTTTTTTTTTTTTTTATGCAGAACGAAGGCTAGCCTGCGCAGGTTACAGGTTTTATGGGTTGGACTTTTGCAGACCAATAGGCTCAATATCTAAGTCTGCCCTGTCTTCTCTTGATAGGTCGACCCCACCAAACCAAGTCCACATTGTCATCCCTAATTTGAAGTCCTCCACGATCAGAGTCTTAGTTAATGGGGGAGCCTTACAAAACATCAAAGACCTTTTAGCCCCTTTTTTGTTCCTTATTGTGACAGAAAGATTGGTTGGAATGGTTAGGATAACAGCAAAAAAAAAAAATTACTACATGAAGTTAAGGTACGGGATAGAGAAGTGTTAGTGAATATGCCCCTAATTTGCGATTATACCTTATTTACAAACACAAAAAAATATTATGTAAGAGCATTTTGAGGTGTTTTGAACTAGTCGTCGTACTCAAGGTTAACTTTTCTATAAGAGGAGTGGGTTTAGATGCAAATATGGTATTTAGATATGCATAGTTGCTAAACTGTAAAATCACGAATCTTCCTTTTACTTGGGAATGATCATAGAAGACAACTCTAGAAGTTATAACATGTGGAAAGGGGGTAGTGGAGAAGGTTAGGAAACGTTTGACTTGGCTAAATGGAAAGAAAAATGTCCTTTGCTTGCAAGAAGGACATGTATGCTAAAATCGGTGCTAAATTGCATTACCCTTATTTTGTGTCTTTTCTTCAAAACTCCCACAAAGGTGGAAAGAGATATCAAGAAAATTTAGAGAAAGTTCCTTTGGGTTGAACCAGCGAAGGTAGGAAGATAATTTGAGTAAAATGGGATATTAGTTGTAAGCAAAAGAAGAGGGAGGATTAGGCAGTAAAAATTTAAACATGTTCAACATTGCTTTACTAGGAAAATATAATGAAAATGGAGTTGGAGGTTAGCAAGAAAAAGAAAGGTTTATGGAAAGTAATTCTGTAATCAAAATATGAAAAATGGAAAAATCCTAACAAAGGGATTCACAAAAGTCACAAATCTTTGTGGTGGCAGGCTATTAAGAAAGCTACAAATGAAGGGGAAAGGGGAAAGGGGAAAAGGGGACAAAATTAAACTCTGGGATGATATATGTATTCTGGAGCAACCTTTTCCAAGATTATACGCCAACTCCATTGACAAATCTGGTGCAATAGTGAATTTTGGAAGATGGAGATGTGAAGTGGAGAGGTTAGTTTGAATGGGAAGTAACTCGGTTAGATAGACTTAAGGGTCTCTCTTAAGATATGGAAGACACATTGAAATGAAAAGATGTAGGTGAAAGACTCTTACAGTGTCGTATCTCCCTATATAGTCTTTGATAACATGTCCTGAACCCTTGATTGAACCTTCTTCTAGTGGCTCTGCACGCAGGCAACCTATGGATTCATGAACATATTTATTGAGAACAACTTGCTTTGTTTATTTTTGTTTAGGTTACAACGCCAGGCTTCGATTTATCAGAGTATTATATACAGCTAAAAATCCTCCAATGAAGTCAGCATGTTTCAAAGGTTTACACATATGTACATTAACAAACTTTAATGACCATATATTGATGACGACAAAACGATTTCATTGCAGTACTCACTCATTCTTCTCACTTGTTTTCTTCGCCCGCTAAACCATAGGAATGACAATATAAGACAAGTTGATACCCCAAACTTCGTTTGATACTCCAAAATTTGGTTTTGGGGAACATATGATGCAACAACATTAGTTATTGTTTTCTGATGGATTTTTCTGTTTTCTGAATGGATTTCCTTAATTTCTTTTGATCATTAGACCTTGAAGGCGAAAGAACAATGTCTTTCCAAACAGAACCCGGTCTCATTATAAGACTCGGTTCCTTGTAAAGTTCGTAGATGGAATCAGCTTCAACATTGACTCTGTCCATCATTTTCAAGCAATCTATTTCGTTGACATCTGGCGCATCATGATCAACATCCTTCCACCATATGAGCTGTAATGTGTTACTAGCTTGTTAGCTTTTTGACACTACGCTTATTCTACTAAAGTATATAATTAATCACAAGAGTTTCCAAAAATGTTTGAATTTACCTTTGGTGGACCACCAATAGCATTTGTGCAATAAAGCCTGGCATCATCCACAAGTTTGCAATATTTAGGAAATGCATTGGCAAATCTTTGGTGAGATTTCAACTGTGAATTGACCCTCACTGCCCTCCTTGTCATGATAGCTCTCCTGTCAAAATAATAGGAAATGTTTAGAACTCACATCCACAAACTAATTCCCAAACTAGTATTATGTTAGAACTCACAAACGTATATACCTAATCCCCCTAACAACGGCAAGATATCCATCACAAACCACACCAACTAGCTCAATTCTATAAGGCTTTCGTGTGTGTGGTTGATGTCCCTCGTTTACTTGCTCCCAGTAATTTTCAGCAATTATCGTGCCGTCTTCTGATACTTTATACCCTACTCCCATTCGATATTTATATTTGTGAACATTTCTTGTCATAGCAATAGTTTGCTCCACAAATGGTTCCCATGATAAGGTACCATCCATAATAACATCTCGACCTTCATTTAAAGCTGTCACCAGCAGAGACGATGCAGCATCAGTGGATGATTGATGCACCTATTCAGATTTCAAAGCAACTGTTAGTTAAAAGTAGCTTATAAGGGTCAAGGATATGTAATCTTTAGTCATAACTAAATTACCATTTTTCTAGTTTATTTTTTATTTGTAGATAGCTTCAACATGCATACTTCATATAAAATGGTGAAATTTGGAGTCAAAAATGATAGTAATACAAGTAGAAAGAGTTTTCAAACAGAAGCATACAAGTTCGGCAGTTTGGAGCATGTCATCATGATGACCTCTAGAACTAAGGGCTTTGAATATGACGTCACGCTCCTTAAACGCATCTGCCTCGACTACCACAGGATTTGAAGCTGTTCCCGACCAAAATGACCTGTGAAACCATGTAAATTTGCAAAGTTAGGCCAATTTAATCATGTTTGTAACCTTGAATTATCTTATCCAGAGACATTCATACATTTAGGATATTGTTACTGACATATATATCTTTCTGTAGATCTTTTCGTACATTGTTGAATTTATATAGGTAACATTACACTTTTAGCTTTGTATTTGCATAACTTACAAAACCATAAATTTGATGAGAAATATCCTTTAGTTATTCATTTTTCATATTGTGAGTTTTTTCCCAAAGACATGTGGTAAATTTGAATAATGATAATACTGAAATAGTAGGGTTAAGATGTTGATTACTCTTTAAGAATGTTTTTAAGAACTGTGCTTTTTCCAGCTCCCATGCCACCTCCCATGAATAAAAGCACCGGACTTCTCTCATTCTGGACGCCGGAGGTTGTGTCATTCGTCTTTTGTGAATCGACATTTATTGCTTTCATTTCTTCGACTAAAGTAGCAAACACTCTTGTCACTTTCAGATTTCTGCTCACTCTCTCAAACCTCTGTTCTCTGTACACGGACAACCACCACCATTATTTCAACTAATTTAATCTATATAATTCATTAATATCCCAATTTATACATTTCAATGTTATTATTATTAACAACTTTTTTGTCGTTAAATAGATTATATATAAGTCTACTAAATTTACCTTGTAGCCGCCAATACATACTTTTTTAGCTCTATTTTCTGCGGTGACTCGGCGTTCAATACCTGCAATTGAGACCAGGAAATTAAACATAAGTATCTTTCACAAAAGAATGTTATAATATTGCAGTATATACTTATGCCTCTGCACTTTATGTAACTCTGTCACTGAGCACTGTTCCCACCACTACCTCATCATAACTCTTCGTAATAATTTTATATTCAGCATTTCAGAAAACATTTAACATTTATTTTTATATTTAATTAGATACGTTGAATATATGGATTTTAATTAATACCTTAAAATCCTATTCGATATATCTCACATTACATATAGTAAATAATGGGATAACAAAAGTAGAGATAATGAAAATATACCTGACTAATGACATAAGAAGCGTGGTCCCAATGAAATGCAAGATAACTGAGGATGCATCGCTCAAACTCATCGATCAATTTTCCTGATAAAGTGGGGTCCTTTTGATCAGCAAAATATTCAACAACACTTTCCTCACATTCCTTCCACTTTATCAGATATTCATCTGCCAATCTGCACAGTGCTGGAACCTCGCTCTCTTCCAATCCCATTTGCCTAGCTGCAATGCAAAGCACACATTCACCCTTCAACAAACTCATCATCTATGTTTCTGTTTTTTTTTTTTTTAATTATAATCAACAAAATCACATGGTTTGAATTGTAGTAAAAATAATTCTCCACAGAAAGAAAAAGTCAAAGCATGATATAGAATTTCAAACGGGGTGTGCATACACGACAAATTTCAGCAGCACTTCCTTCTTTTAATATTGTAAAAATTATGACCGCATCGGACTTTAATGTCCCGTTGAAAACGATATATACTGTAGTAATAGTTCGTGACCGCCCTAAGCTCACGTCTCATTCTTTTCTCTCTCTCTCTCTTTTTTTCGGGAAAAGAAGGAAAATGAAAACTGATTTGAGTGGTTATCTATGTGTATAAATTAGATGACTCCAACCAGTTTAATACTAATTTTCCCTTTTAGTAAAAGAAAAAAAAATTGGATCAAATAAATTCAAAGAAAAAGTATTTTTAATGTGTACTCTTCCTTTCGTTATCTCAACATGTATAAACTATCATTAAGTTTAAGCTCTAAAACAGTAGGTTAATCGCTTTATTGTGCAATAAAGTTGATGTAATCTTTGCCGATAAAGTTTATGTAATAATGAGAAACGGACAAGGCTAGTTCGCTGTTAACCCCTGAAAAACAAGAAATGAAGGGAGCAAACTAAATATCAGAGAGAGTGGGTGTAAATTTCTTCTTAATGTGTTTGATTAACGTCCTTAACACGCTTAATTTTGAACTTTCCCATATCCAACCAATTCAAAAATATTAAAAATATGTATAGTAGCTTTGAATTGAACGTGGGTGTAATGTTTTAGAACATGAAATCAAACACGCGCTTGGTTATTATTTCTTTGTAATACATATAATTCTATCAAAATTAACTTTAAACTAAAAACTTATGAAACACGAGTTATTGCAAAAACATTTATTTTCGAAGAGATTACTGCCTAATTGAAACGACAAATGCTGGAAAAAAGACTCTCTCGTGCCGAGAAATTGAGACGATACGTGAACATGAAAGGAAATTGAAGGAGAAATGAGTCATTCCATTCACCGGGGCTTAAAATTAATTTAAATTAAATAAGATAAGTTCTAATGTATTTCCCAACATAATCTTATACTAAAATATAAAACATGTCTAATTTAGAAAAAAAAAATTACAAAATAAAATTTATTCTCCTGCTTTGGCACAATTATTCTGCGGTTTTTGAAGAAAAAGGTGAATAATTTCACTTTCATAAAAAACATTGATCACTTATTTCTTATCCAAACCGTTCTCTTACTTTTAGGTGGGAGTGTTTGGCATCCATTGATGTTATCAGGAGTTGGGTTTCAAGAATATGGAAGGATTGATTTGAAAGAATAGCATGAGAATTAATTAAGAGATAATTAAGTAGTAATTACCGACATAGTGAGAGAACTTCTCAATCTTGATGAGACGGCCAGAATCTGATGTGCGTAGGTGGGGAATGATGTTGTGGTCTACGACCTCCCTTGACTGCTCAGAAATTATTCCGGCGAAGGACGCAGTGACGACATGTGAGGCTATGAAGCTTATCATTTTACCGACAGAACCATCTGAAACAAAGAAACAGACAGAGAGAAAGCTAGGTTTATGAATCTGTATGGCTTTAACGATTCAAACATAGGTAGGTTTTTACTATGATAAGACATACCTTGCAACTGCATGTTGTTGTTGTTGAAGATTGAATTTGGAATGAACGAGAGATGGATGGCTAGAAGCAGAGTGAAGGGAAGTGGAGCGAAGGGGCCAATGATGGCGTGGCTACCCAACCTTATTTTATTGTTTCTATCAATCTCTCCTTGTTACTAAAATAGGATTGCATCAAATGAATTTAAATGAAATGAAAACGATAAACAAAAGTCATTGCACTGCTAACGTGCTTATTGCGAGCGTGTTTTTGGTCTTTGCTATAACTTTTCAAAAGTAAACCAAACACGTACTTCCGACTTATTCTATTATTTTAGCGGGTGCGGACAGGACTGTGTTCTATTGCAATTTTAAGAATTTGTATTTATTTAATATTTTTAGATTATGTAATCAAGTATTTTGTATTAATATTGTTCTAGAAACATGGGTTCGAATTTATTCTACAATTCACATATTAGTTTCTGAAACGAATTCCGATGAACATCTATAAATATCACAGTTTAATTTTTTTTTTATTCACTGTAACAAAAATTACTTTAGACAACAATAATATAAAATTGTGAATTAAACCACAAAAATAATAGGACTAAAATTTAGAGAACAATTATTTAGACTCGCGTAGTCTAGATGAACGTAATTATAAGAAATAAGTCACGGTTTTCAATATCCAAAAATTTTAAAATTGTTACTTAAAATCCTCATAAAAGAAACGATTTTGATGTACGTGTCTTTTAAAATTTCACAATTTGAACATTGTGAGCTCTTGACATTTTTAGTCTAAAATCAAAAAGAGGGAAGAAATTTAAATTGTTGCGTTTTCGAAACTAAATTTTATATTTTCAGTCAAAAAAGGAGTGAGGGGATATTTCTAATCTAAAAGCTTTAATTTTTAGTGTATTTTACACCACATTTTTATGAATTAGCCCACACTTTTACAAGCAACATTTATATAAATGTTGTTTAACATAGTTTTTAAGCCACATCTACAAAAATGTTGTCTTTACTATATTTAGACCACATTTTTATACTCGTGGTCTCGTTTAGTGTTGTTTAAAATCATTTTTGTTGTAGTGATCAGATAAAATGTAAGTACATTATTATATCAATTTTTCAATCCTCTAAAACAAGGTGAAAATTTTCTTTCAATTTGGAAGAAATGATTTAAAAAACTAATAAAAATTAAAATTTTAAATTATATTAAGCACATTAAAATTTTAATTAATTAGTTTTTTGTTTACAAAACATGTTATTATTAGGAATCCAAATGAGGAAGTGAAACACGATATAAGAATAAAAACCTATAAATTCATTGCCTTAAGGTTTTGGGTTGAGAGTGGTATCAATGTCTTATGTGGTTGAACTCAGGTCTCATTGGTATTGTATCCCCTAGTAAACTTTCTCGCTCTATAGACTTAACAAGTGGTATCAAAGCCAATGGTTAAAACCGACTCAAACGAGTACATGTTCCTATATCGAAAGTCTTTCTGGTAAATGGTTCCAGGTAAGCTTAAGAAGAATAGAAATTTAAGAAGAACAGAAATTTTAGGTCGAGAGTGATGTCAATACCTAGTATTGTATCCTCCAATAAACATCCTCGCTCTATAAACCTAACAATTATTTTATAATTAACAAAAAAATAAAAAAGTGATAATATCAATTATAAGCATATAAAATTTATGGTAAAATAAATTTTATTTCAACTTCATGTATTTTTTTTTAATATTTTCTGGTTTTTTATGTGAATGTTTAGAGATATCACAAATTTTATGAAATAAGAAGGTGATGTTCATCAAAATCAATATTTTATTTTTGATATTTTGCATGTTTACAGATGATTAGAGTTTTAGGAGTAATTTATTTAGTTTTGCTATATATGATATGACATCTTTATGCCTTGGAGAATAAACTATTATTAAGATGAGTTGACAACTTAAGCAAGATAAAAATTTAATGAGAGTTTGTATTTGATGGATTTCTAAGTTTCAATGTTAAACTATTTGGGGTGGGGAATTTAAAGTAGTCATTTAAACTAGTTTATGATATTTAGTTCGATCAATTAATTATAATTTTTTTTTATAATAGATACTATTTTAAATAGTAATAATTTTTAATTTATAAATTGGTTTTATATTTTTTATCTTTAAAATTAGTAATTATTTAATAATTTTTCTGTAGTAACATTTAAACTAATAATGATGATGATAAATTTAATTTAGCTTATAAGTATAAAACAATTATAAATTTACCTCTAAATTTTAAAATTTAATGTTAAATTTATCTTTCTTAAAAATATAATATTACAAAATAATTTTAAAATTTAATGTTAAATTTATCTTTCTTAAAAACATCATTTTTCACAATATAATTTTACAAAAGACATAAATGTCACGCTCTTTTTCTATTTAGTAATAAAATAAAATTTCATATTTTTCAAATGTCAAATTTAAATTTTGATACCCCAATTATCATTTATCAAAAAAAAAATAGTGGGAGAAAATATTCGTAAACTTTACTTCGGCTTCGGACGTGAAAGTTGATAGGCAACAAGATGAAAAAATACTTGACGAAAAGGTGAGTGAATTTAGTAGAGAACAAAAATATGGAAAGGAAAAAATAATTCATTATTTATTTTTCTTAAATCAAACACATATATGTGCTTGCCCTTTGTTCGGAAAAGTAAACAAAAAAAAGAGTGAAAGTGAAGGAAGATCACAATGATAAAAAATATGCGACAGCTGATAAGAAAAAAAAAATTAAAAAAAATGTGAATTGTCTACAAAGAAAATACGAAAATAAAGAAAGATGAAATAGCTTCCACTCAAAATAAATTCTGTCAATTTGGAAAAAAATTGTAAGAATAGGAGTTTGAAAGTAATAAACTTACCATTAATACTCCTTATGACAAAAAAACTTTTCATTAATGAATATGATCTTTGCTATCTGTGTGGAACCTTCTCTTAATTTCTTATATTCCTTTCAGCAATCTACTCTTTTTTTCGTATTTATAAATATTCGGCATGAATAGTTAAAACAAAATTCTGCCAAATTCTTTGTTTCGGACAATAGATAAAATAAATACATATAATACATTTTATATTCTAGGGTTAAATATGTTTTTATCTCTTAATTTTTTAAAATTTTGACCAAATTTAGCCCTAAATTTTATAAATATATGAATTTAGTCATTTTAACAAAATTTTATTAAGTTGACGTTTCAAGATGCGTTTCATGAAGTATTTAAGATATTTACATTGTTTGACACATATCTGCTTCAAGATTAATTGTTCTATGATAAGATTTGATTTGATTTGAATTGTTTATCCTGTTTGATATATTTTTGCTCTAATGTTAGTTATTTCATGATAACATTTGAGTTGTTTACGTTTTTGACACATCTCTGCTTCAATATTAACTAATATGTGTCAAACAGGGACAAAACATAGTTATGATTAAGGGAAGCCAAGACTCCCCAAAAGTCTTTTAATTTTATTTTTTTATATATTTATACATATTTTAAAATTATATTAATATATTATTTTATTTTTTATATTAATTTTATTTTATGGATAGTTATAATAAAAAAATTAAATAAATATAAAATAAAAATTAATTTGATGAAAACATTGATCAATAAAATTGATTATTTATCTCTCTCTAATTATAAGGTTCTTTCACACACTAAGTCATCATCAAAGTGTAAAAGCAGAAAGAGAGACAAATACTATGAACATGCCTTATCAATCAATTTTAATTGTTAAAAGTTGTTAGTCACAGTGAACAATTAAGCTAACAATTTACACTATAAAAATTATTTGTTATTAGAATAGTCACAGTTATGAATAAAAAAATTATAATTTCTCGTTAAATTAGTCATTAATTAATTAGAGGCTAATTTAAAAACCAAATCCTTTGTAACTAATGTGTAGTGACTAATTTTTTTTTGTAGTCAAAACCTTGATAGCTAAATTTTAGAAACCAATTTAGAAATCAATTATAATTTTTTATTCATAATAGTGACTATTTTAGTAATCAATAATTTTTTATTCTGTAAATTACTATCTAAATTGGTCATTTTAGTGACTAAAAACATTGTAGTGACTAACAACTTTTAGTCACTAAAATTGCTTGTTAATGAATATAGTGTTGCTTATTTAGTTAAAGTGGTATGAGTTTTATGATGTTTTGCAACATGATAACTGTGATTTGTGAAAATAAATTTTATCTTTTTCTAAATAAGTGAGAGGTAATAAATTTATATTAGAAAAATTACGATAAAGAGTAAAAGAATTGATTCTTCTTTCAAGAGGAAGACTTCTGATGAAGATGGAAAAAATGCATTCATGATGGTTTCTCAACAATCATTTCGAAACAACTGTACTGATACATTGTGGTCTCAACAAGTCTCGTATCTACAAGAATTTAGCAAGTATATTGGTAGTTTTATTTTTTGGGTTTTTGGTTTGTGATAAAAAGTTTAAGTAAAAATAGATAATAGTAATTAGATAGATTGAGTGGATTAAGGATTATGAATTGATTTCATCTCATCTTTTTCTACTACACCACTACCATTTTGTTTACCTACTTTACAAATCATTTAATGTCCTGGGAGTACTCTTTCTATTTAGATCTAGGTTCATTCCTGATATACTAGAATCTAAGAACTTCAAACCCAGTGTGATTCTTTAACTCCTGGTAGAATGAATCATGGCTTTAATGTGCGAGACTCTCTCCTCCAGCATCTCATCTGGCTACTTAAATAAGCACAAGTACAAGTATCATGATTTGATTGAACCACAGTTTGAGATCGGTTTCCCAACTCAATCCAAACGCGTTAAATAAATGAGTGATCAAGTCATCATTAATCATAAATTAAACCACAAACAATTGAATGAAAGCAAAAATAAATACCCAAGAAGTAGAAGTGAATATAAGATTTACGCATAAGAATATTACAATGCAATTCCAGCAACATCTATACATAAGATTTGCACTAAGAGTATCTTTCTCGTGCCTCACATACCTTATTTTATCCTACTGCTACATTCTTTCACTCTCTTATTTTTTTTAGTTTCTGAGATTTTATTTTATTTTATCAATATTTATATATCTTTAAATTTTATTTTTAAATTTGTTAATAAATGCCAAATTTGCTTAACCAGTTAATATTTAATAATAACTTAAAAGAAAATTATTACAAAGAAAATTTCACCTACTATTTATATTTTGTAAAAATATTAAAGATACGTAAATATTTAATTTTATTAAAAGTCAACAGATTTTTTTTTTTGTAAGTCTTGTTTTATTATAATTTTTTATTAAGATTCATAATGTTAATAAAAATCAATAAAGTGTTGAGTCATTTTCAAATGTTTGTTAGTCTTGGATAGAAAAGAACATGATCAGTGCGAGATTCTCACTCAACAGAAACAAACCCAAAAATGCTTAAACAAGGAGAGAGTAACAAAGTGATTAAACAAAAAACACTCAATCATGTCCAAAATGATGAATGGTTTGGTTTTCTTCAAAATGAAGATTTTTTTTTCTCAGTGAAATAAGTTATCTGATTATGTAAAAGGAAAATATTCCGGAAAAAAAAAGTAAAGAGAGGACGAAAGTTGAACAAAATAGTAGGAAAAAAAGAAAGAGAAAAACATGAACGCCCGACCAAAAATAGAATATGATCAAATTATGTTTTTTTCTTAAAAATGACAATATGAATTGACTTGGATATAAATAGTTCAACCACAACTCATCCTATCTAAAATAATTCATTTTCTTACTCGTTTGTTATTCATTCAACATCCGTGAAAAATATTACTATTTTCTATATTCGAGGTATCCATTAATATTCATCAATATTTTTGTAATTAACTTTTTTAAGTTTTAATTAAAATTATTAAAAAAATATATTTCAAATATAAATTTAGATAAAAAAATTAATATTGAAGTACAATTTAAATTAAATTACTCTATAAAATATTAATATAAATTTGATAAATTTAAACGAGCTGTATGAAAATATAAATTTTTAAAAGTTAAATTTTTTATTAAATAATTTTAATTTTATTGATTAAAAAATATATTAAATCAAATTTTAAATAATTATTACTTTTTTACTAATGATTTAATCATAATCGTTTGAATTTTAAAGAATATTCAAATAAAATTCATTAATAGTTATTTAAAAAAAATACAAGTATATGTGTATTTGTCCCATTATAAAAAAATAATTAAATGCTTACACTTATTTATTAAAATATTTATTTAGTATTTATCACAAATTTTATCCAAAAATATTTCGATATACAAGTGTTTTCATCATCGTATTCTTTCTTCTTCTTTACATGTTTGTTTGTATTTCATTCATCATCCCTCAGTTATTTGAGTAACTAGTATTTTACTGGTTATCTTTTGAGATCCACTCACTTTTTACCTAAGGAGAAATTTATTATATTTTATATGATTTGTCTTAAAAAATTATGTAAACATCCATATAGAATTGCAGAAGTGTATTAGGTGAGATGATGTCATTGGTGACGGTATAAGATGATGACGATGATGTTGGTGGCCAATTCATGAGATAGTTGTCTATGATTCTCCTTTATAAGTGGCATTGCACAAGACATAAATTTGGTAATGGTGTGGCTTTCTTCACTTTTATTTTTTTTTAGAGGATAACACTTTCTTTTTGTTCTAACCACTACAATAGATGCAACAGAATTTCCAAAAAATTATTGGGAAGATTAAACAAACAAAAGGAGAAGTTTCAAAGCTGAAGAGCCAAAGTGTTTCTTAAAGTAAGTCGTGGATGGAACTACTCCTCTTTCACACCATCTCTTTTTTTCTGGATTATGTTTTCTTTCTTATTTCTCTCCTTATTTATAAAATTCAAACTAAAAGTAATTTTATTTTTATAAAATTTAATCGATTACTTATTTTCTATTAATTATTTTTATTTTAAAATAATGGTAATAATAGTGAAAAATTGTACTAGAAACAATAAGAAAATATAAGAAATAGTAATCGCATAAATAATTTTAAAAAGTAGGATAAATATAAATTGTGTTGGATATCATAAATATAAATGGTGAAGTATAAACTTTTCGTACTAAATAGAGGTATGGATGATAAATAAATTTGTATCTTTGGGTATCATCTTAATCGTCTTTTTTTTTTTTGTATTGACTGAATATAAATATGAATAATATCCAATTTTTTCAATTGAATATGGAGATGACGATGAGTATGTACATATTCGATCCGTTCTAGTTCTCATATTCGTCCTATATTCATCCCGTTTTCATTTGAATTATTAATATATATATATATATATATATATATATATATACTACACACTTTTTATTTTTATTTTTCTATTTGTTTGGATTGTTATGCAATTAAGTTCAAATAATATATGTCAATTAAATATTTTTTACTTCTCACATTTTAATATTTTTATTTATTGTGTTTTTTTTTCATGTGTGAGAATGATTAACTCTTAATTTAAGTGTTGAATAGTATAAACATTTTCGTTTATTAGGTAATATAAAAAAAATTATATTCTTTATTCTCTTAGTATTAACATTTTTGTTATTTCATTTGAGTGACTCTTTTATTTCGCTAAAACAATTTTCATTATCTTTCTAAGAGTTCAACTAAATTGATATTTGAAAAGTTTTCTTAAATTTCTAAGGTGTTTCTCATCTTATCTTACCATTAGTTATATATTTATTTATATGGTCTATCAAATTGTTTTTAAGGCACACATTTGATAATTTTTTACTTGTTTATTTATCATATAAAATATTGTTTTGATATTTTTTAATAAATATTTTTAATTTATAATTCATTATCATAAATGTAATTTTATTACTATAATTGTATGAATAAATTTTATTTACTATAACACAATAATTTAATGGAATGAATATTTTTTATACCGTCCAACATATATTGAAGTTTAAAAGATGAAATATTGATATTAAATTTAAATTTTTATTAGTTTAATGTTTATTGTTTGTGTGATTTTGATCAAGTGATGTATTATAACTTTTAATAGTATATAAAAAAGAAATTTCATTAGAATTTTAAAAATTGATTTAAGAGAAATTTAAAATATTTTTCAAGTTGAATATTTTTTTCCCGTTTATATTTTTTAGAAATATTTTTAAATTTATCAACTAAGTTTCATTAATGTTTAAAAGTTTAATAAATGTTTTGGTTCTTATCAAAATTTATTGGTATTATAATTTGAAACATACACAATTATAATTGTTTTCTAAATGTTTGAGATTGAAGAAACGAGAATATTCCATTTTGATATTGAATATTTGATAATATTATGGTCACTGTCGTAATTTTTATATTATTTTATATAATTTAATTAATTGATATGAAAATAGTGAGAAAATGGATAAGAGTGCGAATATGAATATATATTTGTTATCTCGTGGAGATGAGGTTAAAACAAAGATTTGATATAGTTGAATTTGAGTACATGGATAAGAATATGAGTTTTTTTCTTTAAAGATGAGTATGAGATAACAAAATATGTTACATTATAATTGTTTTATATTATTATCATTGTCGTACACTTACATATATTTAAAATTTTAATTAATTAGAAATATTAATTTTAGATTTTATAATTTTTTTATTTTTATTGTGAAAAGGATCTGAATTAATTATTTTAGTATGAATTAATTAATTATTTTAGTCCCTAGCATTATAAAGCACTCGTTAATTGCTTAAGGAAGGTTGTTATAATCTTAAATGATATACTTTTAGCTGTTAATTTTAGGTCTCTAAAATAAATATGATTTATTTATTATAAATGAATGTTAAAAATAAAAATAATATAGTTAGTTCAAATTTTAATGGGATGAAAACTAATTTTCATAAGAATTGAAACTAATATTTCTTCATTTTATAGGAAAAAACACTACTTTCAAATTTTATAATCATGATAAACAGAAAATAAATAATACAAACTAATATCAAGACTCATTCCTTATGTAAAACCAAAATAATTTTTAAACTTTATTAATATTTCAGAGTTAGCATAACAACCAAGTGCTTTTATGAAAGTTCCGTATAACAAAAAAAGAAACCTATTGGACGCAAGTCGCTAAGCAAAAAAAGAAAAAAAAAAAAAAACTTTAGGACATAAAAAAAAAAAAAAAAAAAAAAAAAAAAAAAAAAAAAAAAAAAAAAA
>Ga0099823_1002665_pt1 | contig 16293 bp, 10 predicted proteins | sample CowpearedBW_FD_76831 | JGI IMG/M metagenome (GOLD analysis project Ga0099823, IMG submission 76831) | Root nodule microbial communities of legume samples collected from California, USA - Cow pea red BW | ecosystem: Host-associated > Plants > Roots > Nodule | place: USA: California | collected...
AAATATATATATATATATATATATATATATATTAAAATACACTAAATATTTTTAAATTTTAATTGTTTAATTTTAATTATAATATTATTATATATTTACATCCTTAAAACAGACTTTTAAAAAACAGGTTGACGAGCTTGTCCTATTCTGTTTCTAGCCCGTCAAGTTTGTTTTATCATCCTAGTGTTAAACACATGCTAATTAGCTAATAATATTTACATGATATCAGAAGTGGAGGTCTATGAATCAATAAAGTTTATCTTAAAATTTAATCAAGAAAATTGTTTAGAGGTAAGCTTAATTGAGATGTTTTGAAGAGAAAAGAAAAACAATAGATGGAACAATTATTACAAAGATATATTTCGAAGAGCGGTTATAAATAAAAGAATTTATTGTCAGAATATTAACTATATTAACTACCAGAGTTACATTATAAATTGAATTTAATAGGCAATTTGTTAAAAGATAATAGATATAAACATGTCTCTAAACAATATTTCCAAGAATGATCAACAAATAATTTAACATTTTTATATCTTTTGACATTTTAGTGAATGATTAAACTATTTGAAGTTAAAAAAATCTGAGTATGACCAATTGTCCAATCCTGTATTTGAACAATCAATTTGCGACCAATCGACTATTTCCTTGTTAGACTCAGAAGTAGGATTCTCCACTGAAAATGAGTTATCCAAGTTTTCATGTTTATGGAAAGAATTAGCATCCAAAATCCTTGTACTTGTTTTGTCTATATCTTTGTTACTTTCCTTGCCTGTATTTTCCTTGTGTGTTTCATCATTATCTGTCACAACAGGAGAAAAATTACTATTGCCTTCTTTACAGACCATTTGTTTCACAGGTTCAACCATATCTCTCTTGGTTGAAATCATATTGTAAGAAGGGGTAGTGACCTCCTTATTACATGTTGCATAAGGAGAAATCTGAGTAGGAGGTAGGGACACATATGTATCACTTTGCAATGAATGGATTGTGGGATGTGTTCTCGAAACTAAATTAGATGAAATTTGTAATTCCCTTTTTGCAAAGTTTGCGACCAAGGATTCAGTCGATGCAGAAGAGGATCCAGAATCTACTTTGTTATTAGGAGATGGTAGCAACATGTTTGTACCTATAAATGAGGAGAATGTTAAAAATTAAATTGATGACATATGAAAACTAAGTGGTATACTTTATGCAAACATAAAACAATCATACATTGGACTTGCTTCTTCTTCCCAGGTGGTCTACCACGAGGTTTCTTTGAAACTGCACACCCATCTACTGTCAGAGTATCTTTTCTCTTCATGTCAGACACTTTAATCATAGGTGATGTGAAGTTTGCATGGAACATGGGTTTAGGTGGTGGCAACGACGTTGTGTTTTGCACAGGAAAAACTGTAGCAGAAGACACAACTAATAAAAAGTAGAAAAAACAATCAATAGGTTAAAAGAGGAAAAAAAACTCAAAGATGAAAAAAAAAACAATAACCATATTTTAATTCATTAACAACTATAAAATCTGTGCGCCTACCTAGAGGATCTTGGATAGAATTTTCCATTGGAGGAACAATTGTAGGATTTGTGACCACGGTTGTGACATTAGACATGGGTGATCTTGCATTGAAATTGTTCGTAGCTTTCTGAATGTCTTGCAACAATATTTGGATTCTATTTTTCTCTTGCATTAGCATGACCTTTTCCGCCTCCAACCGTATATTTTGTTTCTTCATAAGTATATATTGATTCAATATCTCCTCCAAATTCATCAAATTCTGGGACACCAAGAAAACAAAATTGATGAGAAAAAATATAGGTCTTTTGGGAGAGATTTATTATTCCTACCACACCCAACAATAGTCCCACTTCGTTTAGAAATCTGAGGCCTAAGGAAGTTTAAATATTCTTTTCTCCTTTCACCCTTCAAAGCGCCTTTTAAAGACAAAACCATGACGGATCAATGTTCCGATCCAAGGTTTGATGATAAAAATCATTGTCAATCACCATACATTTGAGGTATTGTTCACTTTAAGTAATTAAAGTGCCTTAGACCTCAACTTCTAAGTGAAGTAAAACTATTGTGTGTATTAGGTGTGATAAGAACACTATTGAAATTTAAACTTACACTTGGATTTTAAACATAGAATGAAAGAACATCAATTCATTTGTAAAAATTGGAAAGACAAGGAAAAAAATCGAAAGATAGAAAAAGTAAGACGAATAACCTCGCTTGGTGGCAGATTGGAAAAGTGTGGCAAGACTTCGTTGCAATAGGTGGTCCTTGTTTGGTAGAATTTGTTGCGACACAAATATTGATCCACCATGATGGCAACTAGAGCTTGGAGATCGTTACCCCTTCCACAAGTCACTGATGTCATTGAGAATCACACCTTTGAATGCGTTTAACAAAATGTTTTTCACAAGAACACTTTCGAATCGAATAGAATCAAATCAAATCAGAGAGCACTACTATAATCACACGATCAAATACTAACTCACTCTTTTTTGCACTCTGAAATCAAACTTTAGGAAGAGAACACTTTGAAGTAGTGTGAGAGGAACTACTTTTATACTAAAAGGAAGAAAGCAAATATAAACCTTTTATCTTTATTATCTTTTCAATAAATCTTAAATCTTTATTATCTTTTAATTAAATCTTAAATCTTTGATAAGTTTAATTATTTTCAAATCAATTTATATTACTAATTTAATTATTAAATATTAAAAAATTTAATTTTTAATTAAATCTATATTATTTTTAATTAATTTATTAAATCAATTTTATATATTTAGTTTAATTTATCTTTCCATTTTTTCTTAGTGTTTTCTTATAGGCTCCTAGATAAGAGTTTTATCTTTTTACTGCCTTTTTTTAAAAAACTTATTATTAGATAGATTTTAGTTATTTAGTAGAATAAAATATTAAATAACATCATTTACGTGTTATTTATTTTAACACGATTTTTCATAGTTTTTAGAATATAATTATTTATAGTTTTGCTTTCCCGAGAAAAAATATTAGACAATTATTATTAAGTATTTTTGTTTTATCATATCAAATATTATATTTTTAAAAAAATTACAATCAAAATTCCTTTGTTAGTATTTATATTAAGAGATTTGATTATTTGTTTATTTAGATACATAAATTTTTGTCTATTTAGATATAGATAGATATATAAATATTTCTATAGATAGATATATTTTAGATAGATAGATAATATAAATATTTAGATAAGTAATATATATTGTAAATATTTATCTATTTAGATAGATAGATAATATTTAGATAAGTATATATGTTGTAAATATTTATATATTTAAATAGATAGATATATAAATATTTGGATAGATAGATATATTTTAGATAGATAGATAATACACATTTTCAGATACATAATATTTAGATAAGTATATATTTCGTAAATATTTATCTATTTAGATAGATAAATATATAAATATTTAGATAGATAGATATATTTTAGATAGAAAGATAATATACCTATTTAGGTACTATTTATACAGATAATATTTAGATATATTTAAATAGATAAGTAGATTAATAAAAGATAAATTATATATATATATATATATATATATATATATAATGATATTTTTATTTCTTATTATTTAAAAAATGTCTGTGATAAAAACAAGAGTAAAATAACAAAACTAAAGAAAGTTATGAATCATACTAAATTAAAAGTATATCAAGCGTATTAGCCTTTCTTACAAAATGAACAATATATGGTAAATAAATAAGAGAAATTATTGAACCCTTTTTCTGGGGAAAAAATACTCCTTCACATATTCCTACCAGATATTCCTTCTACCAAATTCTATCGTTGGGCAAGGACGATCCTTAAGGATTAAGGAGAGCACGACTCTTCCAAAAATTCTTATTTTATTTTCAAATATATTTTAAAATTATATTTTAATATTATTATTCTTAAATATAAAAAAATATTGGATAAAATTAATTTTCTTGTATTTAAAATATACATATGGTGAATATAATTATAATAAAGAGTTATATTACAAATATATAATAATCAAATATAAATATAGTTAATAAAAAATATTATTATAAAAAATGTCAATAATATCTATCAATATTAAACGATATTTATGTTTTTCTAATAAACAATAGATGTCATGTTTTCCTAATTAACATCAAAATATTAAGTTAGTTTAAAAATATTTTCTTTTAAACTTCAAAACAAAGTTTTTCCGTCCTTCTGTACTTTCTGTTTCTTCTTCTTTTGGTTTCTCTCTTCTATACCTTTATTTGTTTTTCATCTCTCCTTTCTGACTTAATTTTCAATTTCAATATTTCATTATTTTTAAAATCAAGTGCTATCACATTGAAATTGAGGTTTTAAGGATCATTTTGGACAAAACAATTTTTTCTTTTGAGTAAGTTCATTTTCTAACTTTGTTTCTTTTGAAACCATCTATTTTCCTTTTACATGTGGTTTAGGATTTAGGGTAAAAGAATTGTTTCTTTTTTAAAAGGGAGGTTTGCGATGAAGATGATAAAAATGTGTCTATATCAACTAAACTTGAGAAATTTCACGAGTTCAAAATTTGAAGAAAAGAAAGTTCATAAAATTACATATAATGAATTTGAAAATTCTTTAACAAATAGTTTATATTGAAAGGAATATTGTAATAAGTTTTAGTTCTAATTCAATTATGGAATATTTCAAGCATTTAAAGAATGGTAGAGGAGTACTTTGACTAAAAGTAATATTTAACATTTAATTATAATTTTTTATAGTTATTTTATGATATGATAATGGATGATAGACTTTTTTTTTGGATTTTACTATTATGTCTGCTTGTTTTGAGTAAAAGAAAGAAATATATTTTTTCAGTTAAAAAAATAATTTATATATAAAAAATATAATTTAACATCCTTAAATTTTTTGTCTAAGTTTCGTCCTTGATCGAATCCTTTGCTTATGTGCCACAACATCTAGAAATGGTATGCTTTCTTGTTAGTTACATACGTAGATATTATGGTTAGATGAATTTGTGCATATCTATATTTTCTCGTTCAGTGAGTATGATGAGTTTCTAAATTATGAAACAATGTTGGATTAGTGTTTTCGTTAGCATACATTAGTAAGCCTGAAAAAGTTACTTCCCTATTAAAGCAGTATACAAGATTTCTGCGGGTTTTTATTTTTTATTTTTAAGCGTATTGAAAACAAGGATTGATGAATTTATGATCTGTGTGAATTATAAAGGCCTAGAAGCTCATTTGACACAATATCCCTAAATACTTAACCAAAGTTTGTGTTCTGTGTGAACTATAAATATTTCTATTTAATTAATATCTTGTACATTACCATTGACATTGGTACATCTTTAGGCCATACTCATATGGCAGAGGCACTTAAAATTCCAATTCATATCTTTTTCATAATGCCATGGACGTAAGTTTCATCATTTTCACAATCTTTAAAATTCTTTTCCCGTTGATTGTTGCTTTAGTTCTTCGACTATATTGAGAATATTATTTTATATTTATTTTATTTAAATTAATTTTTAAAAAATATTTCAATTTTAAAAAATAGTTATTATTTTAACTTAAAATTGAGATATCATAAATATTTAATATTTAATATATTATATATATATATATATATAAAATACAATAAATTCCTTCTTATAAATATATCATGTATATCTTTCGTATTTTGAAAAGTCCTAAAACTTAAAAAATAAAGTTGTGTTTCTTTGGGATTTCTCACTGATTCAATTTTTCGTTTTATGTAAGTACTGAATTTCCATATCTGTCACATGTAAAGCAACAGGCTCGTTATAGGTTGAATTCTTTGTTAATTGTTGCATCTTATAATCCCTCCTATATTTTTTTTACATGTTTATCCAAACATTGGTCATATTTATTTTTAGATTTCATATCAAATAGTTGACTATTTAATTTGGCTTGGAATACGGGACATGACTATTGATTTTAGGAAGAAAAAGTTGAGCTACGACCAGTCACATACTTAAGTGGCTGTGAGACTATCTGTTCGATGTTGTTAAGAATTTCTTTTTCATAATATTCTTAAATTTAAAAGGGAGGATTTTTTTATATTTCTCACTCACAATTATTTCACTAACCCAGAAAAAAACTTTTATATTTGTGTATTCATGTCTGACATAGAGATCATACATTAAAAATATCGGTCACATATTTGTAAATAAGTCATCAATATTTATGTTTGACCTCACATAGTCAGAAGTAAATTTATGTTTGGTTTAAATGAATTAGACATAAATTTATGTCCGACTATGTGCGTCAGACATAAATATTGAAATTTACGTCTAACATAGAGGTGTCAGACGTGAACCTTAAGTTTTTAATTTCAGCTAGTCTTCTCTAGTACTTCCAACTTTGTGCGAAAGGGCTTTGAGTTTGTTTGCCTCCATTTCTTTGTGCGTGAAAACCACCAAAGGTACCAAACGTACCATTTTCGTTTGCCTCCATTTGCGTTTCTCGAAAGCTTGAAACCCTCCCTTTTACAACAACGATGTGTGACGACAGTGGTCGACGATGGTCTACGGTAACACCGTGCAACAACAGTGTTCGACGATGTTTGTTTGCCTCCATTTGTGTTTCTTGAAAGCCTGAAACCCTCCCTTTTGCAGTAGCGGTGTGGTATTCGATGGTGGTCTGCAGCAACATTGTGCAACGATGGTTCCGACGATGGTTTGTGATGACATGCGACGATAGAGGAGGTTACGTAGCTCTTTATGAATCTTTAAAAAAAAATGTTGATTTGACTTCTTTTTTTTTTTTTACAATTTTGAAAACTCTTTTATGTTTTTTTGATATTTTTAATTATTTGGAAATGAGTATCATGCGACGCGAGCGACCGGACAAACACTAAAAAGTAATCAAAGAAAACTATTTTTTTATTTTAGTTTTTTATATATATTTTTATTTTCTGAAGAAAAAAAAGAATTTTGAAAATTTGTGTTGGACAAACACTAAAAGAAATGAGGAAAACTATTTTTTGTTATGAGTTTTAGAATAAGAAAAAAAAAGCGTATAATATTAAAACAAAATATAGTGAAAATTTGGGAATGCATAAATAAAAAATATAGGCACTGACATACCTTTTAAACGTTTGAGTTCCTTTTCTTCTTTATCAATCTCATTCTTTTGTTCCCTACAGTATAACTACCTTCTCTCTCTTCTTATTTTTACTACATCCTCTAATAAGAATTTTGCTCTTCTTCCCCTAAAAGAGATAGAAAGGAGGTGTGACTGTGTAAGGGGTAATAAGAAAGATAGAAGTGTAAAGAATGTTTTTCTTTTCTTTTCTCGATTTCATATGACAGACCGTGTATTTATATTCACATAGTGCAATATCAATGTAATCCTAGCCTTAATTGTAATGAACAATATAAGGAAGGAATTGGTGATAATAGCACCTACGAGAATCAAATCACAACAAATAAGAGCACAATATCAATCCTCACCAGTAATATTGATTCTAATCATTAGAAGAGATATTGCTTTTAATTATTAGAATCATATCACTATTTTCTCTATCAGAAATAAAAGGTAGAAAAGCAAAGAGTGAGAACAAAAACATGTTTGGTTGTTAGGCTCATGATAATGAGTGTGATAATTAAAAACCAATTGGGTTCTTCCTCTTTTCTTTTTCCTTTTTTTTTTCTTTTTTACATCTCTTTTTTTTTTCTTTTTTTGCTAAAATTAAAGTTTGAAAATATTTGAAGAAAAGTTTATTCCACTTTTTTTTTTATTTACCATTAATTAAAAACTTTTTATTTTTTTTTCCGAAAATAAATTTATTCACCTGACTGACTTGTTCATTAAATCTCTTACACATGATAGATTTAATAAGTTTAGGACGAAATCAGGTATTCTGGATTGATATATGTTGATATTTGTTTGACTTGTTAATTTTATTGGATCATGTGCCTGTTGCATTTAAAGTGATAAATTCTCCATGTGAACTACCAATATTTCAATTTGTTGAAATCGCAAAATCAACACATAGATTTCACTTAAACTGTCAAAATCTGCCTAATGTGTGATCTGGCATGTTTTTAATCTATTATTTTTCATAAAATAGCACATAGATTTCACTCAAATTGTCATAGCATGAATTCGTGTGATATGAAATTTTTAGTCTGTTAAATTTGGAAAAATAACACATAGATTTCACTTAAAACTGTCACTACACTCAATTTGTGTGACCTAGTGCATTTTTAATCAACTGACTTTGTATTTTTATGTGTTGATTTCACTTATGTTGATGTGGATTTGCTCGAATTGCATTCAATTGATTGACCTGGTCAAATTACTTATCACATGACTTTGTTTGGACTATAGTAGCAGTAAATCTATGAAAATTAATTGACTGATTATTAAAATCAACACGTTGATTCTATAAATACATGCATAATCATCATGCATTGACACTCATATCTACTAGTAAGAGCCAAACCTAGATACAATATGCCTCAAAGACAGAGAAATGTTTAATCAGATGAGGAGATTTCCACTCCACCCACTCCATCCTCTCCCATTACTATGAATCATGGAAAATTTGAAGCATGGTTTGAAGGCTATGAAGATAGGATTCAAAGCTTCCTGATTGAGATTACTAGAAAGCAAATAATCATCCGTAAGGTGTTGTGTTTCTCATGGCTAAGGGTTGAGAACTTTGAAGCCTTGCAATAACACCTCAAGTCACAAAAGCTTAAGATATTCCTTGAGCTTTTGGGCAAGATCTATCCGAATTTAGTGAAGCTTTTCTTTGCCAATCTTAAATTCAACAATGTCATACTGAAATCAAGTGTGAAAGGTGTTCAAAGGAAGATCATAAGGCAAACATGGAAAAATGTGGTTGGGCTTAGGCAAAGAGGTATGCAAGTCCGCAAAGGGTAAACTACTACAGTGGATGAATTCAACAAGGTTCAATACTTTAATCAATGTGTGTGTAATCTAGGGGAGCAAACTCACAACTTTCATTTGGGAAGGCTTAGTGTGGAAGAAAGATTGCTAGCCATGATGGTGACCAAAATTATTATGCCTCGGAAAAGCAACCATTTAACCTTGAATGAAGGAGACTTAGTGGTGATGTATTGCATTTAGAATGAAGTTGTTTTTGATTAGACCTACACTATTCGTGACCACATGATGAAAGCAAAAAGGCTCAAAGATTTCAAGTTGCCCTATGTTGTGCTTATCTCCAAGTTCATTGAGCATTTTGGAGTAGATGTGGAAGGAGAACTTAAGGAATCAACTGACTTGCTAAACCATGTTTCCATACTCAACATGCACATGATGGGATTTACAAAAATTGGCAACACATGGCTGGTAGAAGGTGAAGTTGCAGCAAATGTTGAAGTTGGTGCTCATGATCATGAGGCTGGACCAAGTGGAACAAACCAAGATGAAGATGATGCCTTTGATCCACAACCTATGGCATTGAGATTTATCATCCTCCAGAGGATACTAGTCTTGCATATTCACAGTTTGAAAGGATGGTTCTCAATCAACTTCAAGAGCTAAATGCGTCATAGAATGCTCACCATTCCTACTACACTATAAGGTTTCAAGACCTGGATGATCAGATCCACAATGTCCATGACCTGCTTTCTAATGTCTACAATAAAGATAACCTCAAGAATGACTGAAGGGGATGGCTCATAGATCATGCATTGCATGTTGGTGTTGCATTCGTGTGTTTATCTCTCTGCTTCTAGTTTTTTAGTTTAGTGTTTCTCATTTTAAATCGAATCATTATGTTAGTTTCAGCTTCAGTTTATTAGTTTTGTTTCTTCTTTTATGTTTCGTTGCATGTATTCACTATTAGTTGTTTTGATAGTTTGTTTTGTTGGTTAATGAATGAAAATTTTATCTTTCCAAAAATAACTACTTCATTACCTTAATTTGATGAATCCAAAGTGGGAGAAAAATTGAGATAAAATGAGTAAAAGTGTGAAAAATTGGATATGTCATGCATTGGATACCAAACCTAGAATTGAACAACTATTGGAACTATGTAATACTGCAAACTGGATCTAAAATCTTAAGTTAAATCACAACAATGATAGGGGGAGCATATGCATATGTGAAGTAATGCATGCTTGTGTGCTTTTGCTTGTATGTATATATGTGTGTGTATTTCTTATATGCAAAAGCTTTTCAGGTTTCTCCATGGATCTTGTCTCATCAATTCAACTCAAGAATGTTGGCTTCATCAAATCAAGGGGAGAATGTTAGCACAAGTTACCTTGGTGCAAGGATTTGATGAAGCAAGTGCATGAGATCACATGAGGTTGATAAAAAATTGATGAAGATGCATTGATGATCAAGCTTCTAGTTTGTTGAATTTGGAAATGACATGAAGACCATGAAGTTTATATGTTGTATTATATTTGTAGACTATATGACATAGGTTAGATGTCATTTTGTCTTATGTGTGTTTTCAATCTGTTAAAAAGGTTTTTAAGAGGTTAAAAGGCTTGCTGCATATAGTTTTGGTATGAATGTATTCAATGAATTGAATTGTTATTCAATTGATTGATTTCACTTAAGTCAAGTGAAATCAACAGATTGTACAGACAAATCAACATGTTGAATTCATTTATGACTAAGTTATATAAGTTGGTTTTCAGAGAGATTAGGAACAAAATGAGATTGTTTAGCGCAAAAAACAATCACACACTTCTGGAAAACTCTTTTTCTCTCAATCACACAGTTGTGGTTGTAGAATGAAGATATTGATTGATCTTGGAGACATTTTAGCTTGGTTGTAGCTTGAAGAACACGTGTTTGGTTGGCTAAGGAGAACCCCCATCGGGTTTTGTGGTTCTTGTGCCTCTATAGTGTTCTCGGTATGATTCCAGATATGTAAGTGAGTTTCTAACAGTGCTAGGGATAAGATTTTTGTGGGATTCAAAAATCTTGGTGTTTGCTTTATTCAAAAGTGTAATCTTTATGTGATTTTGTAAAACTTTTGATAATAGTGTGAAATTAGGCTCATGTTGTCTTGGTAAACTGAATGTAGCTCTATGATTGAGTGAACCGGTATAAAAACAAGTGTGTGATCTTCTTTTTCGTGTCTTGTTCATCATTAAAATCTCAAGAAAACCAAGCAAATCAATCTTTGTTAGGTGTGCATGTGTTTTTACGTTATCTAGTAGTATACTGAATTTGGATATATTGATTGGCACATATCTTGATTGAAAAAGCACGTTGCTTGGGTGAGATTCGTGCATTTCACATTTCTGCATAATTTTCCAGAATATTAGCTTATTGATTTCATATTTTAATTTGTTGAATCATAGTGTATGAACAAATTAACATGTTTTTTATTTTAATTAGTTGAAAGTGTATTCTCTTGCAACATTTTTTTTGATCTTGTGGTCTGGTTGATTCAAAGAAAACGGTTCTTAAGCTTTCACAAAGTTTTATAAAGTCAATTCAAACCCCCCTTCTTGGCTAAACCAACCATTTCAATACTAACAAGAACCACCATCATTTTCACTATCTTCATCCTTACCATTATTAACTCTTTTATTCTCCTACTACCTTTCAACTTCATCTCCATCTTTCTTACTCCACACTACATTGTCACATAATCAACACATCACTTTTGTAAGACTCGTGAAATTTAATTAATTAAATAAATAATTAATTAATAAATGCGGGTGTGAGAGCCTTTGTGGCATTTAGTATTGATTGATGTGACGTGGAAAAGTACTAGCTCAAATGGTTGAGAGTACTTTAATTGTGTGAGAGGACTTGGGTTTGAGTCCTATGTATACCAGTTGTGTATTATTTAATTATTATTGATTTTAATAATATGATTGAGCATGTTGAACGAGGAGATAATAATAGAATTATAGTAGTCATCACGAAACATGAATTGGTTAATTGGTTGTACATTGATTTGGCATTTGGCATGGTTATGGCTTCAAACCTTAGTGAACCCAAATTAAGCTTTCTTTTTGCTAAACTTGATTTTGGCAAAGAGGAGAACGGGTAGAATCCCTAACAGCCACGTGAAGGCAGCCAAAGGGGCTGAAAAACAACTCCATAATGGCCTTGAATGACAATTATCATTAGCATTAAACCCAATTTTCGTTTTTGATAATTAACCCCCATTAAGATCTAATTAAAAGGCAATTTAGAGGTGAGAAAAGGGTTTTGCTTGGTCTCTGATTGTACTGCACGTAGGGAGAGAAAAATCAGAGTGAAGAGAGTGTGTTGAGTGAATCATTGAGGCAGATTTGAGAAGGACTAAGGGAGGCTATTGGAAACAAGAGGGAATCTAGAGCCATTCAAGTTTTTAAGCAAAAGGATCTAGGTAAGGGGAGTTACTCACGCTAATTTTATGGTAATCATGATTTGTATGCGATATGTATCTGATTTTGTCCATGAACCTCTACTGTATGTACATTTTCGCGTTTCTGGAAAATTTCCAGAAACTGCCTAGCGGGCTATTCATAGCTTCCAGGCGGCACATGCAATTTTAGCCTAATACTGGGTCCCTGAAGAGGAACCGCTTGACGATAAACTCTCGACCGCCAGGCGATGCATAGTTGATAAGCTAGTTTCCTGTGGTTTGATGAAGGGCCTAGCGGTAGGGGAATCAACCCGCCAGGCGACGTGAGCCGTTTGATTCGATTTTGACGCTCTGTGCATTCTGGAATGATTATGATCAGAGGGAGAGTTGGTTTCAGTTGAGTTGTGATATTTAATATTAAACTTCTAATGATTTTCGCGTAATTGGAGGTTAAAATTGATGGAACAGTGCGAATATGGTTAGGGTTGGAAAGCCTTTGGGTGTGATTGCTGCGAGTTTCAATTGGGGGTGAAATTCTAGTAAAAACAGGTAAGGTTTGAGTGTGAGTTGTACGAAAGTCTGAATGTAGGGAAATCTGCGTGAGAAATGGAGGAAACTGGCAGCGAGGAAACAAACTGGGGAATTTTTGGGAGTTCTCGCAAGGTGGAACCAAATATGGTAGTCGTCAAAGACTTAGGCAAGAATTGGAGCCACTATATAGTGTATGAGATATAGACTTGACACTTGTATATTGTTACATGGTTAGATTGAATTGGTGCTAGTTTCCTTATTAGAAATCTTGGGTCAAGAATCTAAAAGGTAAGGAAAGAAAAAGATTTGGTAGTGAGATTAAATCCCCTGGGAATTAATGGGTTGAATTGGTAAAGTTTACAGCGGGTGATAGGATCTATTGAAAGTGTACCATCAGAGTCGGAGAACCTAAATCAGAAAGCTTGGCTATACAGATACAACGTCTGGCGACAAAGTGGATCCGCCAGGTGACAGATGTGAAAAACAGAGAGCACCTGGGTCGCATGCGCCTAGCGGTGTGAGTGTTTCCGACAGGCGATAGCCACAAAATAGTGGGGTCTAGTGTGAGTTCCGCCTGCGGTAAAGGTGGTTCCGCTAGGCGGTTGCTGTAGATTCAGGGGGCTCCTAGAGTGAGTGTGCTTGGCGGTGTGGGATGTCCCGCCAGGCGGTGTTTGCAAGTGTTGGTAGTTATAAGGCGCTTCGCGCCTGGCATTAGTGTCCCTGCAGACTGTTTAGAAGTGGGCAGCCCTAGTGGTACGTGTCCCCTGCCAGGCGATTTTACTCCAACAATATTGGTGTGCGTGATCTACAAGGCTTTTGGTGATGATTCAAAGTTGAGTTTGTTGGTGTTCCTTGAGTTGAGCTCGGAACATATCCCTTGAGTTGAGCTTGGGATAGGGGTTAAGCACGTGGCATCCCTCGAGTTGAGCTCGGAATGGCATCTCTCGAGTTGAGCTCAAGATGGTGGATGAACACGAGGAACCCTTGAGTTGAGCTCGGGTTGGCGAGTGTTGTCGATGTGAGTGTGCTAGTGGTGGCCAATACGGATGGGTCCAGATAGATTGCCCTTCTCAGTAGTTAGCTGACGAGTTTGGTAGTCTTGAGACATTGTGAACTATGTTCGTATTTGGGAACTCTACCTGGCATTACAGTGTATGATCCGTAGAAATGGTTTCCCGCACGTGCTCTATCGGTTGTGGGCGATAGGTATGGCAGCAAGTCATCTTGAGGTAATCACTAGAAGATCTAGAACACGATTCACATGGTTGTGGCCATGTGGTATGAAATCAAAGGGTGGGATTCATTTGAAACGATTGTGTTGCATATGTAAATGTGTTGTATATGTGTATGCATTTTTATATGTTTTATCTGTTAAGCTCACCCTATCTACTTGTGTTTGGCGATGATCGTGTACGCGGTACACATGAGCAAATGATGTTGTTGTAGGTGGTTCTGGTGAGGCTTAGCTTCGGAGCGAGGATAACTTGGGAGTTTTATGTTTTATGATTTTGGAATAAATTGTAAACACCTATGGATGTTTTATCATATTCTTGTTTTGTAAATTATGGATTGCGTATTATTTATTATTTAATAAAGTTTTAAATTTCTCGCGCTTTTGGGAAATGAGGTTTTATTAAATGTAGTGTAATTAATATTATCTCTATTTTATTATTTAAATCCGTAATTAATATTATCTCTATTTCATGTCTTCCATTTCCATCAGTAAATGCACTCCAAGATAAGTTTTATAGCAAGAAAACCCATCCTTTATTTTATCCACAGAACACTAATGTATATACATACCATAAATACACTCACCTAAATAAAAGGTCAAAATAGTCAAAATATCAGTTCTAAACCTATCCATCAAATAATGTACATAATAACGTTCATAAATAGGCTAAAAATATATCTCCTAATTAATAATAAAATAAATAATCATAATGGTTTAAAGAATGTAGTGTGGAAGTGTCTGAAGGGGTTCCAAGTGTCATTTGCATTTTAACTTAGGCTTCGACTAGTTTTAGTTTTAGTCTTCATTCAATTATTGTTCTTATGTTTGTTTTATATTGTTTTTAATCTTTGTTTCAAGTCTCCATAATAAGTAGGAAAGAAAATTTTTTCTCACTTAGTTGACCTACCTTTAGTATTAGAAAATTCACACACTTAAAATTATTTTGAAATTTTTATTGAGAAGTTTGGTGAAAGAAATCTGAAGATCTTTGGCTAGAAAATACTTGATTTCTAAAATTGTGCAAGTGACTCACCTCTTTTTCCATCGAGAATCTAAGTAAATTTTACCGTCTTTTCTCTTTAGAAATTTCGCTCAAATAAATTTTTTTTCTTCTAAAAATTGGTTTTGCCAAATTATTTTGCTAAAAAAATGAGTTGTTACTCTAGTGTTAGGCATGATAGATTTTAGGAACATAGTAGAATACATGTTAGTTATAGTGAGGATGAGTTGCATTTTAGAGCAAAAAATGGCATCCCTTTCTTTGGTAGAAAAATTGATCCAAATTCATAATTAGCTAGGGAGAAAAGGGAGAAAAACTTTATCTATTCATTGTGAGGTGTAGTAAATATCATATAGTTAATTTTTGTAGTTCTAAGTTTGTAGGACATGCATGTAAGTGGTGGAATTATAGATAGTATGTTGTTGAGATTTGAAAAAAATCACCAAAAAGGGACTGGCATGAGTTAAGAGCATGTATGAGGAAAAAGTTTGTTCCACCTACTTTTCAGAAAATCCAAGAACTTAAATGTTAGATGAGAGAACTCATGGAGAGACGAAGAGAATTTATCATAAGTGAGAAAGTGTTCTTTCTTAGAGAAAAGGATTTTAAAAAGAAAGTTCAAAAGCTCTTGAGAGATAAAAAGAAAAGAGGGATAAAAAGGTGGAAAGAGGGACAAATACAACTAGAGATAAAAATAAGAGAGATGGAAACGAGAGCAAAAGAGAAGGGAAAAGTTCTAAGAGCTAGAGACAAAAGGAAATTCTAAGAACTATAGTTGAGGAAGCTAGAGGAGTAAGAGAGGAGGAAACTAAAAGAGAAGAAGACAATAGTCGAAGAGAGGAAAAATTGAAAGAGATAAAGGAGCAAGAACAAAGAGATAGGAAGGTGATGGATCCAACCCAAGCCCATTTCAAGGCCCAATACCAAAACAAGGCCCAAGGCCAAATAAAGGCCCAATCATTAAAGGAATGCTTAAGAAGATTCAAAATGCTAGTGATGGTCAAGATCTTTCAAGGCACAATGGAATCAAGCTACTTTTTGTAACATCCCGTCAGGATATTACTGATTTATAAATAAATAAAATAAATAAATTAAAACCGTGCGCATTTAATAATACCTCACTTTCCCAAAACGCGGGAAAATTTAAAAACTTTATTAAACCATCGAATAAAGTCTATGAATAC
>Ga0099823_1002667_pt1 | contig 16288 bp, 8 predicted proteins | sample CowpearedBW_FD_76831 | JGI IMG/M metagenome (GOLD analysis project Ga0099823, IMG submission 76831) | Root nodule microbial communities of legume samples collected from California, USA - Cow pea red BW | ecosystem: Host-associated > Plants > Roots > Nodule | place: USA: California | collected...
GCAATCCAAGAAGCATACACTGTTCCAAGAATTTTATAAACCATTTTGTTTCTCACATCTATCATGAAAGTAAGGGAGGGAAATAATTAATGAAATTAGGTTTGTTCAGTAATTTTATGGAAATAGAAAGTAAAATAAAAACAAAAACAACTTTTTTTTTTTCACTTTAATCTTTTTCATCCTTACTTTTCAATTATTTTACCGCTTTATCTTTTTCATCCATTCTATTTCCCTAATTTCAACTACATATAGACGTTTATAAACAAAGAAATAAAATTATTTGTACTAAAATTTTATTTACAAATAAAATGGTAAATATTTTAGACTACGATACATTATTTGTAATTTAATAAAATTAGAAAACTTCGTTTCAAAATAATAATCTCACATCTATCAAACTATTACCTATTAAGTATTTTTTTTGTTATCACACCATTGTTTTAAGTAAAAAAAAATCTAACCAATGTACTTAGGATACTGATTAAGAATAATTAATCTGTCTTAGTTCTTTATTTTTATATTGAAAGTTAAAATAATTAAATACATTAATTAAGATAGTATAAATGCATATAACAAATTTTATAAAGATAAAAATGATTTTTTAAAATTTTAAACAAAACACTCGTACAAAAGAATGACTTTGAAATTTATAAGATCTCTGCTAAAACATTTTACATAATTGTTTTTTTTTTTATAATTTTTTTAAATGTTTAACACTATTTTTTTTCTAATTGTTCTGTTAATTTAAATATTTTTATATTTAATTATATTTAATTTTAACAATATTAAAACATAATTATTTTTAACATCTTTGTCTTTTAAATAAAATACATTTATATTAATGATGATTAAATTAGAATTAATTTAATATTATACCTATTTATATATTTTTTTATATGATTCGATGTATATTAATCCTGCCAGATTAGCAAATGAAAGAAAAATAAAAAAAATATAATCCAAACATTTCTTAAAATAGTCAAACCTAATTATTAAAATCAGAATCCGTTAAAAATTAATTTCCGACCAGTACGGAGAGTAGGTTTCCGGTGTACACCCACATCAATGTGAACGTTGAAAATATCCATCTCCAGAGTCCAATCTGCAATTCTCATCCTTGCTTTTTCTTACATGTAAAAGATTATTTTATTATACGACAAATTAAGTCGGTTAAGAATAATGAGGATAATACACAGAATAGTAACTAAAAATAAATAAGAAATAATTGTCGCCAAAATTTAATTACATTAATGCTATTTTCTTTTAAACAAAATGACCAACCACCGTGTTGATTGATATTACATTTGGTGACAGTGAAAATAAAAAGAATAAGAAATAAAAGGGAATAAAAGAAAGCACAGGGAAGCGAAGGAGGAACGCAGTAAGGACCTGTTTGTTTACGCGCTTTGCCTTTGGCATCCATTCATAAAATCAGTTCCTGGGTTTTGAGCACAAACAAACAGTCCCTCACTCTCGATTGGAACATTGGAATCAATCAATCAAATCAAATCAAATCAAATCAAATCAGTGAAACGGTGGTGGCGATGGAGGAAGGAGTGGGTTGTGAGATTGATGGAAGGGAATTTTAGGCGGAAGGTTCTCAGATCCACGCTCTCTCCGTCACAGAATGAAGGGTGGGAGCCGTTTCTTCACCATAGCTCTGGTCTCCGCCTGGTACGCCACCAACATTGGGGTTTTGCTCCTCAACAAGTATCTTCTCAGTAACTATGGCTTCAAGTACCCTATATTCCTCACCATGTGCCACATGACCGCTTGCTCCCTCTTCAGTTACATCGCCATCGCCTGGCTAAAGCTCGTTCCCATGCAGACCATACGATCCCGCCTCCAGTTCCTCAAGATCGCCGCTCTCAGCCTCGTCTTCTGCGTCTCCGTCGTCTTCGGCAACGTCTCCCTCCGCTACCTCCCCGTCTCCTTCAACCAGGCCATCGGCGCCACCACCCCCTTCTTCACCGCCGTCTTCGCCTATCTCATCACCTTCAAGAGAGAGGCCTGGCTCACCTACCTCACCCTCGTCCCCGTTGTCGCCGGCGTCGTCATTGCCAGCGGGGTAACGCGTCGCAATTCCCAATCTAACTTATTTCGTATTTTATTTTATTTATTTATTTTATTTTTCTTCCTACTCCTCTCGCGCTTTTTTTAATTTTATAGAAAAATTATCTTAATTATCGCTTTGCTTTTAGTCTGTCAGAAATTAACAAAAAATATTATTTCTTTCTGAACGCGGTTTTACGAACATCTATTTATAAATGTTAGGCAATTATAGCACCGACACTTGCAGACAAGACCTCCACGACTTTAACATAGGAGAGTACTATTATTGGAATCATTATTAAAATAAAGAACAAAAATCTTGTTTAGTCATGCCCTTCGTCCAATTCCAGAACTTACCGTGTGTGAAGTTTTTAAAATTTTATATTAATTACTTCAAAAGTCTTATACAGGATGGTTTTTGAGTGGGTGATATTATAAAGTCTTATCGAGCATGATTCTTCTTTTGGTTTATAGTGTGTAATCTTCAATTCTGGCACTTAATTAGAAATTATAGTTAGTTGTTGTGGTTTTTAAGATAGTTTTTCTAAAAGTCAGTACACCTATCATGTATCACAGTTTGTTACTAGATTACAGTATTAACGCTCTTTGATTCATGCTAGTCACTCTATTATGTTAAGTTAGAGTTTTTGATTGGTTGCACTGGTCGGCACTATCGAAAAATATTGTGACTTTTAGAAATATTTTATTTTCAATTCGGTAGGATGTAGGGTTATGCAGCTCCATTGGGGAATTTTGTACTTTTCATGAAACTGTTATATTGCTCGGATTGTACATCAGAATCTCTTCTGTAGTTACTTTATTTAAGAAAATGTTTGGTTAGGTTTGTTTGAGAAGCAGAGGTATCGTTGCTTTACATGTGATATTTCCGGTTATAAATAAAAACTTGTTTCGTTCATGTTGTGTAGCATTCTTGGTTTTCATTATTCTTATTTGCTGTCCCCAGCTTGCTGATTGATTCTTTTTACAAACTGGGAATTTTTTTCATGACTTTAGAAGTTTTAATTGCTGTTGAATCAAAATCAACTGTCGGCGAGGGACAGATTAAGCATTGGCAAATATTTTTTTCTCCCTCTTATGTATTTTTATTGATGAGTATAAAACAAAAATAATCTATAGCTTCTGATGTACTTGTTCTTTGTTTTCTTCGCTTATAGGGTGAACCGAGCTTCCATTTATTTGGATTCATAGTATGTATTGCAGCTACAGCTGCACGAGCCTTAAAATCCGTGTTGCAAGGAATTTTACTTTCTTCTGAAGGGTATGTATAATGAACATGCTATTTAGTTCATTACTATGTTTTCTTCAGTGGCCAGATTATATTATATTAAATATATACTGATACGTTTCTTTCGTGTACCAGAGAGAAGCTGAATTCTATGAACCTTCTTCTTTACATGGCTCCAATTGCTGTTGTTTTCCTTCTCCCTGCTACACTAATAATGGAAGAAAATGTGATTGGCATTACATTGGCTCTTGCCAGAGATGATGTGAAGATCATTTGGTATCTGCTATTTAATTCAGCACTTGCTTATCTTGTCAACCTGACCAATTTCTTGGTCACCAAACATACCAGTGCTCTTACCCTGCAGGTATGCCTCACTTATTTATAAAGGCATACGTCCTTTTCTTTGCAAACTTTGATATTTTACTCAATGAACGCATCTGCTGTAACACACAAGTTTGTCGTCAAAATGTTATTATTTATCTAATTTCTTGTTTTTTTTTTTTGTTTTAATTTATTCTTTTCCATATGTTCTTTAGTGCCTTCATTTTCGTGTTGTTATTTCTCTAGGCGCCTTATTATTATTGTTTTTCATTTCTTTAAGAATAAATTATTTGGAAACACATTTACCTAGGGTCATCTAAGTTTCTAGACTGTCTAGTTAACTAGTGTAGAGTTCCTCAAAATTTCCAAGCACTTAGTTTTCCAGTTTCCGTTTCATAAGTAGTTCAAGGATTGGTGATGAATATTTTCTATTGGATCTTTAAAACTAGTGCCGGGGCACTATTTTCAAATACTGCTATCTTTCAGGGCACGGGGGTCTAGTTCTTATGATGCCAAACTATTTACTGAATTTCTCTGTAAAATTTAATCCGAGTTAACTGTTCAGTGACATTTCAGATGATATTGATTCAGTTCATTAGAGATATCTTGGCTAAGTTCATTATAGATATATAGTTTATGAAGAACTATAAGAGTTGTTGTTTAGGGGTGTTTTTCCGTGGAAATGCAGATTTAAAAATTTGTTTGTTGGCATTTTCGTAAACGGGTGTGTAACACCATATTCTTTTGGATTCGTGAAAGGTCAAAGGAATTTGATTCAAGTGAGGATAACTGGATAAACAGTCCAGGACTTGATACTTGCACAAACTTATGTTATGTTCATGCTCTAAGAACTAATCCGAGATTCGGCTCTTGCAGGTACTTGGGAATGCTAAAGGTGCTGTAGCAGTAGTAGTTTCAATTCTGATATTTAGAAACCCAGTGTCAGTCACTGGAATGATGGGTTATTCATTCACAGTCCTTGGAGTAGTTCTTTATAGTGAAGCCAAAAAGCGAAGCAAGTGATACAGATGCTGTCATTCATGAGATTTGGGAAGTCAGCAATGAATTCCCTATATTTGTCTTCATCCCTGTGGGGACAACCTCGAGATTCCGTGAGGCAAATTTGTTAGCATGATTGTGACCAGAATCCGGATGTTTCAGACTATATATACAATTTTTTTACCCCCACATGGAAAGCCTCATTAAACGGTTACCGTATTAGCAGCTGTGCAGAAATAGCCCACAGTACAAAGTTTCAATAAGTGACTGATCGATCTCTTTGAAGAAAGAGTTGTAGAATTGGATCCTCTGCTCATTTGTTGTTTACATTTGTTTATTGATGATAAAGTTCGTGGTTTTTCTCATAGCAACAGTTCTGTATTACCTATCCCAAAAAAATGTGTAGTGTGTAATGTTTTTTTCTTAATGAGGGTTGAGGGGATTCTATAGTCTTTCAAACTAGGAAATTATACAACTTTTGTTCATTATGTGTTAGAATGTAGCCATATATCCTTTTTATTTTACAAGTATATTCAGAATCTGGATTGACTTTATTTATAAAAATAATTTCAAGGGCCATAACCCAACGGCATCATACACATGAATAGATCAGTCATCACTTTATTTTTGTTCCTTCTTAGTAGCCCTGATTTTGCAAGTGTAGCTTTCTTCATTTTGAATTTTCATTTTGAAGTTCATTTCTTGTTATCTCCAAAGGAGACAAAGAGCTTTCTACTAAACCCCGCAATTTTTAGAAACGTACGCGAATGCCACATATTTTGGTCACTTACAAAGCACGCGACATTACAACTAGTTTTCAAGATATTAAATATTGAAACAGATCCATTTGCTTAGGGCCTCAACAACGAACACTTGTCACTCATAACCAATATGCAACTAAGGTGTTAATGAGATTTCTGAATACTATCTTCTCGAACACCTTTCTTGGGTCCCAGAAAACATGCTAGCAACTTTACTGGGGGACCCTCGTCTAGAATAACCAACAGGTATCATCAACAGTAAGCAGAAACACCCAATTCCGTAGACCCATATTATAAATTGCTCATTCCAAACGAAGTTTCAAAAAGGAAAATTCAAGGTAGTTACCAGTTTAGAGTTGTTTTGTCAGCTTGCTTGATAGCTGTTCAAATTGAAATTATCACCATTTAATGAGGCACCAATTCAAAAATCACGAACATATGAGACTGGAAGTTCTTCTTCAAAGAGTCTGTCTCATTGAAGAGTTGTTCATAGTGAGGCTTACCGTAAAGAACATCTTCCACGGAGGAATAATTGTTGAACTTAAACATGAAGATCATCATGAATAATGGGGCCAGAAGTAAGAACTTAGAAGTTAAAATCGAAAACTAATCCAAAATATATTCAACATAATCGTTGGAAGTGTAATGTCATAATAGCAATCGAATAACCTTATTTTCCATATACTTATCCCTTCTTGTTGAAATTTTTATACGTTTCAGCCATTGCCAACTTCAAAGAAAAGCAGGAATCATTGAAATAGAAAACAAAATTTTGAGAATGAAGAAAAATGTTCCGAAAACATGAAACTAAACCAACCACACAACTGAACATCGACCGTTTTTGTTACAAGTCTTGGTCTTTTCGTTAAGTGCTAATAAAAGACATATCTTTCGTCTCTTAGATCTATGTTCACCAAACATACCCCCACCACTTTCAAATGTAATGTAGATTTTAAGACCTTTAATTTATAACAACTTCAGCTTCTACATCAATTGAAACAACCCAGTTGACAAAGTGAAAGATAAATATCTTTTTGGACAGTTTAGTTGCAGAGAAACTTCAACATGCACTCAGATTGTACAAAGTTGTTTGTTATAATATCTTATGCAACAATTCATTCTTCTAGATTCCTGCAATTTTTAAGAGATTGAACAAGTAATTTCAGTAGTTGACGAAAAGACAAGGAAAAGTGAACTAAATAAATAGTCCTACACTTTTTTTGCAATGAATCTGTTTTTAACTACTAAACGAAAAGAATAAACTATTTGCTAAATGAAATATCGATATACAGGAAATTTCATTATTTCAAGAAATTTTAAATACGTTGAAACACTCTTAAAAAATAGCTTGACAAAAATACAAAGTCTCACTAGTCACATTTAGTCATTTAGAGGACTAACAAAAATAGAAAATACCAAAACATCTAGAAGCTTCTAAGATTATATATGGTGTTATATTACTTGAGGTACTGCACCTGAAAAAAGAAAGAAAAATCTGTACAAAAAGATTGAGATACTAAAACCAATTTCAATGAATTGTGAAGAACTGGGTTATTTATTTAATCTTGATGTAATCAAATTCCGGAAAAGCAAATTAAACTATGGTGAGTGTAAATGTATGCAGGTAGCAACAGGAGAAGAAAGAAAGAGGAAAAACTATAGATCCCGCCACATTTTAAAACTTGAAACCCTCTCTAACTAATTTTCTGTTCCATTGTTTCTCCGCAACAACCATGTTGCGCTTCTTCTTCTCCGTGGCTCTCTGGTTTCTCTGCCTCCTCCCTCACGCCCTCCCCCACCCCTGCATCGGCGTCACCTACTCCGCCCCAAGCGGCTCCTCCAACCACCACTCCCAGGAGGTGGAGCGCATCTCCGGTGGCCTCCGGCAGCTGAAGGCGAGATCGCTCCGGCTGGAAAACGCGGACCCGTCCATCACCCGGAGCCTCCTCTACACGAACACGACGCTCTTCCTCACCATTCCCAACTACATGGTCTCGCAAATCGCCCAAAACCGCTCCGTAGCAGAGTCCTGGCTCTACACCCACGTCGTCCCATTCTATCCACGTGTCAAAATCACCACCATCTCGGTAGGCAACGCCTTCCCCGACGTGCACCCGGAATCCCTCAACGACCTCATCCCGGCAATCTCCAACGTCCACGTGTCTCTCCGCGTACTCGGCATCCGCAAGATCAAGGTGTCCACGTCATTCTCCTTCGTCACCGCCCTGTCATCCCCGTTCCCGCCCTCAAACGCACAGTTTCAAGAACCCCCAGGGGTCACACTCTTCGGTCCTCTCCTCCAATTCTTGCAGGATACAGATTCCTCCTTCTTGATCAACCTCTACCCTTACAACCTCTACCGTTTGAACCCCGAGATCCCCCTCGGCATCGCGCTCTTCCAAGAATACCCCTTCAACTTCCGCGACGACTTCACCACCGGCGTCCGCTACCGCAACCTCTTCGACGTCATGGTCGACGCCGTTGTCTCCGCCCTCGCTGTCGCCGGCTACGAGACCATCCCCCTCGTCGTGACGGAAACCGGCTGGCCTAGCTTTAGCAACCTCGGCAACGAGTTCGACGCCAACCTGGGCTACGCCGGGATTTATCTGAAGGGCCTCGTGAAACACCTGAAGTCCGGCATGGGAACGCCGTTGCTGAAGGACGGTGTGCGCGAGGTTTTCGTGTACGAGATGTTCGATAAGGACGAAGGAACAGGGAGGAGTTGGGGGGTTCTCTACGCCAACGGAACTGCCAAGTACCGCGTGGATTTCTCCTCTTCCTCTCTTGCTTCTTCGCCTGTTCGCGTGGCGGTGATCATCGTTTTCTTGATTTTCGTTATTACGTGACTTTGTTATCGGTTCAGTTGTGCTGTTTTTGTTGTAGAATTTCTTCATGCAGAGACTGACGTGGGGATAATTAGATTTGTTCTTGCGTTTTGTGTTTGTTGATTACTTCTTTTGTATGTCATCATAGAGATTGTTGTATGAACGCTGATTTCTCTTTAGTATTGTGATACAAAAATAATACTTTTTACACCCTTTTAAAAAATAATATCCCGATAAATTTCCTTTAACAATATAAGAATATATAAAAATACGATACATATAATTAAAATATTAATGTTTTAAATATAATTTTACGTGTAAACTTTTTATTGTAAAAAATATTCATTTTACGTTTAAAATAATTATATGTTTTATTATTTATTATTTATTTTTTATATAGTTTTCACACTTTAATTGATTTTTAAATTAATTAAAAATACATACCAATTTTATTTAGAATTTATCTTCCAAAATTACCATCTAGCTACGGTCTAATATTTTGGGCCATATACGTGTTTTCACAAAAAATGGATCACTCTATTCAAATAAAATTGATTAACAACTTCCTAAACTGAGTTTAAATTTATGTTTATTGAAACGGATTCCCAAGTCTGACCATTTAGTTTTTCAAATCTGATATTACAAATGAAAACAGTGATGAGTTAACTAATTAAGAATCAACAAATAATTTCAAGTGAAAATATACTAATCAAATGATTTGTAGAAAATATTGAGAGATTGATGCATGACAAAAACGCAAACCTAATTGACATTAAAGTGTGATGAAGTTTGTACAAATATTTAATGAAAGGATAAGGATTGAGATGTGAATATCCAGAAGAGAACATAGGACAAATCCAATGCATTGTTTGACTATTTCCAATATATTTAATTTAATACATTTAAAATAAACTTTTCTGAATACGAAGAATTAAAATAGAATTTATTTCAAAATGTAGAGATTAAAAATATAATTAAATATATTTAATATTTAAATTTAATTAATAATTAATTATTTATATTTAACTTTTTCTTTTACATTTTGTTTGATGAATCGTTTGCAAATGTCGTATGTCAACAATTGTTAAAATCAAAAGAAATTTAAGGAAACATATGAGTTCAATTTTCACACATGATAAACTTATAATTTGACACATGATATATTCAATAAGTATTAAAATTTAATTAAATTAAAATCAGATATTAAAATTAAAATAAATTAAAAATTGAAATATAGGATCTAATATTTTATTTTAAAGTTTAAATATGTATAAACACGTTTGAACGAATTTATCCTATGAATAGATACTTTTAGGAGAACTTTATTTGAGAATCATCTAAGAACTCCCTTGTCAGTTTTTATTCCGGAGAAGAATTAGATTTCATTTTTAAAATTATAACTAAAAATACGGAGGTACCAAACAAAAGAAAAAGGAGGTTCCTTTTCCTTCTTATCTTTTTTTTTAAGGAAAAAGAACTTCAAAAAAATTAAAGAATTATTTTGTTTTTTATATATACTTACTTCTTAAATATATATATAATAATAATAATAATAATAATAATAATAATAATAATAATAACAGTAGTAATATAATAAAAAAAATTGACAGCACATATCTCCAGAAAAATTATATTTTCACTCTCTATCATCCTTTGACCGAAAATGACATGTGATTACAATATCCTTAATATGAACAAATGGGAGATGCAGAGAATTAAACCTTGTAAAAAAACAAATCAATAGTCGTATAGTGTAGGATATGAAACTAAAATCCAGCTTCTATGTTCTTCTTTGCAGTTCAAACTTGTCAAATATAGGATCCGGAAGCAAAAAAACTCTTATTCCTCTATCACCAACAATCAAAGCATCCATTTCAGTGCTGATGACACTTTTTATGCGGAATCCCTTCGTTTCTATCACATTCCTTTGTCTAGAAAAAAACTCATTCCCTTTGGAAGAATCTGCATCATCTCTGCAAAAACATAGATCATACATTGGTTCCTTAAGATGGAAGTTCTTAAGTATGGTATAGCTAAAGAGGAATCAGCTATTGTTTTGGAGGGAAAGAGATTGTTTGTTTCTAAGATAAAACCTAGTATAAGACCAACAATTTTAAACATGGTTATAGAATTAATCAAGGAGAAATTAGAAACTGGAACATTCACATATTGTTGATAAGAGTGGTAAGATGTCTGTGCTAACTTAACTAAGCACTGAAACCATCTGGGAATTCACATGAGATAAAAGTAAGAGAAGGGTAGATTCTTTCAAAGTGAGGTTTAGATTCCAAAGAAACAGAATTTGAGATCCTCCTTTAATCATTATCCATGATAACTAAAAGGAAAAAATAAATAAAATCAGAATACCTCATCATCAAGGAAGACCAGCCTCTAAAGCCAGCAGAGAGAAGATGATTGATGGTGACATTTTGGTGTTCTCCATGCTCTCTTGATAACAAAATTATGGACCATCCACCAGCTTGAAGCTTCATGTATAATCTTAAAACAAACATGCGTTTTAAATTCTTTGCCTCTATGATACAATTGTCATTGCTGTTGTATCATGAAAACCACATCAAAAGAAAACCATGTCAGGTTACTGCTAAAAATATGTGCAGAGCTGATGAACAACTTAAAAATACATAACGAAAGGGTTGCATAACAGATGCAAGTTGGAGTGACAAAAAATTTGCATAAAAATTTTGAACACCATAATTCCAGCTGGTCATGATTCAATTTTTATACCATCAACAATTGAGGAACATAAAGGTGAGTTAAGTAACACAATAAAAGACAAAGTTCATCAAGATTGAGATTACATGTCACTTCAAGAATTTCCCAGCAAAAGTATTTCTTCAAAGAAATAAGAATTTCTCTTACAAATACCCAAAACTGAACCAATAGATGTAAGATTCCTTTCAGAGAAATTATGGCCTCATACACAGGGAGGATAAGGTGGATGATAAGATTACCTTTGCAGCAAAGTAGAAGAATGAAGATTTGGGGAAACGATTCCATCTATGTCTATCAACACCACATCAAGATCGTCATCTGATGGTTGAACAGAGTTGAAATAGTCCTCCATTACAGATTTGGTTGAATCCAAGTCTCTAGCATATTGACCTCCCTTGATATACCGTATGGCAAGGTCCTTGCAGAGGCTAGGAAAGTTATGTTCTTCCAAGTTATTGAGCTTGGCATGCAGAGAATAAACCTTGCAGTAGTTATACTCGTCATTTATATTCCGAAGCTCAGTAATTCCAGCATGACTACTTTGACAAGATTGCAGCATCATTGCCAGTGAAACCAACAAAGTAATTAATAAAAGTCCTGCAGCGGCTAATGCAGAAACAAGGATAGTTGCAACAATGGATGTGATGTAGAATCCTGATTCCAGCACAAAACTGCTCCTCCTCAACTCTGTAACAGGGAAAGAAATAGGATAAATAATCATCCAAATAGTAAGTTGAAGTGACAAAGCTTCTATTACATACCAGAACCACCAGAGAGAGTGTGAGCAGAATACATCTGCTCCATTTGATGGCCATAAGCAGACATAACTTCAAGCTGCCGCTAATATCAATTCTAAAATCCAGTTAAAGCAGCACCCACCAACTGTTTGCTTCAAGTACTAGAAATCAAAGGGGCATCCTGAAAATTTTGAGTGATATCAGGTCCAACAACAGTGACAAAGATGATTGCTAAGCACTCCACTTTTGACATAACCAAAACTTACAAGTAAATACAGGGAACATCTTTTCTTTTTGCTTTGTTTCTATCCCTTCCCAAGTTTTTTGACAATGAAACATTTTAATAGAAAGGGATGAGGAGACGGGGAAGAAGCTATCACTCATGAGCCCAAATAACTGTTCAACAATTCCCCTTTCTTTTTCCATGAGAATTTCCCACCACTGAATCACCTGATCCTATAACAGAATATAAAAACAACCCTTTCAAATTAAAGAATATAAAATAAAACATTCAGCGGGCACACGATCTGGGTATCCACAAGCTCCTAACCAACCTGGCTTCCGATCACACAGAACGCAACAAATAACACTAATCGGCTCAAAACAAAGATGAAAGAGGGAGTAGAAACTGACCCAAAGAACGGTGTTTCAGTTTGTTGCATCCCAGTTAACTTCAAAAATCAAATCTTTTCAGATTTCGTCATCTGAATGTGTATTGTTAAATTGGTGATTCGGGAAGACAGTGAGAGAAAGTAGCACCCAAGAAAGACATTATGATACGCAAAGTGAATCATGGAAGGAAACAATTGACTGAAACAATAGATAGATCAATAATTCCACAGGAAGGTTATTTGGACATTGTAATGTTTAGTTTATTCATTTATTAAACATGTCTTTCCATGTTTGAGGAGAGAGATAACTTGGACTAAGGAGGAGTGAAGTCACTCTAATATAATGAGTCTTCTTTTCTTTATCCTTTGTTTGTTTTTGGTCGTTTAAACAATTAAGGTGTATAACCAAACACAGTCAATTACCAATCAAATTGTAACACTACTTCAAATTGTTTTCATACTCTGTCATTTTCCAGAACATGGGTGTACCCTTCTGAAATCATTATTCTGTTCTATTCTATCCACCGAATAGCGTAATGAAAACGTATTCACCAATTTAAGCACAACACAACTATAGTAAAAGAAAGTGAGGAGAATATTGGGATATTTAACATTAGGAGAAGTGTATTAAAACGCTAACCAAATTTTAAACACAAAACAAAGTATTCAGAGGATTAATTTACTATACGAGGTTGTGAGAACGTGCGATATATTGTTGAATAGTTGCATTCACCTCTGAAAATGAGGGACTCAGCCCCACTTGGCACAGGAGTCAGAATGGTGTGGGGTTAAAGTTGGTAGTGGCTAGCAAGATTCCAGATTCCGAAGGCCCACTTAATAATTAAACAATAACAAGAATAATAGTAAAATTAATAATAAATAGATAAACTAAATAATGTAAAATAGTGACGTCGTAGCTTGGAGCAATCAAATCAGAAGGCAATCTGAAAGACAGATAGACAATGCTTACCTTTCTCAGTTAAAATTATCAACTAATATTCTCCTTTATCTCTAACATAACACGCTTTTAAGATTTATCATTTAAGAAAACAAATTAAGCACAACGAATCTGAATTAATGAGTAATAGTAATGTTGACTATTTAAATTTTACAAAGTCAACCTAACAATTTTCATATACACACTATATATATATACATATAAATGCAAGTAAAATACTTTAGAGATTTAAAAAATGGCCATTATGGACTCCATAGAGTGATATACCCACAACAGGAAACGGGGCAAAAAGCTAATATTCAGGTCTTTATGTATTTCATCAGACCTGTTATTATTCAGGTCTGGCACTTCAAACTCCTACAGTACAAGTTCCGATTGTTACAAAATCCTTGATATCATTCTATACCAAAATGGTTTTGTAAAGGGAAGTTCATGTCCTTTCTCTCTTTTTTCAAATGGAACATCTTATTTTAGACTTCATATATCAACTAATAATAACCACATGGTGTGAATGGACGGCGAGGATGCAAAATTGTCTTCCCAAGAGTCTCATAAACTAATTGACAAATCAGAAAACTGCTTCGATCACTTGTTTACTAAATATTCGATCCATTCACAATGTTCACCACATTTTCTACTGTTCTGGCCAATTCAACAGCTGCTCCAACATAAGTGTCAGGTGTTAACTTCAACAGATTCGTCTTTGCTTCTTCTGGAATATCTAAGCCTTCAATGAAGTCTCTTATGCTCTCTTTGTTAACGGCTCTCCCTCTGGTTAGTTCTTTTAGCTTCTCATAAGGCTCGGGAACACCATATCTTCGCATAACCTAAATAAAATTTGCAAAATGATTATATTAGTACAAATTTTTAAGGGAATGACAACAAGCAACATTCATTGAGGAACAACTCATTAAACCAATGTTGCAGCGGCTGGAGATGAAATCAACAAGAAACCAAGTCTCACGGGTTGCAGCATCATTCCTACTAGTCAGTATTTCAAAATTGAAGCACGGACTGCACAAACTACTGAAAATTCAACAAATATTTGTACAGTAGAATAGGGTGAAAAATAAGGAAAGGGTCGAGTGGAGGGTGGACCTCTAAAATGAGGGAAGGCCGAAGGAATAGAAGATATCAAACAACAGCTAGAAAGGTGGATGTAGAAGCAAAGTATCAAGTGAGAGGATATGGAAATAATTGCTTGTAATTGTGTATTGTACTTTTATTTATTTATTGAATAATAAAAAAGAATCAATAATTTATAGTGAGAAATATTTGTTAAGATATTTTCCTATTTGATGTAATCAAATCATACCTTTATTACTCTCCTCTTCAAACTTGAAATCTAGGGAATGGCACTTTTAGGACTGTGGGGAAGAGTTAGGATAGTTAGAAATTTAGAGTAGTGGTGCCATGCCATAAATAAATAGGCAGAAGGGAAGGGAATTCATTAAGATCTGTTATCATCTGCAAATTGAGTATCATCTCTTTTTGAAGGAAAAACCTTCAGAGAACGGTTCTCTCTCTTTTGTTCTGTTCTTTTCCAATCAATCGAGAAATACATTCTCTCTTTCCTTTTCTCTGTTTTCTATTCAGAGTTCCAAACAGATAACAGCAAATCTAAGACTGAAAGCAAAAACTGGCACATTGATCTTCTACAAGATTTAGTATATCTTTAATTTTTTTTGTGCACAAACATTTTAAGGATTATATTTCTTTGACATGTTTAGGCAACATTTAATTCTTAGATACAGATTGAGCACGCCTTTCTTCTCCCAAAGCACATTAACTAGAAAACTGTATTATCTTCAGAGAATGAAGTTAAAAGAATAATTTACTTCTTTTGTTCTACTTAAACTGTATCAAGTAAATAATGAATAGAATTCAATATAAAATAAAAAAGATTAAACTAAATAGTAATATAAAGCCAGAAGCATATACTTACAGTCTGTATTGGTTCAGCAAGCACCTCCCAGCACTGGTTCAAGTCTTCCCTCAAGCGAGCTTCATTAACCTAGAATTAAAATGTTACAATAAACCTCAATGAAAATACCAAAACCTACTATCTTTTCTCTAGATTTAATAGAACATCTGAGAAACTTGCTACATAGTTATGAAAAGAGTCAGTGACAGGAACTTTACATGTTCATCCTTCTTATAGATAACAACATACTATAGGTGAAACTAACAGTTGAGATAACTAAAACACATCATCTAATAATGTTGTATTTCCATTAGAAAAATGATAATTATGCAATAGTAGGAGAAAAGCAACGTAAATCCTATGTTGTGCTAAATACCTGAAGCTTCCCCATTCCTTGAAGTGTGCTTTTGTAGGCAAGAAGAGAATGACCGATACCTATAGGGATGTTCCTTATGACAGTTGAATCAGTCAAGTCCCTCTGCAGAAAAAGAAAAAAAATGACTATAGCAAATAACAATTATTTCCAAGAGCTATCACAATTAGACTGTAATTGTCACTAAATTATGCTCAAAGATCAACAGATTAAAACAAGGTTTCTGAATAGTAAGATTTTGAGACAATGAAAAGTAACTTCGAAATATACAAAATTGTAATGTTCAATAGATAAAGCAACTTAACAAGTCTCATAAAACAGAATTATGTCATGTCAGTTCCTGAAGCCTCTATTTTGAAATAATGGAAACAGAGCAATGAAACAGTTGAATAGAATTCTTGCACTGAATGAGACTGATTAATAAAGTAGGGGAAGATAAGTTCAACAGTTCTCCTTCAATTCATTTTCATTTAACAATTAAAGCTTATATAACTTTTGAACATATTTCTTAAAAATTGGCGAAAGAAACTGAAAAGAAAAAGAAAAGAATATTTTAAATCATCCTTTAGTATAGATGAAATTCCTTTTAGAGTAGATAGCCAAATTGCACTATACATTACAATATCTCAGCTGTGTGTGATGGGTACAGAAAATTGTAACAAAAAAATTCCAGAAGATATATTAGTAAAATCCTCTTGACATCATAGTTTAGAATAATAACAATTCCAGAAAAAAAAAAAAAAAAAAA
>Ga0099823_1002672_pt1 | contig 16283 bp, 7 predicted proteins | sample CowpearedBW_FD_76831 | JGI IMG/M metagenome (GOLD analysis project Ga0099823, IMG submission 76831) | Root nodule microbial communities of legume samples collected from California, USA - Cow pea red BW | ecosystem: Host-associated > Plants > Roots > Nodule | place: USA: California | collected...
TAAAAAAAAAATATATATATATATATATATATATATATATATATATATATATATATATTAAGTTGCTTAAGAAATTATAAGTATTTTAATAATTTAAAAATGGATGAAAATGATAACGATATGGAAACAAGGATGAAATATGTAAGTACACATACATTTTTTTCATATTCAATTAGAAAAATTAGATATTAAACAATGTGATGATTCTTATGTCAAAACTACAATAAATTTAAATAAAATAAACTTATTTGTCATCTACATAACAAAATTTCAAAATTATAGTGTTTTAGACGGATATGGAACAAATAGTTTTATAAACTTAAAAATCTACGAGTGTTTTAAAATATATTGCCATTTTTATAGTGTTATGTACTAGTATAATAATAATATAAAATTTCAAGAACTAAAATTTCATTTAGTGAAACATTGACAGGAAAAAAAACATGCTCCTAATTCTAGAGACCCGAAATGTCATATGTTGGGGAAATTTGTACATTAGAATATATTTTGGAGTAAATTGTCCCAGTCAAATGTCCAAGACTCTGCACAAAAAAATAAAATATGAATATGAATGTAGAAGGGAAATGTTTAACCTTTTCTCTTTTGATTTCATCAGGAAGCTCAGGAAGGAAGCTTCTGGTGTTAATGGTTATCAAACCGGTGGACATATGGACATGGTTGTTTAATCGGGCTACATCAACATTTCATGACGTCACCATTAGGATGACGGCAGAATTGGTAAAATATGGGTAATAGTTCTTCCGTATTTAATTTATTGATAAATATTCATTTTGATTTTATATTTTGTGAGTATATGTTATGTGAGTATCTGTATTTTCTTTTATATTTACAAATACTCAAAATATTTTTAAAAAATTTAAAATATTTAACAACATATTTTAACTATAAATTCAAATAAAATACAAAACATAACATTCATAACTTTAAAATAAAGTCCAAATAATTGTTTTAATTTTTTTATATAGTGTTGAATGACAGATAAATGAATATTTTTTAAAACTAATAGAAAATAATTAATTCAAAATCAACGTGTTAATATTTTAATCATGTTTTTTTTTAAACTGTTTAATTTAAATTATAGTATAACAAGTACGGATATCCATAAATATAGATAATATGATATTTGTACCCGTTATGTTAATTCAGAAGTATACAAAATTTTTGTATATGTTACTCACAAATATCCATTTATAACATTAATTCTCTACTATCCACGAATATTTTCGATAAAGAAATTTTTGACCTCCTTTGTGACCATATCAGTCTTGTTTGTGTACAAAATTAGAAGTACGGGTCAAGTACTCATAAACTAAAGTATAAGTTAGTTAACAAAAATCTTTCATCCAAAAAAAGGAATTACTGTCTTCTTATATCACATACCAAAAATAACACCATTCTAGGTCACACATCCTGCCAAAATCTAGGTGCCTCAAATTAATACATACTTCATATGTGTTCAGAATTTTTTTTTCTACAGTTGTCGGGACAATGTATGATTTGGGGCCAACTTTAGACCCACTTAACCATTACACCAATTTCATCGACAAATGGCCCATGTCCTTAATTATATTTTATTAATATTTATGGGAAAATTTACTTCTGATTAGTATTCTAATTAGTGTTTTGTTATCTATCTTGAAGTATAAGTACATTTTTTGGTTACTTGTATAATACATTTTATAATAGCAAATATGTATCTCTTTTTTTCATCTTTGACAGTTTTATTTATTACTAATACTTTTGCCTTAGTATTATAGTAATTCTTAATTATATCTTTGACTAGATATATGACAAATGTATCAAACATATAAGTAATTTTGTTCAGGTGGAATAAAATTACATTGAATAATAAAATTCATTCTCTAAATATTTCTTGCAATGCAACATTCCTAATTTAGACCAACACTCGTTATTTCATGGAAAGCTTGAGTTAATATTGGTAATGATATCAAACGAACAATCAAATATATTCAAATAACGAGTATATTCAACTATATATCAAATAATTAAATATATATTAAACGTTGTACAATCAACATCTCATATTAATTGGGAAAAGAAAATGAGTATATTCAAATATATAATGGAGTGAATTGTACTATCAAATGCTAAGAGTAAATTAATTGTAAAATACAAATTGGAATATAGAAGAAAATCGAAGAAATACTGTAGTAGCAATCAGTATGTATTGTCGTGTTATTGGGCCTACATGCTCGTATTATCTCCCCGTTGTTGTACTAGTGCCCTGTACGTAATTACGAACCCAATTTTAGTCCATAAAATATTGTACATACCACACTGGGCCGAAATTGTAGGAATATCAAATTATTGTGAGAAATTATGTTGTACATTGTGTTTACATCATATCAAAATAAGACATACTAGGAGACGAGAGAAGTATAATTAAATTTATCCCGAAAGAAAATTAGAGAGTCATTTTATAAAGAAAGATTTTGAAAGAAAAAAAGGAGAAGAATGTTTTAAAACCTTGGGAAAGATATATATACACTAACATTTACAGTTAAGAGATTGAATTGAGTTAATTTCACTTTACTGAGAGCTAAATTATTTTTAATGATTGTGAAACTGAATTAATTATTTAAAAGATAAGTTAATGGCTTTTTATTTTCGAACTATATTAATGTTAAAACACTCTGGAGAGCTACTATAAGGACCATCATATCCTTGGATTGGAAGATTGAAATAAGGGTTCACCGAAAAGAAATTAAAAAAGGGAAATATGGATTAATAAAAAAGTTTCTTAAAGTAAATTATTGATGTTTGAAATTTAGCTTTTGGAATATGTTATTTGATGAAGTTTCTTAAAACCCTCTTTTTAGTTTGAGACATGTACGATATTGTAGGAAGTGGGATTTTGTCTTGTCAGTGTAAATTGACTGGGACATAAACTCTGACAACCACATAGGCCATCAGCATTATAAATTTGTAATGAACAATTTCAGCACAGGTCGCAATCGAACTTATCAGATTAAAAACTGTCCAACAAAAGCTGTCCATAAACTTTGTCTAAGTTGAAGGTGTCACCGGAGAACAGGTCCCATCTGTAAAAGTGCACCACTGTTTCCTTTCATCTACATATCTTTTCATTAAATTAGGTATCCTGCATTATTGTTTTATTTAAATGCACTTTCTCACTCCTACCAAAAATTTAAAAGCTTTGGGGCTCATTTATTCTGAAATTTTGATATTGATTAATCATAAATAAGGCATTTAAAAATTAATTTGAACCACAATTATATTGAATCGTGTTCACAACGAAAGTGATCATGTTTATTATTTACCAAAGCAGCAATTAAGGGCACTAACTAAATAACATACATGGTCCATGCAATAACAATACTAATTATTATTATTGTTATTATTGCCCCAAGTATCATATTCAGTGATGATTTAGGAGTCGTTTATATAGCTTGTTAAAGGTGAAACATTGTATAGTTTCCGGAAGAGTCTAGAAAGTTAATAGGAATTCATAATCCTAAAGACATTGCTGTTGGCTTTTGAAAATGGAGAAAGAGTTGGTTATTGAGATAGGCCATAAGAAGTGATGGTTTATGATCTTCATGGACCACCTGCTTTCGTGATTCTGGCAAGCATAAGATGTGCTTAGGTGATTTGTGGTTTAAGTTATGCGTGCAATATAGGCTGGGGACAATTAGTTGTGTTTATTTTGATTGATTAATGCGTTCCTGTGGATATGATAATATTACGTATGTTCCAAGTAACAAGGGATTGTATTGGAAAGAAAATAAAAAAGAATTACATTATTACTGCCTCATATTTTCATCTGATTGGGTTACATGAATTTCATGGGTGCACATGACGGCGAACTGGCTCGCAGAAATTAGACACCCATCAGTAAAAAAATTGGGAAGAAAAAAATGAAGAACTAAAATGTAATTTGACCTTCGTCAGAAATATGATCGGAAGGAATTTGGCCAAAGATGTCAGGGCAGGAGTCCCAGTTTCCTCTTTGTCGGGCCTCCCAGTATCCTCCAACGTAAAGGTATGTCCCGCTCGCCTTATCCTTCGCAAACCACCGTGGTTTCCAACCACTCTCTTGCATCTTCCGAGCCTGAATCACATTCAAACAATCAATTAATCACTATCAAATAAGGATATGATAATATCTATAGCATTTCATTTACTTCAATTTCCTGCCCACAAAGCCAACTCTTGTCAACATTATACGCTATTTGCATAAAATGAATCATGAACTTGACAATAATGAACGTGTGATTTAGAGCTGATTGAGGAGCTATAGTCAAAACTAGCAAAAATGGTAAACTCACCCTCTTAATCTCTTGTTTGATAATTTCTTATCAAGAGTTCTTTTGCCTAAACTAGAAAAAAGAAAGATTGAAAAAAATATAGAAAAATTGTTCTGCCTTCAGGAAAGCTAAAAACAAGTTGAACACAATCTACTCGAACCCTTTCACAAAGGATGTTAGAAGCATAGAAAGAAAACTAATCAGATCTCTCTGATTACGGGGCTGCAGGTAAAACCACAACACCAAATGTTACAGTAGGTAATATGAAGTTAGCACCTGTCGCTGCCGCTGCTCTAGCCTTAACTTTTCTGAATTTGCCATGTCATACTCCCCATTTTCCAAATACCTCTGGTCTGGCCTTAGCCTTGAATCTGTAGGTGGCAACTTCTCCTATATAAAACCAAAAGGTAAATTAACGATCAATGTCTAACAAACGAAAAAATCACAAACAAACTCAAAGATACACAAATGTGCAGTGAGATATGGGACTATTTTGTTCCTTCTTTTGGATATACTTCGTGTTTGTAGAGAAAAAGTTAGTTTCCCCTTGTTATTGCGAGAACCAAGTGAGCTCCAGTTAAAGCATACACAACCAAGCACTACTAGCAGCGAATAATACAGTGTTTTTCCTGGACTTAGTACAAAGAATGGTAACATAAAAAGAGAGTATGGTGAACAAAACAGACCTTCAAGCCAGGGGTCAGTTCGTTTAGTGTGATTGCAAAGCGAGTGAAGTTGTATCTAGTGGGAATCTTGGGAGCCTTGCTTCGCTTCCAGAGCAAACGGGCATCTGACAAAGATTCGTGACCTTTCCCTTTCCCGGTGTAGTCTCCATTAACGTAATGCATGCTTTCATCCCATTTTCCAAACAAAGTTGATACAGTTTTTCCGTTCCTATCTTGAATGATACCATGAACCTAGAGAAACAGATAAATCACAATGAGAGACAAGCCTCTGCAAAAACTTTCATATATCTATAGTGAGAGGAAAAATGAAAAGTCCAGTTAATAACAAAGGCCTCACTATTTTCCTTAAAGAAAAATGACCATATTGAGTCTATATAGTAGGACAACTAGGTCTTATACAAACCAAAAAGGATGAAAATTTAATACCAAAGCTAATGAATCTGTTAAATGTGAAAAAATAGATTCCATGCAACAGATATAGAGCACCTGGTGAGGATTTCGATCAATTATAGATTGTTCCTTGAATTTCAGTTTACACGAGTACTCTTGGTTTCCCTCTATACGCATTGTACCATAGTGATCACAGTATAGTTTTCCCAAAATGAGATTGTATATTGATGTAGTAACCTGAAAGAACAAGACCCTTTAGAACTAGAACCAGAGCAGGATAGCAGTTGAACCAGATAATATATACCTTACTCCACTGGAAAACTTCCCCATCATCAAATTCCAAAGTCAAAGTACCAACAGGGTCAAGCTGAATTGATCGCCCCCAAAATTTGCTCTTTAGGTTGCTATCTCCCCAAAATTTCCAACCTGTACCCTCACAGTGACATGCTACAATCATAGGGTGATGACTGACCTGAGGGGAAGCAGAAATATTAATAATTTATGATAAAAAAAAACCAAGTTTATCCCTTTTGTCGGACACCAAAATCCAAATTGCATTGTGTTCATAGGATTTCCATGGAACTAATGCACCCACGGTACATCTCTTATTCATGAAATAAATGGTGCAGTTTTTAAAATTATGGTCCTCCGTATGGGGGAAAGCTGTTCCTTTCTTAATTCAAAGCCATTGTCTGAAAGAAATTCAAAGGAGTGGTTCGTACATACAATTTCATCAAATAAACCATTCAAATAACTATGATTAAGACCTCAAAAAGGGAAAAAATGTCCCCACAGTAATTATCATGGTTTGATACTTTGCTTGACCCCCTTAACAAATATGTAAATTGGGTTGCATTATAAAGGAATGCTAAAGGGAGAATACAAATTATCGTGGTTTTATACAAATAACTAGCCAAGTACTTGGAAACTCGCCCTCAAAAGCTAACTTAAATACCCAAGTCGATGTGGGACTTGTTAGACACCCCACATACCCAAGTGCCTATCATAGCACCGCCCCTGAAAGCTTATGTCATAGGAACTTTCAGGGTACGACACTTCACTCAACTTCCTTGTTGGTCAAAACCCTTCACCAATGTGAACCCTTTATATTATAGGTAGCCCTTTCTAAGACACGGACAACTACCTCTTAGGCCAATTATAAGTAGTCAAGCACTTGAGAAATTCATCCTCAAAAGCTAACTATTAACTGAGAAGACTCAAGAACTCAAATATACACGGAGCATCCCGTACTACCCGACGTACGACTTTTAGCCACCCCAAAATACCCAAGTTCTTATTATATAACTTAGCTTAAGTTGAAAATGGGTAATTTATTAATCACTTTACGGCGGAAGATTAGATCATACCTTCTCTGAGAAAAACCGAAGGCCTTTATCTGGATAGTGAGCCTCATATGTTTCCCCAAGTAATGGATTAAATGGTTTGCAAACTCTTCCTTCTGTTGCAGCATAGCCAGATACAGCAAAAGCCGCAACATAGAGAATCCTCATGAGGCTATTACCCTGGCATGGCATTTCCAATTAGTTAAAAGTGTCCAAATGCGCCCAATATTGCATTGAACTAGCCAGAAGCAAGAAAATCGAACTCAACACAACACTGAAAATTTTCTTATATCAAATGAAACAATAATATTTAAGCACTCAGATTTGCCTTAATAGTACAGAGAAATAGAGATCTGTCAGTCAGATTCGGACTTACCCTTCTTCCCCATTCATATGCTTGGTCCAAGAGATATGAGTACTCCATTTCCTCGAAACATTTTTGTAGGGAGGAAAGAGGCTCGTTAAAATAAACAGGAAGGCAAACTTTTGTTAGATCCTTCCCTATATTATCCTTAATCATTGACCACAGACTGACTCCTTTCTCTTTTTCTACAGGGTCTGGCAATTTCTTACGCCGTTTAACATGAGGGTAATTGGTTCCAACATATCTAATTGAAGGATCTATGTCATCCTCTGATTCAAATGCATAGAACCCTTCATCATCTGAAGAGAAGGATGACATTCTGTAATCAGACCCATTACTTTTAAAAGAACTGGACGACAGAATATCACGAGTATCAAAAAAGGCATTGTCATCATCGTCAGTTTCTTCCTCAGCAGCATCATTTCGATCATTGTCATCTTCAGATTCACTTCCGGTTCCTTCTAAATTAAAAATAGGAAAATAAATAAAAGTATAAAAGGCTTAGTTAGGGCATAACAATTGGTCAGCAGGTATGAGATATATGCACTACAATTCTTTAATTTATAAACAACTATTTGATATAACTTTAGAGAGAGGGGAGAGAGAGAGAGACAGGCGAAGGGGAGAATTTAGAAAAAAGCAATTTGAAAGGAGGTGGCATCTTGTATCATAGATAGATAGAGATAGTAGACAAATAATTCATGTTTGAAGAAAATGCATCACTAGAACAATGAGACATCTACACAAACGTGCTGCAAATGGAGAAGTCTTACCACTAAATTTTTCTTGCGCTAATCTTGAGGAAGCCTCTTCATCATTCCACTGTCTTTGGCTCTCATCAACTACTGTATTCTCCAGATCAACCTTTTCTGTCTAGAATAATACAACATAGATAAAACTTCACTAATACACGTGAAGAAAAGATTTACAAAACTAAACCATTCATGTGCAAATTCAAATTGCAAATGAAACAGTGAATAACTTAATGGACTTAAATTGATGACTGTAACCCCCTATAATGCATGATTTGATAGACTTAATTTGAAAATATGTTAAGAAAAGCATTCATCCTGTGAAGAACCTACCCATGACACAATATAATTGCGGTTCTTCACATTTGGTTAAAAGGAACTATGTTTTACATTCACGAAGGCAACTTGCAGGATCCAGATGACGGGAAAAAATAAACCTTAAACCATTCATATATATCTTGTCAGTCCAGAACAATCAAAATTTGTAACAGCCGCATTTTTCAGAGAAAGAGAAATGAACACGAGATGCATGCATATATCTCGAGAGGGTGACTCACTACAGCTCACACAAATCTATTCAAGGAGCGTTCATATTTATAACGTATATGTAGTAAGTCAGTAAGTCGAAGGTATAATTTATACCAGGATTCTGGTACGCATGACAAGGTCAATAAAAGTCACAAGATCAGCGAAAAGATCTTTGAAACTTTCATATACACTACCGACTAACCATAACCTACTTCTCCTATCAAATATTTATATTTTAGAGATAATACGATAACAAACTACATAACCTCAACTATCCATGTTAGTGAGAATAGATTCACATTCCGACGTGATAGAGTACACAATATTTTACTTTATACCGTACACCAATTTACGGTATTCAACTTTTCGGATGCGCTACTTTGAATTGTTACGAGGTGTTGGTTGGAGTTTTGACTAGACGTACCTCTAATTGGCGCAGAGTGTCGATGAGAATTGAGTGCTTCTGCTTAAGCAGCACAAGCTGGCTTTGCAGCGCCGCAAACTCAGTCCTCATGATTTGCTCACTGTCCTGAATAGTCCCCTCGCTCACTCCCTCTTCCATAAGCCGAAGTCTCAGTTTCTCCGTCGAAACGGTTACATTGTCCAACGGAGCCATCAACTCGCTGTTTGACATCCGGGGGAACATGTCCTTCACCGCCTGCAATGCCTCCGTCCACGACAGACGATCCTCACGCGTATCCGCCCTCAGGTGGAGCCTCTTCGTTCCGGTGAAAACCGAGAAGCGCTTGTCATCCGATTTGCTCTCGCGAATAGTCGAAACCTGCAAACTCAAGGCAAATAAATCTCGTCGAAATCCCTAATAATTGAAATTAAGTAAGGGAGGAGTAGAGCTAGGTCCTGCCTTGAGATGGATTTCCCCAAACGGCTTTCGCACGTGCTGGCAGGGATAGGAATTGCGGTTGCGAGTGATCCTGCGCATGGATTCTTCGCCGATAACCATGGAGCCTTTCTCGGTTTCGGGATTCACGACGATCTTATCAGGTCCGTGAATCTTATAGTAGGAGAGAACGCCGTCTTGGAGTACAAACCATCGCGGCCGCCATCCTTTGCCGTAATTCACCCATTTGTACAGTATTCCGGAGATTCCGTTGCCAACGAGGTCGTTGATCTTCAAGTCCACCGGCTGCTCCCGCTGACTCCCGCTGTGGCTGTGCTTGTGGCTGTGCCGCGGAGCCGAATCGGATCTCACGGTGGCGGCGGCGGCGGCGGCGGCAGGGAGAGGCGGCATGGGGAAGTCCGCGAACGAGGGTTTCACTGGCGAGGCCTGGTCGGAAATGGCGGACACGCAGCAGAAAGGATGCATGTAGAAGATTAATATCGATATCACTGCGGCGAAAGCGTTGTTAGATGTCGGCGGCGGCGGTGGATGACGGCGGTAGGGATTTGATGGAGGTTCATGCTAAGCGCGATTAGACGATCAGTAATGGAAGGGGGTGAAGTAATTTGCGTGAGGCGAGAGGAAGATAAAAACGGTTATGAATAGATTAGAAGTAAAATAGTGAAATAATAATAATAATAATAATAATAAGAAATAAAGAAAAATGAATAAAAGAAATAGGTGAAGTGTGAAATGAAGGGGCAAGGTGGGAGTGAGGGGTTAGAATATTGGAATCAGAATTAGAATAGTAAATAAATGAATGAGTAATGAATATTGGAGAAGTTAAGTGATATATTTGTGAATGAGGAAGTTAAGGTGGGAGATGATGATGAGTAATGAAAGAGAGAAGGGTTTTTTTTCCGGTGGGATGAGGTGGCAGCAGATATGTAGAGATATAGAGAGAGACGAAAAACCGCTGATCTTGGAATTGGATGCCTTGGCTAAAGTTTTTAAATATTATGAGGAGGTTGGTTGAGAGGTGTGATCTGCGATCATGATTGACTCTTCTAAAACACCTTTTCCCTCTGAATTGAGGGGGTAATGATTGTCTGCAACGAGGATACAGGGGATAAGATGCCGCCGGCTCCTTCAGCTGCTGACACGTGGAGCTTTGACAGAACGACGTGTGGAAAATGCATTGGAGTAAAGGAGCATGGCTTGCACGTTTTGGAGGGAATTAAATTCAGATTTAGATAACAGAAAAAATGAAACCCCTGCCCAGTCAAACCTTCAACACTTTCACCTGTTGAAAATATTTTGTGTATGAGCATGATATTGATACGGCCATTTGTTTAAGTTTTGCATGATATAGAGATAAAATATTAAAGGAAAAAACAAGAATGGAATCGATAATGACATCATCTAATTTGAATTATTTTGTGTGATAATAACGTGACGGTGGTGTGTGTGTTTAGTTAAAAGAGATTTATTGGTGTGATTTGTATGAGTGCAGAAGTATGAGAAAAGAGAGGGACACAGTGAAAGGAAATAGGAATAGGGGTGGGTAGGGGTAGGAGAAGAGAAGAGAAGAGAAACAGAGTTGTATTGTATTGTATGAGGAAGGTACAGCATGAAAGATAGGTGATAGCCAGCCCCGGGTTCAGGAAATGAAGTACCGCGCCGTGAACCATGTCTTGTCAATGTCTACTATGGTCAATTCTCAACAACTAAACCTTTTTAACATATACTTCCAATAAATATCAAAATTAACAAAAAAATAGAAATATTTTATTAATAAACAATTAAATTTTGGTATATCATTGTTTTTAATTGTATATAATATATATATATAAATTGAGGAAGCTCCACTCTGGAAAAATGTCCGAAATAACCTTTTCATTAAATTAGATGCAAGGTGTTGCAAATCTGTGACACACCGCGTGGAAAGAGTCAGACATACATTATGATTGCTTCTGCATGATAAATTCATTCCAACCATGTAACTTCTACTTTCTATCACTAAAAATGTAAGAATAAGTATATAACTTGAATACACCTGTGCAATTTCTTTCATCCCCACAAACTAATATGGTACATTTCTCTAAAAGTTTATAACATGTAAAGAAACAAAAGAGTCTCCAGTTATCTCATACCTTATTTCTATGAGAACTTTATGTCAATCTTCTATATCACAACATAATATTTTTAAAATTAATAATACATTGATTTAAACCTAACTTTATAGATCATCAGTTTAGAGATACTAACATTAATTATTTCAGTTGTTTTTTTATTCATCATTTGCTGTAATGTTTTTTATGGTTTGAAAAGTAAACAAATTTTCTATTTTTGAATATTGAATGCATTTGAATTTAAATTATTGGCTATGAAACAATAATTGAGTTTTTGATTATTCTGCTTCTATTATTTTATTAGGTTTAAATGGACTTGTGTTGTGTTGGAAATACCTTATGGACATATCTTAAAAAATAATGATTTTAAATTTTCAATTATTATAAAATAATATTATTTTATTACATGATTAGATTATTATATTTAAATATTAAAATTGATTTTATCTATGCTACTTACACTCTAATTATTTTTTTTTACATCTTAAAATTCAAAATCATTTTTTAGTTTTTTGTATATTGACCTAAAAGAGCCTATTTCAGTATTGTAAGTTTGAACTGAATCAAATTGTATGGTTTCAATTGATTCATAGTTGGTCTATTTTGTTAGATCTATGTTTAATTGTCCTTTTATTTATTTTAGTATTGTTAATGTATATTTTAGTTTTTAAAATATAAAAGAACAAAAAATTAAAATTTATTTAATCAAAAAATGGAAAAGAAATTATTTGCTTAAAACATAAAAAAAGCTAAAATGTACAATTAAGTTTTTTTTTTTAAAGAAAATGTAACAATCAAGTTTCATTTGATTTTCCATGTTAAACACATTCAGCAGTCATACAAGGTACCATGGCATTTTCAATCTCAAAAAATCCTTTACATGCCTATTAATTTGTTTTTAAGCCAATTTAACTTTTTACTTGTTAAAACTCGAATATGAGAAAGATTATAGCATCTAGGTCATGTGTAGGTTTATAGTGTACCCTTTTTCTTCTTCAAAGTTTATAAAGTAAATTGATTGATATCATGTGACATGATATATTCATGCGTTGACATGACAAGTTTAATAGGAACATTTTTTTTGTGTGTGTGAAGGGTTTATAGGAACATATGAAACACAGTTTAGATTATTTAAATATGTAATAATGTACGGCGATAAAAGTGTAATAAGAAAAAACAAAATTCACCCCAATACATAATCTTAAAATATAAATAGAAAGTATTTAATTATTTTCGATTAAAGAATAATACCTTGATTTTTTTAGACCTGAAGTTTTTTAGGCAGTTAAAGTTTATGAACATAGAAAATCAGTGAGTGATTTTAAACAATTTCCATAATCAATCAAAAGGACTATGTGACCAAAACATCTCAATTTGTATAATAGGGGAAATAAAACAAATACATCAAATCAAGATGCTAACGAGAGATTCAAGATGCAGCCACAGATACTTATAATTTAGACCGACCAAAGTAGATATTTAGTGAAAACTTTATGAGATGAATATTAGAGATTAATGGATATAGGTTGGTAATTGTTAATGATATTTTAAGTGTTCATTTGGTTCATTCGGCTAAGATTAATATAATTATTTAAGAATGTATAATTTAGTTGTTCATACAAAATAAGAATGTATAATTATTTTAACTTATAGTAAATTATTTAAATTTATATTTTAGAAAAAAAAATTGTTTACACTATTATTTTATGTTGTAATTTTACTAAGATTATATATTAAAATAATTTTTCATTTGACTTAATATTTTAAAAATATTTTTAAGATATATTTAATATTTTAAAAATTTATGGATATACTTAATTACACGTGGAAATGAGATGATACACGAGATATACTTGATTAAAAAACTGTTATGGTATGTCATGAAAAGTCAATAATATTTAAGGATAATGTTAAGTTTTTGATATATATTGTTGATGTCAGGTTAAGAAATTTTATGAAATAATCTTCTATCAATAATATAAATAAATGAATATAACATATAGTAATAATTAATGAAATTTTTCTTTCATTTAGTAAAAAAGACCAACCAATCCTTTTTATAAAATGTATAGGGAGTCATCATGATATACCAGAATTAAACACATTAACCTTCTTCCTTTTTTTTTCTCAAGTAATTAACACAAACACATTATCAGTTATCAAAATAAAATTAATATCAATCTTTATAAAACTGAATGATTGGTATAAACTATTTTACCATTCGTGTTTTTACCTAATATGCTTTACAACTAACTCATCTAATCCATAGTCTAGTCTTCTTTAATTTCTTTTCAAATAAACAATTTCACCAGTACTTGTCTGTATTAAAGTCGTTAATTCAATTATTGGAGGTATAGCATATGGAAGGAAGGATAATTAAGATTTATCAGAACAAGTTTCTCCACAAATATTTATAAAAAAAAAAGATTAATTAAATTTTATAATGGAATTATACACCTAGCATTTTAGCATTTTAAGAAGTTAATCTAACCTTTTTTTCTTCAAAGTTGAGATACGTAAAATTAAATTTAGTTTATAAAAACAGAAAATAAAAAACAAGTATAAGCTATAAAAAAAATGTTACACTATTTAATATCTTTCAATTAGATTATAATTTTTTAAAATTCATGAAAGTTATTATTATACAACTATTACACAAAAACTTTATAATAGTCTAAAATTAATTTTGATATTTTTTATACAAAATCAAAATTAATGTAATGTATATGCATAGAATATACTAAAATATAAATTATTTGATCACTATTACTAAATTTGAATAATTTTAATGATGTCATTATTTATTTTAAATTATTGGTGATGTAATATTTAACCTGTTTTTTTCACTATTCTTTCTCTTGTTTTCAACCTTTTCTATTTTTTCAAATTCACCCTTATATAATTTTTAAAATAAAATTAAACTTATTTTTTTCAGCCAAGTATTTGATGACTACAACTTATTGTCAAATTTCTTTTCGTGAGAGCAATAACTTAACTTTAATGATGGACAATTATTTACATAATAACTATTATTCTAATTATTAAGGTGCATGTGGTAAAGTTTATCACACGTCTTTTATTTACGAATTAAATATATGTCAGAAATTCATATATTAAATATCACAGAAAGTTTATAGTAAGTTAAACATAAAGTGTGTATATCTTAATGACTCTCTCTTTTCTATTGGTTGCATTATAATTTTATTATTTTATTGATAGATATATGCTCTGGTCATTTTGAAAGATTAATAACAATCAGATCCATATATATTAATTATGTAAATTAAATGCGCACATAATATTTTGCAGCAACAATAGAAGAAGCTATATTCGAACCATTTAAATCGTTAGGAATAAGTTATGATTGGGTCTTTTGTTATTTATGAAAAAAAATATGCTGCAACATAAATTTTAAAAAATATTCTATCACAGCTACTCTGATTGCTACTGTATGTTTGGTATGGAAACAATGGGGTCACTGGCACAAGTTAGTTACAACAAATGATTGTCCTTGCTAAAACATCATTAATTAAAGTTATAATTGTTGTTTGAAACCTTAACTATTGCAACAACAATGCAAAAATGTCAAAAGATAACAAACTACACATTCACTTAATATCATAACTTTATTTGTTACAACTTTGTTATCATGTCATAAACCATCTTTTTCATTCAAATAAGTGACTTCTCTAATACATTTCCTTTTTTATTCTTTCAAATAAATAGTATTGTCATTGTAACTTCTCTCAATTCATTCTTTGTCTATTCTCTCAATTAATTATTAAACTCTCCTTTCTTTATTTTGGTAATATTTTCCCCCTAAGGTTTTTAATTATGTTATTTCTCTTACTTGAAATAACTATCAATTTTAAACTATTCTTTCAATGTTGTTAGTGAAATATTTTCATTTACTTTTTCTATCGATAAAAAAATTCTTTTAGCTAATATTGATAAAAAATCCTAATTAAGAATGATTAAAGTGTTCCAAATGATTTAAAGAAAAATTAACTTTAGACAAAATAACACTGATAGTGTGGACAAGAAAACTGTACAACACATAAATAAATAAAAATCTCAATAAATGCAAGAAAAAAAAATAGTTGATATAAGTCAATAAACACGAAAAATATCATCACTCGCATCAACTAAAAATTAAGTCCAGTTGATTTTAATGAAAAAAAAATGTAATATAAAAAATTATTGATGTTGACTAATAAATTATGACTAATATTAATTTATAAATAATGTTCTTAAATATATTCTAACAAGTACACCAAATGTTTAAAGTTTCCAATTTTAGGAGTATTTGTCCTTTTTACATATGCTAGTCCTCTTCAAATCGACACTTTGACGTACAAATCAACTAAATATGTCAACAAAAAATCAATGTGATAATTAATGAATGTAATTAACATATAAAATTAAACGTGTTATTTATACTACTGTTTATTAACCCTCGCTTGGATGTGTCACATGATCTAATTACGTGTTAATCTTGAATCACATAGTTAATCATGAATTATTATGATTTAAATAGTTAACATGATCTCATCTTAGTCTAATAGATACGGGTCGTGTACATGTCGACTTTTGAAACTATAAATAATTGCAACTGTTTGAAAAACAATACAGATTTAGCTTATCATATGAAACTAAATAATTTTAAAAATTTTGGCTGTAAGGTCCCTTTATATTTTCTGCCCTAAAGATTAGTGGGCTGCCCTTGGAAGTGGGTCTAAGGCCGGCCCAACGCATAAAGTTCTTAGGTCTGCCCTAGTCCCACACTCACTCTCACTCTTGCAGAAATCAGCAGCCGACGCCCCTTCCGCACTAGAGCTCTGCTAGGGTTGTCCTTGTCTCGAACCAGTTCGTCCCAAGAACTCAACTAACGATTTCTACTCCACGTAAGTAACTCTAAACCTATTGTACTTACCTCCTGA